>Ga0180431_10003106_pt1 | contig 21605 bp, 20 predicted proteins | sample SS_ome_11_FD_132459 | JGI IMG/M metagenome (GOLD analysis project Ga0180431, IMG submission 132459) | Hypersaline lake sediment archaeal communities from the Salton Sea, California, USA - SS_1_MS_1 metaG | ecosystem: Environmental > Aquatic > Non-marine Saline and Alkaline > Hypersaline >...
GGGCCTGCCCAACGTTACATGTTACTCCGGCCAGATAAACACGGCTGACTTCATACACATGGCAAGCTTTATGGATGGTATAGTGTCGGTGGATGGTGGGCTTGCACACCTGGGGGGGGCTTATGGCATACCAACCATCGCAATTTACGGCCCGACGGGGCCTGGTGGGCACATACGATTTGAGGAGCCTTACGGCGAGCACATGCGGGATATATGGGTGGATATGCCGTGCAGGCCATGTTATTATCACAACGGCGAGGGTTGCCGCCCTGCACCCAAATGCTTCAACGTGAAACCCGCAACCGTTGTTGAGGCGCTGGAAGAGTTAATGAAAAAGACAAAGCCGGTTCGGAGGGGGCGCAAATGAACATCCTGATGGTTGGAGAACAACATCTTGGGCATTCCATTAAATCCATCAAGCACGGGCTGCAACTATGCGGCCATGCCGTTGACAACGTTTACACGCGGAAGCTGTTGCGGGCCGGCGGCTTGCCCCTGGTGCGCGACACTATCACCACACGCGATTACAGCCCGTATGATATTGTGATGCTGTGGAACCCAAGAAAGGACCTCAACGCCGAAATGGTGGCGTTTATCAGCCAGCGTATCCCCGTCATCTGGTACACGAACGACGCCATACCGCATAAAATAAATGACACCGAGAGGGAGCGGCGGGCCATGGCCCGGCTCTGCGCCGGAGGCATCTATCCGTCGTCCACACAGGTAGCAATTGCCGAGGGCCACGGCCAGGTTGCCGCGCTGGCGTATCCACCGTTCGACCTGTGGCCTTGGCGCTACCCTGAATCCACCGTCAAGGTCGCCGACGTAATGTTCATGGCAAACACGTGTTACATCCGCAAAGAATGGCCGCACATGCAATGGGAACGCCGGGAGTTGGCGCGCGCGCTTATTGATAGCGGCGTGGACTTCAAGGCTGCCGGGCACTGGGACGAGAATCCGCGCGGGTGGGGCACAGAATACGGCGGAATAGACCGTGAGCACTATTACGGCTTCATTCCGCACGACAACTTGCCCGGTATCCTCCGTAATACCCCCATCCACATAAATAATCATCCATGCTGCACCCTCAAACATTACACTAACTATCGCATGGTGCTCACAATGTGCACCGGCGGATTTGTGCTGACGGATAAACCTGCGGGCCTGGACACGGTGCTCAGGGATGGCGAACACGTCGTGTATTACGCCTCGCCTGGCGATTTGGTGGAAAAAGTGGTATATTACCTTGCCCATGAGCGAGAGCGCTTAGAGGTGGCCCTACGGGGCCAGAAACGCATGCTGCGGCTGTCCTCATGTGCGGCGTTTGCCCAAAAGGTGGAGAAAATAGCCCAAAAGATAGGGGGGCAGGCATGAGCGAAAGCTGGACATCTTTTGAGGGCGTGCTCAGGTACGCCTGTCACGTTCTACAACCTACACGAATACTCGAATGGGGGCCGGGTGATAGCACGCTCATCATGGCACAGGAATGCCCCGACGCACACATACTCAGCATAGAACACCAGGAACCTTATTACCAGGCAGCCCTGAAACGAACCAAGATGCTCGGAAACGTGCAAATCGTGCTGGCTAAGAGGGCATGTGGTAACGCCAACGAGGGTATGGGGTATATCGGGGAGCCCCTGCGGGCAATCGTAAGGGCCGGGGCATACATGCCGTCGGCCAACGTGTTTGATCTTGTATTCGTGGACGGGCGGGACAGGCAAGACTGCTTGTCTGTGGCCTTTGCGCTAGTAAAGGAAGAGGGTCTTGTGTTGCTGCATGATGCTCTTCGCAAGCGTTACCGGCAAGCCATTGAGATGTACCCGCATCACCTTATCATCGGCGATACCGCCGTAATGAGCCGTGGGAGGGCGCTGGACGGCTTTCTACCGGATACCGCCACGGCGTGAAAGCGCCCCATATTCTTGAAGCATCCGCCGCACGAATTCTTCCTCGTCAGGGTTGCCCTGGTAACCCTTCGGCAGGTACCAGCTTTCGTGCCCCCGCAACATACCGCGAGCCTTGTACTCTTTCAGCGCCTCCTGCAAGGCGCCTCGCTCTATGATGTTACTCCATAGTTTGGGGTCGCCGCGGTGAGCGTTCATGCCCGTGACCCACCCGGTTATCGCACTCTGTAACTTCTTTTGACCGCGACCCTTGGCCCATCCCATCTCACCATACATGCTGTCAAGTATCGGCATCACATCCATTACCGGCTTCAACTGCTGCAACCACCACAGCCTGCGCCCATCCGCGCTCCACCGCAAGGACCCGTCCGGCAGTCTCTCCTCGCGCACCCGCAGGAAATCCCGCAGGAGCGGCACGCGCGACATCACCTCGTATGCGCGGTTCCAGTCCTCGATATTGTTGTTGAAGTAAAAATTCTTCCCTGATATGTATTCGGCGGGGAGCTTGAAAACCGGGTTCATCGACGCCAGAAACTTGTATACCGGCCCCCGGAAACCCTGGCCCAACGCCACAAAACGGTTTACGTCCTCAATGGACAGCCCAAATCCATATGCATACGTCGGCCTTCCATAATCATCCGTACCGGTCTTGAAGTGTAGCATGTTGCGCAGAAACGGCGCCTTGTAGCTGCGCTCAAACTCAGTCTCTTCAACGCCCATGTGCTGAAAGAAACGTAGTATCCCGTTGACATGCGCTGGCTTTTCCACCATTTTATTGAACCAAAATGGCAGGTTCTTTCGATAAAACGGGTAAAACATCACCACCTTCGATGCTACCTGCTTTTCCCATGGCGTGATGTTGCTGTAGATGAAAATGGATTTATCAAGACGTTCAGCGGACTCCGGCATCGCTCGCAGCAGGTCGTCCATAGTCCATGCCCCGCGCGCCACACCGCTCTTCTCCATCGCGTCCTCAGCCCCGAGTATAAGGGCCGTCATGCGCCGCTTGTCCTCAAGCAAATCGTTGACGGCGCGGATTTTCCGCGCCAGCCAGTTCCGGGAAAGGGGGTTGAACTTGCCCTTATCCCCACCGACAAAACGCCACATCTCATCCCATACACTCTTACCTGATACCGCCCCCTTTACCATTGACGGCAACGCACCGCCCCTTGCGCCCACCTGTGACGAAAACCCCATGAATACGTTCCATTGGTCGCCTATTTTCCGCAATTCATCCCACGGCACCATGCGACCGTGTAACATAATGCGCTCTGGATTCTTCATGCCCGCCACAAAACAGTCCGCTGAACGTGTAATGTAGCGCGGCCCGTACTCCAGTGATGCTCGCAGCGTATCATCAATGGTGTTTCTGACGGGCCACCGGGGACCGCCAAGAAGATAAGCGCCGCGCATCTCCCCGGTGAACCAGTCCATGAGTTTGCCCATAAGGGCCCTCAGCCCGGCCGCCTTCTCCTGTGCAAAATTGGGGATGTTGTGCATCTTCAGAAGGTCTTCAACCATGGTCCCCGTGGCCGGGTCAAACAGGTGCCGCTGTATCTCGGCCCCCGAGGGCACCCCCTTACGCCCAATATCGCGCAAAGCATATGAATCAATATCGGTGAAAAACTTCCATCCGTCATACTCGCCGCCACGCAGTATGCCCATGCGGCCGCCATGCCGCCACTCCACACTGCTGCCCACTTGCTCCAGTACCTCGCGCGGCGTAATTCCACCCTTCAGCGCAGGGTAAAGTTCTTCAAGCTTGCTGGCCCCCAGGGTCTTTCCGGCGCGGCCACGGACCTTGTCGAACAGCTCCCCGGCCACAAGGCTGGCGCGGGCCTTGTGTAACCTCATGGCCATGAGCCTGAGCGGGTCGTCCTCCCATATTTTCATCTTCGGTGGGCGCCTTCCCGCACCAAGCGTCTTACGTATCGCATCCTTCCACACAGTGTTCAAGTCGTCTATCGGGCGGCCCATGTTCCACAGGTAACGACCGAAACCGCTGGAAGTGCGTCCATCAGCCGTCGCAAGTATCATTTCCTCAAGGGCGCGGAAGCCGTGCTCATCACCCATGCCGCCCAGTATACGCACAACATCATCGTCCGCAACCACTTCGCGGAACGTGTCGGCAAACCACCTGGTGGCATCATCTACAAAACCACCACCCGAAGCGCCAGCCCGCATCAGGTGCTTCAACCGTTGTGGAATCCCGGAGACCTTCACGCCCCCCGGAAACATCTCGGCAAACGCCTTGAGGTGCTTCTCGGGGCGCCTGACGTGCTCCCTTATGACGTGCTTTATCACCTTGCCGTATTCCTGCGGCGTGAGCCGCGCTGCGAAAGCGCGGAAATCGTCCGTCCAGGAGTGTAACTCGTAGCCCTTCAGCACCGGGTCGCGCAGCAGCGGCGCGCCCTCTACCTTGGCTATGTTGCGATAGAAGGCTTTTCTCGCATTCACAAGAGACTTCACCGTCTCACGTCTTGCCGACCCAACGGCCCCGGCCGCGTCAAGCAGCTTCTTGTCGCCGGTTTCCAGGTATCGCATGGAGAGCTTGCGAAGCGCGCTGTCAGCCTCAGACATGGATTGAAGTATCCCCACTGTCTTCTTATCCTTGCCCAGTTTCATTGCAGACCGCATGGCCTGGGTGCCGCGCGCATACACGTCCAGCGCCTTGTTCAACTGCGACGTCGGGTGGTACAGGGCAGTCACTATGTTTACTTCCCGCGCCCCCATGCCGTACAGTTTCTCTGCTATGGCCGCAACGTCATCCGCGCCGTCTACATGCGACACAAGCGCAGTTACTTTTTCCCCCTTGATGGCCCCCGTTATGGCACCGCCAAGCACCGGTCTGCCGCGCACCTGCCGCATCACCATGCGACCGCTGTTGTCCAGTTGTCCTCCAAGCAGGGTAAGCGTCTCGTCCAGCAACCCAAATGCGTCACCGCGGGACACGCCACGGTTCGCTATGCTTATAATCTTACCCGAGGCCCCGCTTGCGTCTATGACCCTGTTTGCGAGAGCCTGTGCGGCATCGGCGCGCCACTTCCCCGGCGACACCATCGCCGCCAGCAGTGTCGGCGCATAGGCATCGGTCATCGCCTTCGCGTATATGGGCACACTCTTGGGCGCAAGCCCTGCCGTGGTCTTCACCGTAATGGCTCTACTGGGGACCATTTCGACCAGGTCGTCCACGAACCCCATGCTGCCGTCACCGACGATACCCGCAAGCGCGCTTATGAAATGCTCAGAGGAATGCGTCTGTGAAAGCACCCCATGCCGCACGGCTGTTTCTATATCCGCAGCGGTTCTATTGAACTTCAGGGCTGAAACAACCCCGCCCTTTACAATGTCATAGTACTTCAGCCCGCCCCCCGCAAGCCTGCCGATATACGGTGTCATTTTTAGGCTCTCGGCTGCGCCCCGCACCGCCCTGGCCGTCCCCCGCATTGCACGCGCACCATACGCCCCAACGGACTTCATTACGCCGCCACCGGCAACATAGGTTACCGGGTCCGTGGCTATGGACATCGCCAGCCCGGCGGCCCCCGCAAGGTAGGGATTCATCCCACCGGATTTTAAGTACGCACCCAACATCTGGCCCACGTCTTCCTTGCGGTTGGGGGCCAAATCAACGCCTAGTTTATCCTCCAGAAACTCCCCAAACGGAATAAACTGGCGCAGCACGTCCACCAGTTCGTCCACCTGGCCCTCGGTAATGGCGCGGTATATGTTTCCCACCGCATACCCGGGGCGGCTCAGAATGTCCCCAATGTACATAAGGCCGCCACCGGCAGTGCGCATGGGCGCAGATTGCAACACGCGCTTCCAGAACGCCGGGTCTTCCTGGGACGGCAGCCCGGCAAACGGGTCTTCGCCAAGGTATCCCCGAGCGGATGGCGTGGGGGCCATTATGCTGGTGGTTTTAGCCATTTATTGTAATAGCTCCTCTGGCGTGGGCTTCGCCTCGGGCTCCCCTAAGCCGACAGCCCGTTTCAGCCCCCCAAACGCCCCCCCCAAACCAAGTAACGGGAACACCACGGACAGTCGCCGCACCGCGGCTTCCTGCTCTTCCCTCTTGAGGGCTTCGCCGACCTCTTCCTCTCGTTGCGGCGTCATGTATTTGGTGATGGTCCCGAACCGTTCCCCTATCTTGCCGAGCCCCTCACCCAGGTCCTCCGCTGGCATGGAGCGCTGCATCCTGGCAAGCACACCGGCCAACTGCGCCTCCGTCCGCGACGCCTCCACCTGGCCCACCCACTTCCGGAACTGCTCATACTGGTTCACCATCATCTTCCCGGTTTGTGTCTCTTTCTCAGGCCGGGCGGTTATTGCCCCCGACTCGTCAAACTGGTATCCGGCCGCCGCCAGGGCCTCCTGCATCGGCCTTGCGTACATCTGCCCCACACCCAGTATGCTTTCCCTTGCAATCTTGGCCTCTTCCCGTTCTTTCTCCGGGGCCTTCTCCGCAGCCGCCTCCTCCTTCGCTGCCTGCGCCGCGGCCATCCGCTCACGGGCCATCGCCAGTTGCGCATCCATCTTTTCACGCTCAACGGCGATTTTCTCACGCTCCAGCGCAAGGGCTTCCATCCTGGCGTCTATCTGTGCGCGCGCGAGCCGCTCTTGCCGGTGTGACGCGGCCTCCTGAAGGGCGGCCTGTCTCTCTTGCATGTCCAGGCTTCGCAGCATCATAAAAAGCTGTAACGCCTGCTGTATGGGTCGGAACGGTTCCTGCGCCATCTTACCACCCACTTCCTGTATCACTGAAGCCCATGTCGGGAAAATATGGCACTAAATCCCCTCCACTTGTCATCGTTTGGAGCAGGTTGGGGTCGGCGGTTAAATCCCCAACCTGAAGGGGCGCACCCGATGACCGCCCCTTCAGGCCGCCGTATATACCAAGCGTGATTACGTCCAACACGCTACCGAGTATGCTGCGCCTGCGTTGGCGCTTATACTCGTCCCACGCGGAGCGCGCCTGCCTCCGGTACTCCAGGTTACCACGCTCCAATTCGGCCATTGCAGCCATGCGCGCTGCGGCCATGCGAGTATTTATAGCCTTGATTGCCTGTGGGTCCACAAAACCGCCATGGGACTGTGCCAGTGCGCCGTATGCCTGTGCCGAGCCACCGGCTATCTGTGAATGAATGCCTCGCTGCATTTCGGCCCACTGCTCAGGGCCGTACCCCACGGTGGCCGCGTATTGCATGGACCCGGGCTTAAAGCCGGTGGCCGCAGCCCACTGCCCGGCGGTGATTTCCCCACCAGCGTACTGCGAAAACGCCTTTGAGGTCTTTGCGCCCCTGGCCACCAGGTTTATGTCAGGATAGCCTTTCATCACATACTCCTATCTGGAGCTTATCCAGCCCACCAGCGCCCCGGCAACAGCCACCACAAGGCCCGCCAGCCACTTGAATACCGTGCCACGGCCGCGGCATGTCGTCTGTATTACCGTGATGGCCTCGCTATGCTTCCCTATCGTATCCCGCAGGGCGTCAATCTTCCCCTCCATGCGGTCCACCTTTTCGTCAACGTTCTCCAGGGTGGCGCTTATGACGGCCAGTGCGGCATTGGTATCGGTGGTTTTCTCCGCCATTATCTCCCCCGGATCCACAGCATAAAGGCCGCCCACTCGTCATCGTCTGTCCCCAACCTGCTCACCTCGCTCATGGGGATAAATATGTGCACGCCAACAGAAGTCTTCAACGTAAACCCGTTCTGCGCCCTTAAATCCCCCCACAGCGTCACGCTTGCGCCGCAGTCAAGCATGTCCTGTATTCGCTTTTTTGTTGACTCGTTTATCAGCTTCATACCATTCCCCCACCGCAGGGTGCATGGGGGCGGGACCACCCCGCCCCGCAAGCACCACTCGTGAGAAGGAGAGGCTATGTGAAAGACCTCTTTACTCCCTCTATTACCTCCCGCGCCCCGGTGGCGACGTCCTGGGCGTTTTTCAGCGCAGCCTTCAGCCGTTCGTCAACGGCCTTTTCGTCATCCTTCAGGCTATCCCTGAAGTCCTGTACCCCCGATACGGTTGCCACAAGGGCCTTGCGGTTCTTGGAATTCCGGAAAAAACCTATAACCGCCAAGGCTATTGCACCGGCAGTACCCATGCCGCCAAGCATGGACGTAATCTTCGCAGAAAGCAGCCCTTTCGTCGCGGCATCATGCTCTATCGTCACGGCAAGGACGTCCAGGGCGTCCGGGTCGCCTATATCCACTACGTTGGCGGGTTGCCCCGTGTACGACAGGCACATGTCGCCCACGTGTGCAAGCGCCGCGCTGGTAGACCGCAGTTGCGGCTCCTGTGCCGCCACGGCTACGGCTGCGTGCCCGTCGCGCATCGCCCGTATACCCTGCTTGACACCCTCGCTTACACACCCGGCGAGTAGCGCAAGCACAACAAGAAAAACACATCTTTTCATCGGCCCTTCTCCTTTCTCTTTTTTGTTTTCTTTTTCAGTTTCGCGTTACATATGGCCCACGGGTTTCCACTTACACCCTTGGCCTTCAGCCTCCTCACACATCTATCCAGCTTCCTGGGCATCGCATCCTCCTACGCTACGCCGGTTATGATGCCGTCAACCACCGTGACGGTATCACCATCCCCATTGGTGAACGCCCCGCTCCAACCATTGTCCGCCGTGCCGTCTATGCTATGTTTTTGTGCGTGCGCCATCTTATGACCCCGCCACCAGGTAGCCCCACGGTTGTATCGTCATCTCTGTCGCATTCTCCGTTGTGCCAGACGTGTTCCGCGCCAGCAGTTTTATGTAAACCGTCGCATCCCCTGCCAGCGGCGTGCCGTCCGGACGCATCCAGAGATATATCGTACTATCTGCCGGGTCACCTATTCCGGCTAGATACGTGTAGTCCGCTGTGGTCGGGGACGACCCCTCACGTGCGTATATTTCTATGGAATCCGCACCAGTCGTTGTGCATCCGGATATGTCTATGTCCAGCCTATTGTAGCTGTTGGAGCGTGCGACCGTCGGTGTGCCGGTAAAAGTGGGAACCGAGGGGCGGATGTCGCTATCTATTTCATATTTACTGGTCCCAAAATACGCAGTGCTGCCGGTGTGCACATCCAGACGATACACGAGGCTCAATTCATATTCACCGGCCCCGACAACGGCCAACCCGGACAAATCCACTTCGTGTCCCGTGTCCGCGTAATCCCCCCCGTAAGCAAAATAACGATGGTTTGCCAAATCACAGTGATATGTGTTGTACGTTAAATCAAATGGTATTGTTATGGCCTGGTTGCCCGCCCACACACAAAAGACCGCAGCCCCCTCCGACGCCCTGTTTCCCGGATAAAACTCACAATGTGATACTGTCAACGCTGTCGCGTTAGAGTAAGAACTATGTGGCCGGGGCAGCACAAAGGCATACCTGTAGTACTTTGCGGTGACATACGTTATATCGCATGTTCCAAAATACATAAGGTAAATTGTCCAATAATCACTTGTGGCGCTATCTGTCGGATTGGTGATGGTAATGTTGTTGCCGGATGCTCCGGTCAGCGTTACCCCGCAGTCCTTGCTGCTGGAATCTGCGGACGTGGGATTTGCTATGATGCCGGTGTTTGTTGCTCCGGCATCGTCCTCAAATGTGATTGTAATCCCGCCCGTGGTCCCCACAACATAGCCGTATCGTTGCCCGGCACTGGCGGCCCCCGCGGAGGTCTGGCCGAGCATAACCGCAAAACATGAAAGGTTTTGTTCAATGGTTAATGTTGCTCCATTGAAAACATAAATATAATCGCTAACGGTGGGCGCAGAGCCTTTGAGGGTGGTCAAGTCTGCAACGTTGCAATCGGTGTCTATGTTAAAGTTGGGCGCTGAATATGTGTTTGCCATCTTACCGCTCCTCCAACGCAAGGGCTTCAATGCGTTGGCGCATCACAGAAACCGGAATGCCCGTCTCTTCATCCAACGCCCCGCAATCATCGGGCACACCATCGACGAATTCAGTAATGCACTTGCCGTCGTTCACCGGTATCGGCTTTTGCAACTCAACCGCTCCTGGCGTCCCGGCGGTACATGTCTGCCAGCGGTATTCGCTGCCCTGCCGCCACTGTTTCCCGTTGCCGTCAATGATTGTCCCAAGGCGCTTACTTTCCGAGTCTGGCAGAAATTGCGGGCCGGGGAGAGCCTTACCGGTCTTCACGCCGACGGCTATGGCGTAAAGCCCGGCGCTCATCTGTGGCGCTTCGGGCAAATCATGTAAATCACCATCGGACACGTCCACCTCAACATACCCACGCTGCTCATCCAAGTACCGCCACTTACGGCTGTCTATCTGGAAATTATCAGGAACTCCAATTCTGTAGTACCGCTCGCTGGAAATGTTTCCACGCTTGCGGTCCACAGTCACCATGCGTTTGTGTGGTATAACGTAAACCTTCGTTTTCACTATGTTCCCTCCACTGCAAATACGCTGGAACCGTTACTCCAGCATAGATATTCCTTGTTATCGTCGGTGTCCTTCCATACGGCCAGCGTGTTTCCAGCCATCTGCGCCACGGTCGGCCGCGCGGCCTGCTCAAATCTCGGCGGCACATACGGGCCGGGAATACTCGCAAGGTTCAACCCGGCCAGCCAGGCGGTTATCTTGGCGAGTAAATCGGCGACGTCGCTATCTATCTCAGAGCTTATATCTGTAAGGCTTGTGCCGCTATCCTTCAGCGCAGCATTAGCATTGAACGCTGCGAGGTTATCCTCTGTGGCCCCGCTTAGCTCAACCTCGGTATTCGCACCAAGGTCAAGCGGAAGCGTTACCCCGCTATCCTGCACCGGGTGGTCACCGTCAGCATCCAGCAGCACAATTGTGTTGGGCGTACCGCCAAGCGGCGTGTGGTCACTGTCGCTGTCCATGTCATGCAGCCTGGGATGGTGGTCATCCTCGTTGATGTTTGCGAGATGTGCATGGGACAACTGAAATACAACCCAGTCGCTGCCGTCATACTGGTACAACTGGTTGACGGCCCTTACAATCATGCCGGTTTGCGGCTCTATGTCCTCGTATGTTTTGCCGTCGGGATAAAGCCGGTATATATGGTTTTTCCTGTACGATTTTACGTTCTGCGTGGGTATAAACGCATAATATCCCAGTTCGCGTGCGCTTGCGCCATCGGCATACGATACGGTTATTTCCTCGAAACGCACGGTGCCGGCAGTTCCCCCCGCCACCGCAAGCATCGGCCCGGTATCCAGCAGGTAATCCGCCCACGTCATGGTTGCCTCGGCGGGCGTGTGCGTGGCAATGGTGCTGTAGCTGCCCCCCTCGTACTTGTACTCATATTTTATTGTGTGCGTTGTCCCGCTATATGAATGCGTAACCTTCAGATATAACGGCGCTGCCCTGGTGGGCAATGACCCCACATCCTTGGTTGATATGGTCGCGTCCTCGGCGTATATCCGCAGTAACGGTGTTGCCGTCTGGTAGTAGAAGTACAACCGGCACTTCCGGCCCACGGGGCCGAATACCTGCAATCCCGCGCCCTCGTAGAGCGTGCCGCATTCAGTTACTTTTATCACAACCGACCACGATTTATCCCCGGAGAGAAAATACCCGCCCTCGCGCCCACACCACGCGCGCCCGTTCCCAGTATCAGTCCCGGTGAACACCAACTCGCCGTCTATAGCGTTTATGGACTCGCTGCCGACACCATCAGTTGTCGGCCCGGTAAGGCCGTCAGTGTTTTCAAACCCGTCGGTGTAATCCCCTATAAAACTAACCGGCACAAGCGGATAACACGTCCCAATATCTATATCCGCAACGTCATTGACGATGTTGGTCAGCCGGCGGTCCAGCGTAGTGCCATCACCGGTCATTATCCCACGGCTGTCGCCAAGCTCTTGCAATAATGCATCGGCCCACCGTGTAATATTATCACGCCAGGAAAACAACACCGGCAAAACAGGACCGGCATCACGAGCTATAAGCTCTTCATCGGCTACGTTTATGTCAAGCTTCGGCATCATCAATCAGTGGTCTTTCTCGGCGGGTCGTATTCACCGTATACCGAAAACCCGTCCAGGCGCCCCCACGCGCTGCTGGTAAACTGAAACTTCAGCTTCAGGTACCTCCCGCGCACCAGCGCCGCCGGTATGCCAACGGTTTCTATCTTCCCGAGGGGCGCATTTATCGACCCGGAATATATCTGTGTGCCTGACGTTTCAATGTCGGTGTACCCCGTAACGGTAACCGTGGTCGCTGCGCTGGTGGACACCTGAAATCTCAGCCTGTTGAATCTCTTGGGCATGTCGGGCGCACCCGCAATTAGCCTGCCGGTAGTGCAATACCCGCCGGTGGCTGCAGACGTTCTCACCACGGATGAAAGCCTGCTGTCTATCGTGTAGTCGGAGGCCCCGGTAAGCCTGGTTTCCAGGGCGTAGGGCCACGCGGACCTGCGGGCCTCGGCATGATATACCATGGTGCTGGCGTCCACCTTGCTCCACAACCGCGTCTGCGGGTTGAACGCGTAAGTGCATTTACCGGTACCGGTACCGGATAAAAATATCTCACCGCCCAACGACCACACACACGCCACGTTACCGGCCCCGCCGGTTATTGCGCCGAAAATGTTTCCGCCGACCGGTGATACCACACCCGAATCAAACATGTATACTTGTGCCGGGCTGTCCAGCGCCCCCCACACAAACCACATGCCCTCGTGGGTTGCGTGTACAGCGTCATACGATATTGCCCCAATGGAATCATGGACCTGCACCCACCGCCACGCGTCCGGCGATATGGAGCGCTGGTCAAAACGCCAGATGCTGTTATACTTGAAACAGTACAGCGAACCGTTCCACCCCAACACGCGCACAATGCTATCGCCGTCCTCGCCCGGTGAGCGGTAGTTGTCTGCGTCCCAGTACAGGTGCTCATATAGACCATACTTGGCGCTGGCCTGCGCCATCACGTCGTCGGCGGTAAGCGCGGGGTGCCGCCCGCTCCAGTACACCTTGTCGGCAGTCCAGGCATACAGCCTGCCCCCCCACGCCACAACGCCGGTGGGGTTCACCCCGCTTGGCCACCCCGCACCGTATTCGGGGGCCGCAAGGGTCAGGTCAAGGTCGTCCTCGGATTCCGTAACGGCGTACTCAGTGGTAACGTTGTCCGCTATCTCCGCAAGATAATAAAACGTTGCATCCCTTACGGCGGCCTCATTCTGCTGGCCCAACGGCATGTATATTCTACGCGCGGCTATACCCTCGGTTGCGTCGCCCGTGGGTATGTCGCTGAGGGTGAGTTTGTTATTGGAACCGGTAAGCCCCTGTATAAGCTCGTCCGTGCTGAAGTCGTGAGGCTGGCTCTCGTTGCCGTCGCTGTCCACAAACGTAATCTTGAACCCATAATACGACCCATTATTCAGGTTTCCGCCGGTGCCCTCTGTGATTGTTGTGCCGGAGCAGTCGGGGCGGGTGATTCTTGGCACAAGCCAGTTTGTCCCATCGTACATCTGCAACTCTGAGCCAAGCGAACCGTCAGTGTCTGTAAATCCAGCCACAAACAGCCTGTCGTTCATCTCGGCCATGACCGGGTTGCCCGTACCGCCCCTAACCTTTGTGTACGTTGGCGCTGAATAAGTGTACAGCCCGGTGGCCCCGGTTTTGTTTCTGTAAAACACTACCTTGGATGAGCCGGTAAAATAAAACGCGCGGCCATACGTCCCGTCCTCCTTGGGGACGAGCGCAGACGGCGCCGCGGTGCGCTCGGGGAAACCTGACACACTCGCGTCCATCAGGTGCATATCACTAAACCCGCCCGGGGGTATGTACTCTTCCGGTATGCCGGTGTAATACCCCTTGGCCGGCGGCCATGCGCTTATGACAAATGGGCGGTCGGGGGCGGCAGCCATTATCTTGTCCTCGTAAATCCGCCGCGGACCTTGTCCATACCCTCAAGCGGTACCGGCTCCCCCGCCCTGTACGACGCCACGTGGCCCGCAAACTCCGTGACGCCCTCCATGTACAGGCCGCGCCACAACGTCGCCTTTTGCATATCCTGCGCCTGGAGGTAGCATCGGAACGACGCATAATACTCTATGAGGTCATCCTCTTCATCCGAAAACGGCGAAGTGTCGGCATCATCTGAAAGCGTTGTCGGTGTCGTTATGTACCAGTACTCGATTATGTCATCCGCCGCGTAGTTGGGCTTGGGGTAGAAGCCGATTTTCCGCCCGCACTGGTACCACCGCGACGGGGTGCCGCCGCTGGTGTGCGTGTCGTCCTTGGGGTCCACGTCGGCGTAGTGGAACGCGCTGAATATCATCGGGAATATCTCGGTGCCGTCGCTTTTCTGCACGCGTAGCAGCCTATGGGGTCCGGCACAGTCGCTGGCAAGGCTGTAATATGTCTGGTTTGCGACAAACGTGATGGTTCCGGGGGTCTCGTTGACAAGAAGCTGTGAGCGCCTGTTGAGGTCTTGCACACCAGCATTTATGTAGCTGTCAATGTTGGCGTTGCTCCACGTCGCAGCCGTGGGTTCCTCAATGTTTACCCTGACGTTTGCCCTGAGTGTTGACAACGCGCGCCCCATGTCACTTCCTTTCCAATCGCACCATGGGCGGGGGGCGGGCGCCCCCCGCCCACAATGCGCCGGTATTAGGACTCTTTGGCTACCGAAGTGGTGCCGTAAAGGAGTCCCTGGGTCTGCGGCTCACCAAGCTCGATGGTGAACCTGGAGAGGATTTCCCACCTCACTGCGGATGCGTGGGTCTTAAACTGCTGCACCCGCACGTGGTCCTTGGGGCTAACCCCGTCAAACATCAGCTTCAGGTTCGGGTTCCCGGCGGCGTCCGACGGAGACAGGAGGAACATTGCCCCGGTACGGGTCCGGTCGGTGCCCGACCTCAGCGCGGCGTCGATGATTGGGTCAGTAACAAGCAGGAAGTGGACACCGTTGAGGTTGATACCCTGCTGGAGCTGCCTTGACCCCTCGCTCCATATGTCCGCGCTGGCGTTGTTCAACACGGCCAGGTCATGCACGTACTTCACCATCTTGGTGTTGCCGTACATGATGCCCTTGCCGCCGCTGAAGCCGCCCTGGTACTGCTGCAACTCCACCTGAGTGGATATTTCACTCCACTTCAACTCCGCCTGGGAGTTGACGTTCCCCGAAGCATAGGTGTTAATCAAGTAATATAGACCGCCTGCCATGGGGATGGTGGTTGCGTTGGACGCGGCCTGCCGCTCTCCAAACACGAGCGTCCGGTTCATGTCAACGGCAGCCTGTTTGAGCATGCCCATCATTATGGACTGCTCGTTGGTCATGCCGTAGAACTGAACCTTGGCGCGCGTGCCCTCTGCGATGTTTTCTTTCCGGTTGTACTCCTGCACGTAGTTGTACGCCTCGGTGATTTCCTCGACCTCCCAGTTACCCGGCTCATCACCGTACACCTGGGCCGCCCCAACCTGGACAACGGAAGTGTACTTGTTGGCGGTAACCGAATCCTCCACGGTCAGCGTGTTCGTGGCGGCGGTTTTGGCGGTCACAACCGTGAACGTCCCGCCGAGGCCGCCCACAAGCACGGTATCACCGGCGACAAAGCCGGAAGCATCGTTGAGCACAAGCGATGTTGAGGAGGCGGCGCTTGCCAGGTAGTTGTACCTGTTGAGCGTCAACCCGACCGGCCACGAATGCTTGGGGTTTTTCAGCGGCGCCGACACCGGCGTAAACATGGATATTGCCGGGGAGAGGTCGCTGAATCGCTCCCGTACAATAGTTGACCAGTCCTCATCGTTGAAGTTGAAATCGAACGGGTTCAGACTCAGGTTGGTAGAGTCCGAGTTACCTACAGAAATAAAAGCCATTTCGAGTTACCTCCCGTGGGAGGCGCTCGCCCTACCGTTCGAGGGTAATGGGTTCACCGTTTCCCGGCAGGAAAGAGCGTATTGCGTCGTACTTGCTCCTTCCGGGGCCGGATGCGGCACTGATTCCGGCTGGGGGTCTCGCTCCGCCAGCACCGGCGGCCACCACGGGGTTTGTGTCCTGGGTGGTCTTGGCTCCGGCAGCGTCATCGGCCTGTTTTTTTGCCGTGTCTGCTCCGGGGTCCTTCTCGCCGGCTGGCGGTTTTGCCTGCGCTTGCCCGCTGAAATAATTCATTGCAGGCTCAACAAGCATCCCCCTTGCGTACATCAGCGCCTCATCTGCGGTATCACCACGCTTCAGGCGCTCCGCAACGATGTCGGTGAGTGCCTCATCGAGCGCGGGGTTTTCCCTCAACACGGGGGCATACCCCTCCCTCTCAAGCACCCGTGTCACCCGCGTCATTCCCTTTACCATCTCGGTCGGGTCTACGCCGTATTCCCTTTCTGGTTCCGTAAAGACCATGGCGTCGTCATCGTCATCTGGTTCCCCTTTTGCGGCACCGGCAGTCTTTTGGGAGTTGCGCACCTTGCCGAGTTCGGCGCGTAGTGAACGCGTGGCCTTTTTCTGCTTATCCAGTGCGTCCTGAATAGGCTTCATGCCCGCTTCAATCTCCTCTCGCACCTTTGCGGCAAAAGCGTCCATATCAAAAGACTTCGACGCTTCCGGTTGGGGCTGGGCGGGTTCCCCTGCATTTTCACCCACGGGCTGTGTGGCATCCTGTGCCATAACACATCCTCCTTCGGCTGTTCCATGTAGACGGTGGCGTCAACAGCCGGGCAACACGCCACCGCGCGCGGCTCAATAAGCGCCGTCCATAGTTACCGCGGTCTATGGAGACGTAACGGTTCATTCCGTGCTTACTCCTTCGGGGAGCATATCGGCCAGGTTGCCCGGCATGGCCGGACCGCCAGCCGGCTGCCCCTGCATCATCTGCGCCTGTGCCTGCTGCATCATCTGCGCCTGTGCCTGCTGCTGCATGTTCAGCTTATGCACCAGCTCTTCACGCAGCGCCTCGGGGAGCGGCGAGTGCTCAACCAGTGTCGCCGGAGACACCGCGCCCAGTTCCGCAAGCTGCATCAGCACACCAAACTTATCCTGGCGGGTAAGCTCCAGGAGGCTGTCCACGTCGACCTTCACCTCGATATACTTGCCCCGAAAGACCTTGTTCCACACGCGCTGCCACTCAAGAAAAATCTCGCCACATTTACGAATTGTGTTTGCGAGGTATCGGGCCTTTGCGTTTATGGGCGTCTTTGAGAGTCCCGCAAGAAACATCTGTCCGGTGGCCGACGGTATATTCTTTTCCCGGTTGCCCTCACCGACCGCATACATGCCGGTGTTTTCATCCATGGCCATCTTGGCCTCATCGAGGGCTGCCAGTGTGCCCCCGTCGATGACATTTTCGTTGACCTTTATCTTTTCGACGCCCTGGTGTTGCGTGAATACGTCGCGTCGCGTGTGGTCTTTCAGTTGGGCTGCAAAGTCCGGGTCGTTTCCGACACCGGCCCACACGTTTTTATCCAAGTCGTTTTCCATGAACTGTATGGCTTGATGCAGCACGACTCGGTTCAGGTGCCGCTGCAACTCGTCCGCTGTTTCGCTCAGACCTTTTCCGGTGATGTCGTCCGGGTCCGCTTCGAGTATACAGTGTGTGACCGGCAGTGCACTGGATGGGATGTTGTGGTTGGTATACACCACCCTGTCACCCACCTGTATGATATGGGTTGGCTTATCAAACACGCAACTGCCGATGGACGCCTTGTTGCTGTTGATTATGGCGCCCTCTACGGCATACAGTTGTATCAGCGCAAACATATCTTCGGCGGCCCCGGTGGTGCGCCGGTAACGCTCTTTCAATTGGCTGAATTCGGCGGTTATGTGCCGGACCCCCCGCAGGGCGTCCTCCCCGAACGTGGCCTTGGCGTGCTCCAGTGATATAGCGTCCACCCACGCTATCCACTTGAGATGCCGCAATCTTGGCACGCCCAGGTCGAATATAATCCTGGCCGTTGGTATATGCACAAACTCAAGACGCCTATCCGTGCCTATGGGCAGCACACCCACCCACCCAACGTGCTGGTTTTCCGCATCCTTTACCAGGCGGCTTATTTCCACCTGGTACTCGGAACGGTATACCATCTTCAGCCATTCGGAATCCAGCACGCTCTGCACATCCTTGGCGGCGGCGGCGTCTTCATCTGTGCCGTCGCGCAGGTATTCGGCGACGGTGAACTGCACGCTGGGCGCGCCGGGGGAGAGCATGGACGCCACGTGGTCAACCTTGCGCCTGTAACGGTTGCGCACCGGGAGGTTGTCCGAGAACCCCTCACCAAACACCTCGTCGATATACGTCTTTTCCTCGGACGTCCAGTGGTCGCCCTCGTACATATTTACACCACGCTTGCGCGACGTCCCATACCGCGCGGTGATGTCTCGCTCATAAAGCTGGAGGGCGTGTGCGAAGTCGTTGGGCGCGGACTCTATCCACCCAAGGGCCACATTCTCTTTCTTTGCCACGTTCACCCCAATACTAGCCATCTATTACGGCAAGCACATCACTTTCGTTACAAAAGTAATACTCTTTATTGCCCCACATCACGCGGACGCTCATGCGGTCGTTACCAGCGAACATCACGCGGTCGCCCTTTTTCACCTCGTCCACGTGTGCCCCGGCGCTTATTACCTTGCCGATTTTACCGCCAAGCCGCACGTTATCCGGCAGCAGGATGATGCCGGTGGTGTCCTGCTTCTCCTCCTCAATCTGAAGGAGTCGCCCAGTCGCCCTTATCCCCATAACTCTCCTCCTATCCCAGCAACACGGCGGCAGCCGACCGCGAGCTGCCGCGCCTGCGGGTATCGTTGAACAGTTTCACCACGTCAAACGGCTCGGGCGACGGCCCATCCTTTCCGTGCACCCGGTAATACCCCTGCAACGTGTAACAGTACATAATCAGGGCGTCCACGGCGTCCTCGTTATGCGTTTCCCCCTTGTGCTGCTTGGGCTTGGCCCGGAACTGCATTGTATCGGTCACGCTGACGCGCGTGGTTTCGAGTTCCCGAAGAAGCTCCCGGTTATCGGCCTCCCTACACGCTATTTCACCGCCTATCATCATGTCACGTGCCAGGAACAGGTTTTCGGTTCGCCAGTTGGCGAAGCGTGCCCCGTCAAACGGTCCCCAGGTGAAGTTGCACCCTTCCAGTTTTGGCGTCCACGCTCGTTCCGTTTTCCGCTCACGGAAGACCTTTGAGAGGTACTGGTACAGCCCGGTGGTCATGGACGTAGAATCTACGGTGACTATATCCGGGTGATATTTCACAACCATACGTTCGCTCCAGTCAAACAGGTGACCGGGGCTTTCAAGTGCGTACGCGCCGCTGTGGAGTATGCGGCAGCCCTCCCCGTAAACCCACCCCACCTTTCCGACGCCGGCGCCGTCTATGGCCAGTATTGCCGGGATGGTGGATGCGTCTTCCTGGTTCCACGCATCATTGTAATTCGTGAAGCTCTGGCGTACGCGCACGTCAAATACGTGCTGTATATCTTCCAGTTCTACAAACTCAGCAAGAATTTCCCGCTGGTAACGCTCGGGCCATGTATTCTTATGTATGTTGAGCCATTCCTGGTCAAGGATTGGGTTTTCGGTTGACGGGAAGTGAAAACTTTTCACCCAGGGCCTACGCCTTGGGCCGGGGAGCCCGGCCTGGTACATATCATAGAAGAATCCCCGCGGTGGTCCCGGTGTGCTTGCCAGGATTGCGTCTCCGTGCGTGTCGAAGAGCATGGGTGCGAGGACGTCGGTATAATCAGATTCCTTGAACAGGCACGCCTCGTCGAGGATGATACGGTTTACGCCCTCGCCGCGCAGGCTGCTGGCGTCATGGACGGACCGGAAACTTATCTGCGAGTTGTTGCGGAGGCGCAGGTAATGCTTGGTGGGCTTTTGCAGCCACCCGAGGCGCTCGGTGATGTATTCCAGGACCATGCGGGGGCGGCTACCCTGGTTATACGTTGGGCTGGTCCACCACACGAGGCTGTCGGGGACCTGGGCGGATTCCAGGGCCTCGACTGAGCAGTACGTTGTTTTACCCCACCGGCGGCCACAGTTCAACACCTTGACCTTATAGCCGCGGGCGCGGTAGGCCGCCTGCTGGTCGGGCCGGAGGACTATTTTCCCTGTTTGCTCATTGAAGATGGCCCTGGCCAGGCGTGTAGCGCCGACCCGCGCCTCCTCTGCGAGCGAACCGAGCTTTTCGTCATCCGGGGGTTTCTTCGTTTTCCTCTTCGCCACCCACACCACCATCCACAATATCGCTTATGGATATACTGCGCTCGCCCACCGGGCTTACGTATCCCGACCCCTCACCCTCTATGGGACCCATGCGCTCAACTTCCTTAAAAAGAGACATAATCATGCCGACGTCCGCCCGTGGCGTATCCGCCTTCTTCGCCAGCCCCTCGATTCTTGCGCTTGCGGCCCGAAGCCGCAGGGCGTCCATGAGCTCGTACTCGCGCATTCTGGTTCGGCTGTTCTCCACGCTCTTCCGCACCGCCGCCGAAACGTCATACAACGTATAGGTCCACGCCGGGATTCTGTTATTCTTCCCCACTGGCCCACAGTCCAGGCATTCCTGTAACGGCAGCCCGGCTGAAAGCCTGTCAAGTATTTGTACCCAGTGCTCCCTGGGGATGGGCTTGGGCTTCCTGCTTGCACATCCACGCTCCCTTATCCCGGCCACTCCATCATCCTTCCCACGTGGTGCTATATAAGCAACACCACCCATATATATAAACGGACGTAAACGCACACATTAAACAAAAAAACCATTTTTTTTACACCCTAAACCCCGTTTTTCCTGTAACCCGTTACAGGGTAAGGCGTTGTAATGTGATTTTTTTTTGACGTTTTTTGCGTTACTGGTCATCCCCCGGCCACTTCCGGTATTTTGACGTGTTGGGTAAAAAAATCACATTGTAACACGTTATGTGTACGTTGGTTACAAAATTGGGTACATTTAAATACAAAAAAATCCTGTTTTTTTGTGTTTTCCTGGCATTGCGTCCGTTAATATATACGGGAGGACATACGACGCCGTCAGATATGCGGGGCACACAGGAGCCAGGGACGGAGAACCCGAATCCACGCAAGGCTGTTTATGTGTGCCCCGCCGAAATAACATACCGGTGACATGAGACAGAGGGTGCTGTGGATGCGTGAGGGTGGTGCCTCCCAGGCTTCCTCTACCGGAAAAGCGCCTGGCTTCGGGCGAAACCAACAAGTCCCGTATTTGCCCCCTGTACGGGCACCCTGGTAATTGGGCCTCGAATAGACCCAGGTTGCAGGGTGTGAGCACTGTGGACCCAAAGGGATGGACCCCTTGCCATTAGAGGTTTCGGCGAGATTCAGTGAAATCTTAGGTCCAGGGGCACAAAAGAGGCTCGCGAAGGGAAATAGTGCTCTCCCCTTCCACCCCTCAGAAGCCCACACCCCCCCCCATACCCCATGATTCCCTTTATGGCTATAGGGGGCACCTCTTTTTCCACTTTTATTGATTCTATTATATCAGCGCAAGCCCCTGGCCCCTGGCCCCCCAGGAGGCCGGGGGGCCAGGCAGCTTGCGTTCTTCCTTTATCTATGACTACCCACCATTATATACCCCCCCCCACAGGGGGGCTTGGGGTAATCACTTATAATAAACCCTGAAAATGGGGTGAATCGTGCCATCGGCACGTACCAAAAGAACTTACCACCTCTAACCCTAATGGTGTTCTGAACGCAATAACGGTGCCTATGAAAAGGAAATACTATAGAAGGAAAA
>Ga0180431_10003107_pt1 | contig 21599 bp, 11 predicted proteins | sample SS_ome_11_FD_132459 | JGI IMG/M metagenome (GOLD analysis project Ga0180431, IMG submission 132459) | Hypersaline lake sediment archaeal communities from the Salton Sea, California, USA - SS_1_MS_1 metaG | ecosystem: Environmental > Aquatic > Non-marine Saline and Alkaline > Hypersaline >...
GTGGTCGGCGGTTGGGTAGCGGTGTGTGTGGGGCAGGAGGCGAATAGTGCAACGGGCAACCCTTACATGGTTTCCTGGGATTCGCCCAGTGAGGATTCGTGGGGTTCGATGCCGCTGGGTAATGGGGACATAGGTTTGAATGTGTGGGTGGAAGCAGATGGTCAGCTGCACTTCTATGTTGCCAAGACGGATGCCTGGAGCGAGAACTGTCGGCTGCTGAAGTTGGGCAGGATACGTGTTTCGCTGACGCCTAACCCTTTCACGGGTGGGCAGCCGTTCAGGCAGGTACTCGATGTGAAGAAAGGGGAGATTCGTATCGAGGCGGGGGGGGCAGAGAGTCGGGTGTCGCTGAAGGTGTGGGTGGACGCGCACCATCCGGTGATTCATTTGGACGGTAGTGCAGCGGGCGGGGCCAAGGTGCAGGTTGATCTGGAGTCGTGGCGGACTTCGCGGCGGGCGCTGGAGGAGCCAGAGACATTTTCGGCTTATGGTGTTGTCAAGGGGCCCAAGCCTGTTGTGGTGGAGCCTGACATTCTTATCAGTGATTACGCGGATGGTTTGATGTGGTGCCATCGGAACGAGCGTTCTATTTGGAGGGGGAATATGGAATTGGTGGGGTTGGGCCATCTGGTTGGTCGATTGACGGATCCCCTATTGAATCGTACGTTTGGTGCGGTGGTTAAGGGGGCGAATTTAGCGAAGGTGACGGACACTCGTTTGCAGAGCAAGGGCTCTACGAAGGCGATCAGTGTTGCTGTTTATCCTCTGACGGCTCAGGCGGCGACGCTGGAGGACTGGAAGGCGTCGCTTAATCGCGAGGTCAGGCGACTGGAGGGGTTGGATAAGGGGGAGTGCGTGCGGGGACATACTCAATGGTGGCAGGACTTTTGGGACAGGCATTACATCAATATCAGCGGCAATGACGCGGCGTTTACCGTTACGCGTGGTTATGTTTTGCAGCGTTTTATCAACGCCTGTGCGGGGCGTGGCCGCTATCCGATCAAGTTCAACGGGTCGCTCTTTAATGTGGACATGGCCAAGAGTGTACGTAATGTTCCGGCGGGCTACGATGCTGATTTTCGGGCGTGGGGCGGGTGTTACTGGTTTCAGAATACGCGTTTGCCGTACTGGTCGATGTTGTACAGCGGCGATTTTGAGATGATGCGGCCTTGGTTCAAGATGTATATGGACGCGTTGCCGGTGTCGGAGGCGATGACAGAGGCGTACTACGGTCATGGTGGGGCGTTTTTTCCGGAGACGATGTATTTCTGGGGCACGTACAACAATGACAATTACGGGTGGGACCGCAGTGGATTAGAGGACGGTTATACAGCGAACAAGTATGTTCGCTATTACTGGCAGTGCGGTCTGGAGTTGTCTTTGATCATGCTGGATTATTATGGATTTACGGGTGATGCTGTTTTTGCGGAGAGGACGCTGGTGCCTTTTGTGAGCGGCATATTGACGTTTTTTGACCAGCATTGGGGGCGTGATGCGAACGGCAAGATTCGTTTTGAGCCAGCGATGTCGCTGGAGACGTATGGGGTGGCGGTGAATCCGTTGCCGGAGATTGTGGGGATTGAGAAGGTGGCGAGTGGGATGTTGTCTCTTCCTGAGGCATTGACTACTGCGCAACAGCGGGGAGATTGGTCTCGTTTGCGGGGCGAGTTGCCGGGGGTGCCGATGCGTGAGGTTTCGTCGGGGCAGGTGCTGTCGCCGGCGGAGAGTTATTCGAAGTTGCAGAATTCGGAGAATCCGGAGTTGTACGCGGTGTTTCCTTATCGGACGTACGGTGTTGGTAAGGCGGGGCTGGAGTTGGCCCAGCGTACCTTTCGTGCTCGGCGAATCAAAGACACGCGGGGCTGGCGACAGGACGCTATCCAGGCGGCTTTGGTGGGATTGACCGATGAAGCCCAGCGATGTGTGGTGAGCAATTTCAGCACGAAACACGCGGGTAGTCGTTTTCCGGCGTTTTGGGGGCCGAATTTTGATTGGATACCCGATCAGGATCACGGGGGTGTGGCGATGGTGGCGTTGCAGCGGATGTTGATACAGGCGGAAGGGCAGGAGGTTAGGCTTTTGCCGGCTTGGCCGACGGAGTGGGATGTTGAGTTCAAGCTGCACGCGCCGGGGAAGACGGTGGTTGCAGGGGTGGTTCGAGAGGGAAGGCTGGAGCAGCTGAAGGTTACGCCGGGCGTGCGTCGTGATGATATCAAGGTGTCGGAGGATTTTGCCCAGTCCGCTGAGTGCTATTGCAATGCGGAGCTGCCGGCTTTGATGGAGTTTTTGGACGGCAGAGCGGTGGAGACTAAGGCTGATCTGGAACGTCGCCGGCAGGAGATACGGGACTTGTGGTGCGAGTACTTCATCGGGAGTTTTCCGGCGGAGGTGCCGGCTGTGCTTGAGGCTGAGATTCTGGAAGAGAAGAAGGCGGCTGATGGTTCGACTCGTCGGCGGGTGAAGCTGACTTTGGAGACGCCCAACAAAGCCTCTTTCGAGATGTGGGTCTGGATACCAGAGAGCGAAGGGCCTTATCCGCTACTGCTTACGCAGCCACGAGATTATCAGCTTGCGTGGGCGGAAGAGGCTGTTCGGCGGGGCTATGTGGCGTGTCTGTATCCTGGAGTGAATATGAATCGGTCGGAGCCTGATTATCCGGGCTATGAGCGTGTCTGGAGGACCTTTAAGGCTGAGTATCCGCAGGCGAGCTGGGCATCGTCGCTGGGGATACAGGCGTGGCTGGCCAGTCGGGCATTGGATTACTTACTCGATCCGCAATACCATTATAATATTGCGTCGGGGAAGGTGGGGATCATCGGGCACAGTCGCTATGGCAAGCAGTCGCTCTATGCGGCAGCGTTTGATGAGCGAATTACCGCGGTAATTGCGCGGAGTTCTGGTTCGCCTACGGCCTGTTCGTATCGCTTCGCGAGTCGGCAAACGTTTATGGAGTCGGTGGTTGATGGTCTTGACCATTGGGCATTGGGGAGTCTCAAGGGTTTTCTGGGGCGGGAGCATGAATTGCCGATGGAAGGGCATGGGCTGCTAGCGCTGATTGCGCCGCGTTTCTGCATGTTGCACACCGCCCATAACGACAGTTGTGATCCTACATTTGGCGTCGAGCGAGGCTATCTGGAGGGGCGTAAGGTGTATGAGTTTCTGGGTCATCCGGAGCGGCTGCGGAATGTTTATCGCAAGGGTAATCACAATCCTGTTACGGCTGAGCATGTCAAGCAGAACCTGGATTGGTTTGACTATGCTTTCGGTCGGGGCAGAGCAACGGTGAAGGATTTTCCGGAGGTTCTGTTGCATCATTTTGACTGGCAGGGGTGGAGGGGGAGCCAGTCGGCTGAGGATATGAAGGCACCAGGGGCGGGGGCTTCGGTGAAAGAACGGATTGGTTGGATGCTGGGCAGGGTTCCGGACCATGTTGTTGGTGAAGGGGAGTACCACATTCGGAGCGGTGAGGAATTGGGGGTTCCGGACAAGCAGCGTGACTGGCTCAAACCGGGCGGTATGGGTCGTATGGCCTGTAGTTTTGGCGGCAAGATCCACGGCAATCTGTATTTTGACCCGAAGGCAGCGGGACCCCGGCCGGTGGTGGTCTGGCTGCACCCGTGGAACTATTCTCTTGGCGTCAGTGAAGGCTACGGTCCTATAGGGGCCGGCTACAGCTATCCGCCCACTTGCTGGCGGCTGGCGCAGGAGGGCTATGTGGTGTTGGCTTACGACCAGGTGGGGTTTGGCGACCGTCTGCTGGAGGGGCCGGATTTCTACGAGACGTATCCCCACTGGTCCCGAATGGGTCGGGCGGTCTATGATGTGAGCCGGGCGGTGGATTTTCTGAGGGAGGGCAAGGGGATAGTTCGGGGGCAGATGCCGGCTATCGACAAGGATCGGATCTGCGTGTTGGGTTATGGTTTTGGCAGTATGGTGGGGCTTTACGCGGCTGCTTTGGATGATCGCATAAGCAGTGTGGCCTGTTTTTGCGGTTTGGCTCCGCTGCGGACGAACACGCATGAGAGGGTGACGGGTGGTAATCGTCGGCTGTGGGAGTGGCACGCCTTGGTGCCGAAGTTGGGTTTGTTTGACGGGCGGGAGTCTGAGATTCCTTACGATTATGGCGAAGTGCTGGGGCTGGTCGCGCCGCGGCCTTGTTTGGTCTATTCGCCGCAACGAGACCGTTTCGCTGACGTCGATGAGGTGTCGCGGTGTGTGGGTGAGGCAGCGAAGCAGTGGCCGTCATCCACTGGGGCATCGACGGCGTTGCGGCACGAGAGGCCTGACGATATGAACCGTTTCCAGAAAGCGCAGCAGGATATTTTTATTGAGTGGCTCAAGGGTTTGGGTTACTAAGGTGTCGATAGTTGGTCGTTGCCTAGGCTCATTGAGGTGAGGTGGGCTATGGCGCACGGGCAAAGTAACTAGCAGGAGAACGGCATTATGAAGAGCGGATGGAAGATGTGTTTTGTTGGTCAATGTTTGCTGATCGTTCTGTTGGCTGGTGTCTTGCCCTGCGCGGGGGCGGACGATGCTCTGGTGAAGTACAATGTTGTCTGGGAGAGTCCCAGCAAGGATGCTTCTGGATCGATGCCGTTGGGTAATGGAGATATCGGGGTGAACGCCTGGGTGGAGCCGTCGGGCGATCTGCTGTTCTACGTGGGCAAGACGGACGCTTGGAGTGAAAACGGTCGGCTGCTGAAGGTGGGTCGGTTGCGTCTGCATTGTTCGCCGGTGGCACAGGCGGTGGCGGGCACCTTTCGACAGGAACTTCGGCTGGAGCAGGGAGAGATGGTTGTCGACTTGGGGGAAGGGGACAGTCGGCAGCGGTTGCGACTATGGGTTGACGCGCACCATCCGGTCATTCACGTCGAAGTTGATCGAGACGTGCCGTTCGAGGTGGAGGTGAAGCTGGAAAGTTGGCGGCAGAAGCGCAGAGAGCTGCTCGGGCAGGAGAGTGTGTCCGCCTACGCGACTAGGGGCTCAGGGCGGCCGTTGTTTGTGGAGGCAGACACCATCGTTGAGGGCCAGGGCAAGGAGCTTATCTGGTACCACCGAAATGAACGTTCGGTCTGGCGTGAGTCGTTGGAGTTACAGGCCCTGGGAGAGTTGGCGGAGACCATGATGGATCCGCTGCTGCATCGCACGTTCGGCGGGCTGGTCCAGGGCGAGCCCCTTGTTCGCGCCGGCCGGGAGGGGCTGCGTTCAGCGGCTGCGCAGAAGAGTTTTCACTTTACCGTCCATCTGCTGACGGCCCAGACGGCTTCGGCGCAGGCCTGGTTGAAACAGGTGCGGCAACTGCGTCGCGAGGGTGGCACGTTGGAGGAAGCGCGTGCTGCTCACCGCGATTGGTGGGAGGGTTTCTGGGATCGCAGCTGGGTTCGCGTGGCCGGGGGCGACGCGGAGGAAACGGGCAAGATTTCGCTGGGCTGGCATCTGCATCGCTATCTGATTGCCTGTGGTGGGCGGGGTAACTTTCCGATCAAGTTCAATGGGGGCATTTTCAACGTGGACGGTTACCGAGGCCAGGAACAGGTGCGTGTCGCCCGCAGGCAGATGGACAAGTGGGACGCGGACTTTCGTAGTTGGGGGGAACCTTACTGGTTTCAAAACACGCGGCAATTCTATTGGCCCATGCTGGCGGCGGGTGATTTTGATCAGATGCGTCCTTTGTTTTCGATGTATCACGACATGCTGCAACTGGCCCGAGAAAGGACACAGAAGTATTACGGTCATGAGGGGGCGTTTTTTCCGGAGACGTTGTGTTTCTGGGGCACTTACGCCAACAGCAATTATGGTTGGGACCGCAAGGGCAAGCCTTTGGGTCTGACCGACAATCGTTATGTCCGCCGCTATTGGCAGGGTGGTTTGGAGCTGACGTTGATGATGCTGGATTACTACCATTATACGGGTGATGGGCAGTTTTTGCGTGATACGGGCTTGCCGCTGGCGTGCGAGATTGTCAAGTTTTTTGATCAGCACTGGCAGCGGGGGCCGGATGGCAAGATCAAGTTTCATCCTGCGCAGGCTCTGGAGACCTATTGGGACGTGGTGAATCCTGTTCCGGAAATTGCGGGGCTTAACCGGGTGTTGCAGGAACTGCTGGGGTTGCCGAAGGATCTGGCCAGTACGGCCCAGCGGGAAGAGTGGAAGCGTATTCTGGGGGATCTGCCGCCGTTGCCGATCAAGCGTGACGAGCAGGGGGATCGCTATATGGCAGCAGCTGAAGCCATTATGGTCAAGCCCAAGAATTCGGAAAATGTGGCGATGTATTCGGTGTTTCCGTATCGTCTTTATGGTGTGGGTCGGCCGGATCTGGAGATGATGCGTCATACGTTTATGAAAGTGCGGCCTTTCCGCGGTATTTACCACTGCTGGCACAATGACAACGTTTTTGCGGCTTGGCTGGGGCTGGCCGACGAGGCGCGTACCGAGCTGGCTCAGCGTTTCACTTTGCACGGTAATTATCGTTTTCCTGCTTTTTATATTAAAGGGGATTGGGTGCCCGACCACGACAACGGCGGCGTGGCGCAGCAGACTATCCAGGCGATGCTGCTCCAGGCGGTCGATGACAAGCTGTATCTTTTGCCAGCCTGGCCTAAGGAGTGGAATGTTTCTTTCAAGCTGCAGGCTCCGGGCAAGACCAGCGTGGAGGCTCGGTATGAGGGCGGCAAGATCCGCCATTTGGAGGTGCATCCCAAGGAGCGGCTGGCAGATATTGTTTCGGTCGGGTTTGCTTTGCCATAAGGGATATGCGCATGTGCCGCGTCGGGCTGTGTTTTTGTTGCGTAGAGATACCTTATTCATTCTGAAGCGGTGCAAGCCCTGAAAGGAATGGTAAGATGAAGCAGTGTTGCATGCGGGTCTCTGCGCTGTTTTTTGCGGCGGTTTTGGCAGTGTTGCTTTGGCCGGTGGGCTCCGACGGGGCGGTGTCTCGGAGGGCGGCAGAGCGTGCAAGTCACTACGTGGAGGCCTTGTCGCGTGCGAAGGCGAGCGGCAAGGACATTGTCGTACTGCAGCGGGGCAGCGATTGGAACCGGCTGGGGGAGATGCTGTACAACGACGTGTGGTTGAAGGACGAGTTTGCGCGCAGGCTGGGGGATGGGTTTATTCTGGTGGCTGTGGATTTGCCCGAGTTGGCAGGTGGGCGGCCGTTGCGTGGTCCGTGGCGTGCGGCGGTTGACGGTCGTTTCGGTGTTAAGGCGGAGGAGTCTGGAGCGTTGCGGCTGGCGCGACTTTCTGAAGAGGACGCGTTGCTGCCTGCCAACGAGGTGAGAGCAGTGGAGGCGATGGAGGGGGCGGTCTTCGCGCAACGCGCAGACGGGGCTTGGCTGACGCAAGGTGGGAATCCTGCTCGAGAGACCTTGACGTTGAGTCTGAAGACGATCGGGGGGGGGCAGGTGCTTCGTCTGGATTTTCCCACGGATGCGAGTCTGCCTGGTAGCGGGCCGGGGCGGGCAAAGAACGGCAACTTCGTGATTAACGAGGTTGTAGTGGAGTCGGGCGAAGAGGTTGTGGAGTTGGTGTCGGCGTGGGGCAGCGCGTCGAGCGGTGATCATGGGCCGTGGCATGTGGTGGACGGCATCAGCGATGAGAAAGGCAAGTATTGGGATGCGGCGGGCAACCATCATAAGCGTCGTACGCTATTAGTAGCGATGGAGGAGCCGGTTGAGGCGGGGGCGGAGTTGACGGTGCGTCTTGTCTGCGGATTCGGGGCGCATCATGTTCCGGGATGTGTGCGTGGTGCGGTGTTGGGTGATGCGGTTTTGGCGGAGGATATTGGGGCGGTATCGACAGCTCAATGGTTGCGATCGAAGAACCGCACGTTTTCGTGGTGGGACACGACGCACTGCCCGCGGGTGGCGCTGATGGACAGCGAGGGGAGGGCGGTGGCGTGCGAGGACAAGCCGCGGCTGGGTCTGACGGTTGCGAGTCTGGCGTCGCGGGTCAGGGAATTGCAGGCGGTACGTGTGAAACGTGACGCTTTGTGGGCACGAGCCGACGCTGCGGAGGGGCCGAAGCGAGCGCGTTTGCTTCTTCGGAGTCTGAAGGTTTTGGGCTTTGGCAATTGGGCAGGCAACGGCAAGTGCTACAAGTTTATCCATGACAAGATTCGGGCGGCAGATCCGCAGGACCGAAGCGGCGCGGTGCGTTGGCTTGGGTTTGGTCGGGATCCTCGAGACGGCGTGCCGTGGTCGGAGCCGAGCTGGGCCAAGGTGTTGCAGAAGAAGGATCTTACGGATGCTGATTACGAGGCGGCGTTGGTCCGGATAGAGGCGGACTTGACTGATCCGCGTAATCGAGTGCTTGATCATGAGCGTATTGGGCGAATGATGATAGGCAAATACGGGGTGTATGCGCGCTGGCCGGGGCATCAGGAGAAGCGTTTCGATGTGCAGCGTGACATTGCGGCGTTTGATTCGGAGACGTTCTGGGGGATTGGGGCGCGGGGCGAGCTGGGTTTGCGGCACCGCTCGGCGACGCCGATGTTGACGTATGGCTGGGGCGCCAGGCAGGTCCAGGCAGGTCTGAACCGGTGGGACATGACGGACACGGCGTATTTTTTTGATCATGTGGGTCCTTACATATTGCGTATGACCTACCGGGGGGGCAACGACGCGTTAAGGGTTCGGCGAGTGGCGTTGATGGAAGGGGAGAGGGTCGTGTCGGAGGCCCGGCTGGATGTTATGTTGGGGAAGGCGAACACGCCGGTGGAAGCGGCCCTCGATTTGCAGGAGTGGGGTGCGGAGCGGGACGTGGTGTTGCGGGTGGAGGTGGAAGCGCAGGAGGGGCAGACTGATATCAGCGGCAAATTCACGGTGGATCCGCAACTGCTGCCGGCACCGCCAATTGCAGTGGAGGGGGCGGTGTCCGATGAGCTTTCGGAGAAGCTGGGGCGTGGAGAGATAGAGGGGTTGCGGCGTCAGTCAGGTGACGTTCTGTTGGCGGCGGCGAAAGGTGATGGGGGGGTAAAGGGGGTTGTCGAGTCGGACGAAGTGCGCTTGAGTTTGGCACAATGGGAGTTGATTCATGTCTGTGGGGAGGAGAAGCTGGCGGAGATTGCGGGGTGTGAGGGCGGGGTGTTGTTCTTGGGGTCTTTTTTGAGAGAGAGGGACTGGCTGGAGTCGTTTCTTGCTTCAGGCAAGGCGGACTGGGGGCAGTCTTTGGAGAATTTGTATGTGTTGTGGCGTTATAGTCTGGGGTGGGACGGCCCGTTGTGTAGACGTTTGGCGACGGCGTTGGCGTTGCAGTGGGGTAAGAAGTTGCCTTACCGTTTGGTGGATCGTTTTGGGCAGATTCAAGAGGCTTTGCGTGAGGGGTTGATGCACATCAGCTTTGAGAGTTTGAATGTGCGTGAGATGCGTTTGGCGGTCCCGACTTACGGCACGGCCAGGGATTTTCAATTTCTGCTCGATGACCGGCAGACAAGGCTGCGGGATTATCTGGGGGCGCACGGGGCCATTCGGTACGTGAGCCACAACGTCTATGGGTTGACGGTTCAGGATCAGTGGAATTATATAGCGCCTTGGGCGCACGTTTATGGTACGGGTTCTGGTAGTCGGCCTTTTACAGCTCATCGGCAGGTGGGAGGGGTGTGTGGGACGCTTTCCACGTACGCGCCGGCGGTGGCTCAGGTGCATGGGATACCGGGCTGGGCGGTTGGTCAGCCGGGTCACTGTGCGTATGTTATCCGAGTGGGTCAGGAATGGCCGGTGGGCAACAGTGTGACGTGGCCGACTAATACGAGTTCGCCGGGGTGGGAGGGGACAGGCTATCCGACGTTGCACGGTTTGTACGAACGGGTACATCAGGATCATGAGTGTTTGATGACGGCGAAGCGTTTGAGTTGGCTGGCGCAACTTCAATTTGCTCGTGATGACACGGATTGGATGGGTACGTACGAGCAAGCCATCGCGGCGCAACCGAGCAATTATGGGACGTGGCTGGAGTATGTGAAGACGCTGGAAGGCGTAGAGGATGCGTCTGGGGGGCGGTGGCTTGCTTTGGCGCGGGGTGCCGCTCGGGATCTGTCGGTGGCGCACGAAGCGGGCTGGGCGATGGTGAGGCGGTGTCTGTCCAAGGGGCTGGAGGGCATGACGGCGGCGGAGCGAGTGAAGGTGCTCTTGGCGTGCAACCGGGAGTTGCGGGAGGAGAAGTGGGTGAAGGTGGTGGGGTATCCGTATGACGGTACTTTGAACTGGCAGGCGGATCGTATCGGTGACTCGTCGCTGGCGGTGGATTTTTTTGGGCAACTGTTGGCCATTCACCACAGCGAGAACGCGGGTGCCAACTGGATTTTCGGGAACGTGCTTCGGTGGGGCCAGAGACGTTTTGCGGGCAAGGCAGCGACGGCGCCGGCGTATGCGAAGGTGATGGAGGGGTTTTTCAAGTCGCAGGGTGAGAGTGTGGATGAGAAGGTGCTGGCCAAGACGGTGGCCACAGGTATTCGCAAGGCCAGTGAGTCTGGGGATATTGTGAGCTACCGGCTTTGGATTGATATGGCGGCGAAGATGCTGGGGCCGCTCCAGCCCGAAGATGTGCACCTCAGCGTGGCGCAGGCGGCCGGTGCGCCAGAGTATGAGGCGTTTGCAGGCGAGTTGTTGAGCAAGGAAGGCATGTTGCAGACGAGCAGCCCCAGCGGGAATGATCGTCCGCTTTCGTATACGCAGGTGTTGAGCGGGGGCTTTGGCGGCTACTTTGAACCAAACGGCAAGAAGAATCCGTGGGCACAGGTGCAGTTGGCTGGTGAAGCGGAGCTTACGGGAATTGTACTGGTGAATCGCTATGAGTGTTCATCAACGCATGCGAATTTTCAATGGGCCGTGCCGCTGAAGGTGTCGGTTTCGCTTGATGCTAAGTCATGGGAGGACGTGGCAGTGTTTGACACGGCTGAGACCGTGTTCCGCGTGGACCTGGCAAGCAAAGCTCCTAAGGTGCGTTATGTGCGTATTGAGCGTCCCCCGGGCCAGGATGAGGGCAGTACGGCGGGGCGGTTCCACTTTCGCAACTTTCTGGTGTATGGTCGGAAACTCTACTGATGCGTGTTGCGGAGTGGAGGTGTTTTTGCTGGAATAGAAGGCGAGTTTTGAGTGGGCCTTAGAGGGTGCGATGACAGAGTTATTGTGTCTCGGTACGTAACAAGGGGGCACGTGGCAGTTGGGCATTTGATGGCCTAGAGATTGTATTGACGAGGCAAGAAGTATTAAAGCGTAGACGTCCTGTGAGGCAAAGATGTGTTTTTGCAGGCAATATTGAAAGGGATGGTAGGCGCAGAGATGGCTAATCATGGATATGCAGACAAAGGGTGTTCGAACAGGCGTGACTTTTTGAAGTCGGCGGCGGGTAGCGCTGCGGCCTTGGCGTTTTGGGGTTCCACAGGGCAGGCTCTGTCTGCTGCAGGCAAGAGCAAAGTCAAGGCGCGGAACATTGTGTTCGTATTGAGTGACGATCATCGGTATGACTTCATGGGTTTCATGGGGGAGGGGCCTGACTTTCTGGAAACGCCCAATATGGACCGAATGGCGAAGGAGGGCGCTCATCTTGTCAATGCTTTTGTGGGCACTTCACTGTGTTCTCCCAGCAGGGCTTCGATTCTGACGGGCCAGTATATGCACAATCACAAGATTGTTGACAACCAACGGCCAGCACCGAAGGGGACGGTGTTTTTTCCGCAGCACCTGCAAAAGGCAGGCTATGAAACTGCTTTTGTCGGGAAGTGGCACATGGGCCATGACGACGATGCGCCACGGCCAGGGTTTGACCATTGGGTGAGCTTCAAGGGGCAAGGTAAATATGTAGATCCGACACTGAACATCAATAATACACGGCAGGATTTCAAGGGGTACACGACGGACATTTTGACGGATCAGGCGTTAGGGTGGCTCGAGGATGAGCGAGACGCTGACAAACCGTTTTTTATGTATTTGTCGTACAAGGCGGTGCACTATCCGTTTGAGCCTGCGGATCGTTATAAGGGGCGCTATGGGGAGAAGGCTGTCGAGCGGCCGGAGACGATGGCTAATACCGAGCGGAATTATCAGACGCAGCCGCACTGGGTAAGGGAGAGGCGCTACAGTATTCACGGGGTGGACCACATGGAGACGGGGCAATACGACAATGATCCGGTGCCTTCATTTGATGCTCTGTACCGACAATACGCGGAGACGGTGCACGGGCTCGATGAAAATCTGGGGCGTGTTCTGGATTATTTGGACCGTTCGGGCCTGAGCGAATCAACGCTGGTGGTTTATATGGGCGACAACGGCTTTGAGCTTGGCGAGCATGGTTTTTATGACAAGCGTGACGCGTTTGAAGAATCAATCCGTGTGCCGATGCTCGCTTATGCACCGGGGTTGATCAAGGGCGGCACAAAGATTACTGATATGGTTCAGAACATCGACATTGCGCCGACGTTGTTGGCGGCTGCTGGAGTCGAGGCGTCGGCCTCGGCGAATATGGACGGTAGTTCCATTTTGCCGATGTTGCAAGGCAATTCGATTCCGTGGCGAAGTCATATACTTTACGAGTACTACTGGGAATGGAATTTTCCGGCAACTCCTACGACGTTTGCTATTCGCGGCGAGCGTTACAAATATATCTTCTATCATGGTGTCTGGGATCATGATGGTTTTTATGATTTGGAGACAGACCCGCTGGAACGGCATAATTTGATAAACGTTCCGGCCTACAAAGACAGAATTGAAGCGATGAAGAAGCAGTTGTTTTCCGAGCTCAAAGCGGACGGAGGATTGGAGATTCCCGTGCGATTGCCGCATGGTGAGCGTCTCGACCAGCGGAAGAACAGGCGGTAGAATCGGCCAGTGTGTCGTGTTCAATATGTGGCTTGAGACGAGAAGGCGAGGGTGTTGGCTGTATGTTTTGTGGGCTTGCCGGGCGTCAGGGCGAGCGACTGTAAGGTGTGTAGGAAGTGAGTTGCAGCGTTTTTTGATGTCAGCATGTGGGCTATGGGCGAGCGGGCGCGGATGTCAGTCGGAATAGAGGCCGTGTTGGCGAAAGGCGCGGCACATGGCGGCTATTTTTTCTGGAGTGTGGTGGAGTGCTTCGGGCGTGTTGTAGGTCATGCTGATGAGTCCGCCGTTATGTGCGCCTAAGGTCTGGATCATTTGGGCGACGTAGTTCTCGATGTCTTGGGTGGATCCTTTGATCATGGTGTTTTGAATGTCGACGGGACACCAGAAGGCGATCTTTCCTCCGAGGCGTTGGCTGAGGTTTTGGAGGCCCATGTTTTCCTGCTGGTCCATTTGGACGACATTGAGGCCGGCGTCGATGAGGGCGGGTAGTAGGTCGATGATGTAGCCGCAGGAGTGCATCCATACGTCGAGGCCGAGTTCGTGGGCGAAGGCCCAGTTTTGGCGATAGTGGGGCAGGAAGAATTCGTGGATGAGTTTTTCGTCGATCATGAGGCGATCCTGGAGGCCCCAGTCGTCGAAGGCCATGACGCCGTCGCAGCCCAGTTGGGCGAGCAGGCGTATCGACTCTCGCTGTTTTTCGGCGAAGCGTGCGATGAGGGCTTTGAGGTCGTCGGGGTGGTCGTAGTAGTCCATGAACATGTTCTGGAGGCCTCGTACGTAGTGGACGCCCTGGTTGAGTGACTTGAATGCCATGACGGCTAAGACGTACTTGGGGTCGTTGTGGAGTCGATTGGCTTGGATGGCTTTTTGCGTTCCGCGGTGATAGGCTATATTGTTGCAATCGGGGAAGACGTAGGCTTCCTGTTTGGTGATATCTTTGATGGGGCATTCGCGGGCCTGGCCGACGTTGCCCTCATCTCCTGCGGTACGATGCCAGGTGACGCCCCAGCAGTCAATGCGTACATCGATGGTGCCGGCGTTGGTCCAGGGTTGGATATCAGGGCAGGTGATGCCCTTGTCAGTGGTCCAGATACTTGCCCAGATCAAATCGTTTTCGAGGCCGTCGGCGAGATAATGCGGGACGTGATCGGGGCCGGCAAAGTATATGGCTTTTTTGACTCGTTCTCGGTGTGTCATGTGTTAAGTAATTTCCTATAGGGAATGTATTAAATCGACGGTGATTTACTTGGCACCGTATTCTACGCAGCGTTTGCGATAGTGCAGGTAGTTTTGCCATGATACTTCGGGCGGGACGCCGTGGTCGCAGGTGGGGATGTAGCCGCCTCGGGTGCGCATGGCGGGCAGTATGCGATCCAGGTGTTTGTCGATGGCCTGTGGGCCCTGGGCGAGGACGCGTTTGTCGATGCCGCCGGAGAGGACCAAATCGGGGTAGCGTTGGCTTATTTTGACGACGTCGCAGCCGGAGGCCACTTCAAAGGGGCTCATGACATTCATGCCGATGGCTTCTTGATAAAGATCGATAACCGGGAGGCAGTCTCCGTCGGTGTCGACCTGGATATAGAGCTCACGTGCTTTGTCTAGTTGCCGTGATCGGGCGTTGTTGATCAATTGTTGGTAGTAGGGAAAGAGGAATTGCTTGATGGTGTCGGGGGAAATCAAGGGGCCATGATTGTAGCAGATATCCTCGGCTAAGAAGATTTCGTCCAGTGTGACGTATTGTTGATGCTTGGCGATGACGGTATCGGCCAGGGCCAGCCATGTCTGCATGCAGTCGTGGATCAATTCCGGTTGGTCGTGGAAGGCGTACATGATGTCTTCGGGGCCCAGGAGGCTGCGGAGGAACATATAGCCGCCGATGAGGTTTTGTTGCATCATGAGGCCTTGGTCGGCGGCGGCTTGGGCTTGGGCCATGCGTTGGGGCAGGTCGGCGTATCGCTGAGGTAGGGCAGGATCAAGTCGCCACTTGACGTTTTCCTGCCAGGATTTCATGTTCTTTACGGGATGGTCGACGTAATGGGGCATGAAGCCGTGGCGTCTGCCTTTGAAGCAGAGGACATGTCTTCCGGCGGCGTCCTGGACGACTTCGTGGGGGCCTCGGTCCTCGATGACGATCTCTTTGAAGGCGGGTTCAAAGGCAGCTTCGCACCAGCCGAGATGGCCTAGTTGATGGAAGCCGGGGGCATCGAACATGAAGAGTTGATTCAGGTCAGCGTGTCGATCCAGGCCGTTGTCGTACCAGGTATCGAGGCACATCCACAGGCCGAAGGTGGTGTGGTAGAACGGGGCGCCGGGTTTGGAGGCATACGTATCGCGCAGCTTTGCCGCTGCCGAGGTCATTTTGTTATGCGGTACCATGGTCACTGTCCTTTCGGCGGTTAATGATTCTTGGTCTGTGACATGTTTGGCAATACTGACTTTCGGGTGCTGTTAGCGGCGACGTATGACATGTGCGGTTCAGGGCTGGTTGGGTTGGCGATAGATGTGGCCAGCGCGGAAGGCGGCCCAGGCGGTTTCGAAGGCCTGTTGGCGGTTTGTGACGGGACGCGGGGTGATGGGGTGGCATTTGAAGAGGTCTGGGGTGTTGGGGTCGTACTGGGTGCGCAGGATGGTCTGTCGGAGGTTTTCGTTTTCGGGTTTGAAGCGGAGGGGGCGATCGTTGGTGGGGTTGGTGATGTCGGGATGGATGATGGTGCCATTTTCGGCGAGCACGAGATAGGAGCCGCGAGAACCGCCGTCTTGTTCCATTAAGACGAGGATGGTTTTGAGGTAGGCGGCGGCGGTGAGGGCCAAGTGTTCGGCGCGGACGGCCAAGAGCAGGTCGGCGGGGTTTTCGATCTTGAGGCCTTGGGTGTTGATAGTGTGGTGGAGTTGGAGAGCGGCGTTGAGAGCGGCGCGGACGTCGGAGGCTTGGCGCATGTGGCCGGCAGAAAGGGACATTCTTTTTTGTGTTTGTTGTATGGCTTGTTGTGGAGTCAATTGGGGCGAGGCGCCGTCAAGTTGATCGACGCGACGGAGGGAGTCGACGAGGTGGTTTTGCAGGGTCTGCATTGCTTCGTGGTGTTGGGGTATGTCGCGGTTGCGGGTATGGGCGATGAATTCGGCGGCGCGGAGTCCCCCGACTTGGCCGGCGTTGAGGGCGGAGCCGCCGGGTCTTTTGATGCCGTGGGTGCCGGCCATTTCGCCTATGACGAAGATGCCGGGTACGTTGGACTGCCACCAGGCGTCGACGGCGAAGCCGCCGTTGTTGTGCTGGGCGCAGACGGCGATTTCGAGGGGTTCTTGATAGAGGTCGATGCCGTTTTCTTTGTAGATGTCGATGGCGAGTGGATTCATGTGGGCGAGGCGTTCTATGGGCAGTTGCTGCTTGGTGCCGGCGTTTTCGAGGTAGGTGCGGGCCTCGGGTTCGAGGTCGTTGAGTTGGAAGGGTGCCATGGCGTCAGTGCCGACGGGGTTGCGACGGAAGTCGAGGAAGACGCGTCGGCCTTTTTGCATTTCGTTGAACACCAAGACGTCAATGAGGGAGGACTGGCCATCGGTGACGCGTTGTGCGTCGAATGGCCATTGGTATCCCTTGAGGAAGATGGTGCTGGCCATATTACTCATGGAGGGGAAGAGGTCGCAGAGGAAGTCGCGTTCGTCGCCTCCATCCGCGTCGGTGCTGAAGAGACGTGGTATGACCTGCATGTAGGTGCCGGAGACGTTCCATCGGAATTGGGTGCTGGCCAGGCCGAACTGTGATTCGGTGAGGTTTTCGGCGGCGAGGCCGGTGCGGAAGGCGATTCCGTGTATGCCGATCTGGTCGGGGGGGTAGACGGTGACGGCGTAGAGGTCGCCGGGTCCGCCGGCGGCGAGGACGAGATTGCGGCAGGTGTAGAGGTTGAAGGTAAGTGTGCCGTCGGCGGCGTTTTTTCGGTCGATGGTGAGGACGCCGAAGAGAGAGGTGGGGTCTGAGGGGTCGCTCTTGAGCAGTTGGGTGACTTCCTGGGCGTCGTGAATGGCGATGCCGTATCGTCGGGTTTGCCGTTCGAGACATTCGCTCATGAGTTTGCTGGTTTTGGGTCCGGCGGAGGTGGCACGTTCGTAGGGGTCGTGGTCAGTTTTGTATCCGACGTAGCTGCCGAGGGGGTCGTGGGGGAAGGGGACGCCGGCCTGGACGAGGTGGTAGAACTCGCGTAGGGAGCCGATGGCTTCGGCGAGGGCGAGGTCGTGGTGGCAAGCGCCTCCGGCGGTGAGGCTTTGGGCGAAGTGATGGGCGCTGTCGGCGGTTTCGGGGCTGGTGCCCATTTTGTAGAATGTTTGTTTGTCGGAGCCGCTCATGCGTGAGGCGCCGGCGGCGAGATTGGCGGTGACGACGGCGATATGTTGGGCGGGTTGGTCGAGGCCTTTTTGCTGCATGAATTCATAGGTGTGGACGGCACAGTTCATGCCGGCGGCGCCGGAGCCGACGATGACGGTATTGTAGGTGTGTATGTTGACAGTATGGCCGTTAACGGTGTGTGTGTTCATGCTTTCATTCCTTATGGCGTGGGCTAAAGAGATCGGAGGTGGAAGCCGCCGTCAATATTAAGGACTTGTCCGGTGGAAAAGTCGATTCGCCCCTGGGCGATGGCGCCGACGGCGCGTGCGACGTCCTCGGGTTGGCCCCAGCGTCTCGTGGGGGTGAGGCCTTGGGCGATGAGGGTATCATACTTGTCCTTGACGGTAGCGGTCATGTCGGTAGCGATGATGCCGGGGCGTAATTCAAAGACGCCGATATCGTGTTCGGCGAGGCGGATGGCGTAGAGGCTGGTCATCATGCTGACGCCGGCTTTGCTGAGGCAGTATTCGCCGCGACTGGGGCTGGCGGCGTAGGAGGACATGGAGGCTATGTTGACGATGCGCAGGGGGCGGTCGTGATGGTTTTGTCGCTGCTCAATCATCCAGCGTGCAATGGTCTGGGTGAGGAAATAGGGTCCTTTGAGATTGACGGCCATGACCTGGTCGTAGCTGGCTTCGGTGGCTTCGAGGATGTCGTGGCGTTGTCGAGGGGCCATGCCAGCGTTGTTGACGAGGAGGTCGCATCGGCCGAAGGTGTCGCGGACTTGGCGGGCGAGTTGCTGGCGGTATTCGGCTTGGCTGATGTCGCCGAAGCTGAGGATGCAGCTGGCGCCGCTGGCTTCGATTTGCTCTTTGGTCTGGGTGGCGGGGTGGTCGTCCTGTTGGCCGTTGGTGTCCAGGTCGTAGTAGTTGATGGCCAAGGCGCAACCCTGCTTTGACAATTCGAGGGCGATGGCTCGGCCAATGCCTCGACTGGCGCCGGTAACTAGAGCTACAGGTTGTTCGGTCATGACGTTTTCCTTTTGGGTGTGTTTGTTGTTAAGACTGTCTGACTGAATGGCTTTGGTTGGTCTGGCATTCCTTTTATACGGGGGATGTCGACTGCAACGGTTGAATTGTGTCAGACTGTCCAGTCGGTCGGGGCAGGGCCCCTGCTATCGAGTGCTATTGGGGTCAGTGGTGTTTCATAGTTGGGGGATATCGACCCAGCGTCGCTGTTGCCACGACTCCATGGCCTTTTCAGCGAGTAGGATATTGACGGCGCCTTCCCGCAGCGTCCAGCGGTAGGGTTCGTCGAAAGCGACGTGGCGAAGGAACAATTCCCATTGGGTCTTAAAGGCGTTCTCGTGGTCGGTTTCGTCGGCGATTTCGTGCCAGTCGCCCAAGAAGTCTGCAGGGTTTTCCATATCGGGATTCCAGACGGCGTGGGGCGTTTGGTCGTAGCTTTGTTGCCAGCAGCGTCTCAGGGTGGCCAGGGCGGAACCTTCGGTGCCGTCTACCTGCAGGGTGAGCAGGTCGTCGCGTCGAACGCGAGTGCACCAAGAGGCGTTGAAGTGGGCGATGACGCCATCGGTCAATTGGAGTGTGACGTAGGCGGCGTCGTCGGCGGTGCATTGATAGGCTTGGCCTTGTTCGTCGACTCGTTGGGGAATGTGGGTAGCGCCGAGGCAACTGACGGTTTGTACGGGTCCGAAGAGGGATTCGAGCAGGTAGCTGAAGTGGCAGAGCATGTCGAGGATGATGCCGCCGCCGTCCTCTTTGCGGTAGTTCCAGGAAGGTCGTTGGCTCTGTCGGCGATCGCCCTCGAAGACCCAGTAGCCGAACTCACCTCGCACGGAGAGGACGCGTCCCAAGAGGCCTGCTTGCAGGAGGTTGTCAAGTTTCTGGAAACCGGGGAGCCAGAGTTTGTCTTGGACGACGCCGGTTTTGAGTTTTTTCTGCTGGGCGAGTTGATGCAGCGCCAAGGCGTCGTGAGCGGTGAGGGCTGCTGGTTTTTCGCAGTAGACGTGCTTGCCTGCAGCGAGAGCCTTTTGGACCGCGGCAGGGCGGCGATCGGTGGTCTGGGCGTCGAAATAGATTTCGAAGTCGTTGTTTTCCAAGGCGGCGTCGAGGTCGGTGGTCCAGGTGTTAACGTGTGCGCGGTTGGCCAGGTCGCTGAGCTTGTCGGGATTGCGGCCGACGAGCATGGGTTCGGGTATGAGGTGCAGGCCGTTGGGTCCAAGCAGGCCGCCCTGGTCGCGGATGGCGCAGATGGACCTTAAGAGGTGTTGGTTGGTTCCCATACGGCCGGTGACGCCGTTCATGATAATGCCGATGCGTTTGGTGTTCATGTTTTTCCCATCATTGGATGTAAATAGCCGTGTCTGTTTACCTTCAGGCCAGGCACGTGCCTGCAGGGGTATTTTGTTGTATCATGTATGCTGTGGTCTGGCTCCGTCGGGCAGGGGCGGTGCATCTTGGCCGGCTTTGGGCAACGTGCCGTCGAGTTCCTGTCGCCAGTGCGCCACGTCGCCGGCGGGCCCGTAGCAATAGAGCATTTTGGCGGTGGTTGAGCCGATATTGGTCAACTGATGAAAGACGCCTGAAGGAATATAAACTACCTGGCCGGCGGTAAGGGTTTGTTTTTCGTGGCCCAGGCACATTTCGCAGATGCCTTCGAGCAGAAGGTAGATTTCTTCCTGCTGCTGGTTGTGCCAGGGGACTTGGCCGCCGTCGGGGGTGAGTTCCACTTGTCCTATGCAGAAGTTGCGGGCTTGGATGGGCAAGCCGGTTCCCACGAATGGCCGTGTGCGCCGTCCGGCTGGGTAAGTGCGTCCTTCGATGTTATTGATGTCGGTTATTTTCATTATTGGCTCCTGCCGTCAGTCGTTCTGATTGTAAGGGTTGCTCAAATGCGTCGGCGACACTGGTGGCTCATTGGGCTGGGCGAATCCTGCGGATTAAGGCGAGGACCTCGCTGATGTGTTGGGTCAGGCCGGCGAAGTCCCCTTTGGCGACACGTTCCTTGGTGATGAGTTTGGAGCCCATGCCGACGCAGGCGGCGCCAGCGTTGAACCAGGCTTGCAGGCTTTCTTCTGTGGGGGCGACGCCCCCGGTGGGCATGAGGTCAGTCCAGGGGCAGGGGCCTTTGATACTCTTGATAAAGGCGGGGCCGCCGACCTCGCCTCCGGGAAAGATTTTACATATTTCGACGCCGAGCATCTCTGCCCGATGGATCTCGGTGGCGGTTCCGCAGCCGGGGCAGTAAGGTATTTTGCGGCTGTTGCATAACGTGGCCGTTGGTTCATCCAAGACGGGGCCCACGACGAAATTGGCGCCGGCGGCTATGTAGAGAGCGGCTGTGGGAGCGTCGACAATGGAGCCGACGCCGAGGATGATTTGGGGGAGCTGGGCAGCGCAATGGGTTTCGAGTTGTCTGAATACCTCGATTGCGTGGTCGCCACGGTTGGTAAACTCAACAACGCATGCATCGCTTTGGGCACAAGCGTCGACGATGTGGCGGGCTACCTCTGTCTGAGGGTGGTAGAACACTGGGACGAGCCCTATGCGTTTCATTGTGAGGAGGACATCGAGTCTTCGAAACCGTGCCATAGTTGCCTCCAATCAGTGTTTTTCGCGAAAACGCAGTGTTGGATACGTTGTAGAGTTACTCTTAGCCGCTATTCTGGCCATTCCGAGGGGTAAAGTAAAGCCTTGTGGCAGGATTTATGCGGAGAAGTGGCTGAGAGAGGCCCGGTGGGCGTTATCCAAGGTATTGGTGCATTGTCTCATAATATCGCTGTCTGCATGCATTCTTCGGTCTTAGGACCCAGGTTTTTGGTTTTACAGAAACGCAGTAAGATATTTTGGCACAGAAACTTATGAGCAATACTCTGCGGTTTCAGGGTTGGCGTTTGAAAATGGCTGCTTTTTTTGTTCATTGTCTGCACCTTGATGCCGAAGTTTATAACATGTTATGCAAATGTTGTCTGGTGCCAAGTCTTATTTTTGGGGTGGGTGGTCAATCAGGTGCATTTTTTTTTGTATTACCAAGACGCTGCGCAAGGGGGCGGGCGAGCTGTTATTTATTGTAAGTGCTTGTTTGGTAATACTTTGTGCTGAATGGCAGGCTAATGGTCGTGTGTTTGTGTGTGAAGAGGGCTTGTTAGTTTTATGAGATAGTATCACAGGTTTTCCTTGACGACTCATTACGTTTTCTGATATAGGTGTATGTATGACAATGCAGAGAGTCGCCAGGCAGGCGGGGGTGTCCGTGATGACCGTCTCGCGGGTCGTCAACGGGTTTCCTTATGTTTCCGATAAGGTGGCCGAGAAGGTCCGTTCTGCCATGTCTGAGGTCGGTTATGACCCGCGGCGTCGGCGACGGGTGGCTATTCCCAAGGACAAGACGGGTGATATCGGCTTGCTGCTGATTGGGGCGACGCTGGATTATCTTCGTTTGCCTTTATA
>Ga0180431_10003108_pt1 | contig 21595 bp, 11 predicted proteins | sample SS_ome_11_FD_132459 | JGI IMG/M metagenome (GOLD analysis project Ga0180431, IMG submission 132459) | Hypersaline lake sediment archaeal communities from the Salton Sea, California, USA - SS_1_MS_1 metaG | ecosystem: Environmental > Aquatic > Non-marine Saline and Alkaline > Hypersaline >...
ACTATGCAATAGCAACACAAACAGTAAAATCTTTAGCAAAAGAACGTGCTAAAAACTTACAGACAGAAATCAAAAACAAACTTAAACTTGACAGCAGTTTTGGCACTATTGCAAATGAAGACGTAACAGATTTACAAAACCAATCAAGAAGTCTTACAGAAGATTATAAAGCGACTGCAGACCTAATATTTCAAATAACAGAAGATTCCAGTCTGCCAAAACAACTAGATAACGCAATCCTTCGAATAAATAGTCGAATCGAAAGCGTTAGCAAAAAACAAGCAAACGCAGAAGAGATTGCTGCACGTGATAAACAGCTCGAATTGCAAAAAATTGCTCTCGAAAAAGAAAAAGCACTACGGCAAGCCAAAGAAAAAGAAGCAGAAGAAAAGATAAAGTTAGCAAATGAATCACAAAGATTACTTAAGCAGCAATTAAGTAAAGAAAGAGCAAACAAAGAGCGTTTGCAAACAAGAATGAATGCTATAGACTCTGTGAACAGAACTCTCGAAGAATACAGATCAAACGAATCTGTTCAGAAAAAGCCAGTTTTGCCAATTCCAGTCATAAGTTTAGATCATTTGATTAAAAAATAGAAATTAATTAAAATTAACTTGTCCATCTTTTATTTTAACTTTTTTTCCAATTGCTTGAGAACAGGTCCATCCTGGAGAATCTATCCCTATCAAATGCAAACAGCCAGGATATTGTTCATCTGTTTTGATAACAAAATCATAATGGTCTTTTAGTTTTGCTCTGATTCCTGCAAAGTCCTCTCTAAGATCTTCTTCTTTAAGATTTGGAAAAAAGGACTTGACAGCTTCCAAGAAATATCTTACACCTTTTCTGTTTTGCGCATAATCAGTCTTACTTGCAATATTTATTGCAGTTGGTCCAACAATTATCTTTCCTTGATCAAAGGTAGGGGTAAGGTGTATTCCTACAGTATTAGGTTTAGGAGACGGATATATATTCATTTTCATTTCTAACCCTGTTTTGTTAGAATCAAAAGAAAAATACTCTCCACGCACAGGACTCATCGTGTACTGTTGTGCAGGATTTATCATTCTTGCAATCTCATCAGAGTGTAATCCTGCTGCATTTATTACATACTTAACATCAATTTCTCCGCGAGAATCTGTGTTGATAGTAAATCCATTTTCACAGGCAATAAAGTCAGTAACTTCTGTTTTTTTAAGTATCTCTACCCCATTGTCTCTAGCAAGTCTTGCAAGTGTATTTACATATTCTCCTGCATCAACTATGCCTGTTGTTCCTAAATATAATGCACTTGTAGCTCGCACATTTGGCTCTAATTTATTTGCTTCTGCATCAGTTATTAATCGAACATCCGGTATTTTTTTAGTCTCTGCAAGCGCAAGCAATTCCTCTAATTTTTGGTCTTCTTCAGAATTTGTAGCAACTATCAATTTTCCAGTTTTTCTATAAGGAACATTATGTTCTTCACAGAATTCATAAAGTAATCTATTGCCTTCAATGCATAATTCAGATTTTAATGTATCTTCAGGATAATATATGCCTGAATGAATCACTCCAGAATTACGGGTAGACTGACCATCTCCTACAAAAGGAGCTTTTTCAAGCACATATATGTCTTTATGTGTCTTGGATAGTTCATAAGCTATTGATAACCCTACTACCCCTGCACCGATTATTGCGATTTCTTCTGACATGCAACACATCATAAAGCCTCAATCTTTAATAAGCTAATGTTGTCTACCTTACCACAACACTTATATATAAAGCTCAATTACTTATGGTATTAATAAAATAATACTTGTTGTTTAGATATGCCGGACAACAAGGAGGAAACCAAAAAATGAACGATCACTCTATGGATGAAAAAACCTCTATTTTAATTGAATTAGGACTTAGCCAAAATGAAGCAAAAGTATACAATGCATTAGTACAAATGGGCGCATCCACTGCAACAAAAATTTCTGAAAAAAGTAGGATTCATCGAACAAATGTATATGAAGCAGTAGAGCGATTGAAAAAGAAAAGTTTGGTAGCCAGCGTCACAAAAGACAAAACTACATTATTTGAAGCAACTGATCCAGAAACTTTATCCATCATACTAAAAGAAAAAGAAGCTAAACTAAATTCAATAATGCCGCAGTTTAAATTGGCTCAAGAATTATGCAAGAAAAACGATTCTGTTCAGATGGGCGAAGGACTGATTGCTGTTAAAAACGCTTATTTCAGCACATTAGAGAAAAAACAAGCAATTTACACAATGGGCTCCCCTAAAGCAGCATCAGACGTAGCAAAGCACTTTCTGAACAAGTTTCACAAAGAACGTATTGCAAAAAAGATTCCAATGTATCACATCTATAACGCAGACGCAAAAGAAAGAATTAATGTTATCAAAAAATGGCCTTATACCTATGTAAGAATATTGCCTGCCAAATTCAATTCACCAGTCTCTACAGGCATCTGTGGCGATGAAGTAACACTGAAATTCTGGGATAAGAAAGATGGTATGGCCATCACGATTCGCAGTGATAAAGTTGCAAAGTCTTACAAAAATTATTTTGACCTGCTATGGGAGATGGCAAAACCAGCATAATTATCACTATACCCTGGCGAAGCTTTTTAAATCACGCTATATATACTACATAAGTAGAGGAGATGGGGAGGATTGATGTGATTGGCTACAAATAATTCACTAGAAGGACTGACATTAGGACTAGCTGCAACAGGTGGCATGAGTTCACTTGGATGGAATATTTTGAGTCATTTGGTTTTGAATTCTAATCTTACAGAAGAAGGAATTATTGGAAGCAAAAAAGGCATAGCTAAAATTTGCATCTATAATCGAGATTTTAAAAAGACCGCACACTTAATTCAACACGCATACACACTTATTGAAAAAAATAAAGATTTATCCAAAAGAGCCAAAGATCAATCATTTTCTATTCAATCCTGCAGAAAAATTAATGAAATAGCAGATAATACAGACGTTTTACTGATAGGATATGACACTGTTCCAGGCATAGAGAGAAGAAATGCACTAAAAACAACAAGCGCAAGAAGCAGATCTCTAAATTCAAACATACCAGTACTGCACTCATGGCAATCTGCATTTAAGGACTATGACGGCCTTCTGGCTTTTCTAACAAACCCTTCAGATTACATGACTTATTTTGGAATAGACATTTTAGGTTTAGACAGAGACCAAGTCGTCGGCTTTGATCATGTAGACACATTCAGATTAAGAAACGAATTTAAATATCTTGGTCCAGCACTAGAAGAGCTTGCAGGTAGACCACTCTCTACAGAAGAAAAAAGCACAGCAATTAATGCACTAAGCGAATTGAATGACTACACTGCATTCATTATAGGCAATCACAGCGCAGATTCTTTTGGTTTATTCTCAAATATGACTTGTGGTAAATCAAACACTCCCTGGAATCAAATTCCAGTACTATCTGATGAAAAGGTAAAAAAAGGAATAATCTCATTAATTCATAAAAAAGCAAGAGAACTGTCAGAAGTAATTGACGGCCCAAATGCAAACTGCATACCCCCAATTATAGACGTAATTAAAGGAATAGTAACAGGAGAAGGCGTCTTTGAAATGGCATATTACCTTGAAATATCTTCTAAATTGCAAAAAAAGATTAAAAAAAAGTATGACGCAGATATCGCAGGCGTATGCACAGGCATTCCAGTAACATTCACAAAAGACAGCAAGAAGATAAGGGCAGAAATTGCTGACAAATTCCAAGAAGATTCACACAAAGTAAAGTTTCCTAATGCAACAAAAGAAGAAAAAGAAAAATTCGAAGGTATTCTTGAGAGAAATGCATCACAAATTGCAGAAGCAACAGTTCTAAAAAACAAAGAAGGAGAATACCGCTTTTTAGAGGAAAATACAATTCTAATTTTGAGAAACATATTAAGTGATAAACTTTTGCTCAAAGAAACCAAAAAAAGCACTGTCACTGCAGACGCAAGCATATTACTTCCTGGCAAGCAAACAGAACTAGAAGTAAAAGAACACCCTACCCATTATGACAGTCACACAATAATCACTGCAATGGCAGCCCACAAAAATAAATTAATTGCAGCATCATGCCAAGCAAGAAGAACAATACACATCTGGGAATTGCCATATAGCACATCAACAGGATTATGCACAGACACAGATATAAGACAGGTCACTTCTACAGATATAGGCCCTATGCAGAACGGCAAGAACATAGAGCATCTTCTTATGGATGATAACGCAGTGTATATTGCAGAAGCAAAAGCAATTGAAAAAAGAGACATGAATAATCTCACTGAAGAAAATCCTTCTGCGGTTTCATTAGATGAAGAGATATGGAGTCTCGACATGTATGAATCCTCAATCTTTGCAGCATGTTCAAATGGAAGGATTGAAGAAATCGATACAGAATTGTCCCCAGTCGCTAGCTACACGACTGCTGATTCAGAGGCAAACATGACCTCAGTTAAAATCATCGAGTTAAACAGCGAGAAATACGTATTCGGCATAAATGAAGATTGTGCAGTCTACATCTGGAAAAATCAAGACGCTGCAGTTAACAAAGCTCTGCAATTAAAAAACAATTGTTTTGATATACAAGTAGAAAACACAGGCAGCGGCGAAAAAATAGCAATATATCACATCACAGATGATAACTATTTAGCAGTATCTCAAGTTGATCCAGAAAAAGGCCAAGTTATAGAGACTGAAGTCACAAAAATATCATGCAGTCCAGAAACAAGAGCAATAAAGATATCTGGAAACGAAGTTTTCTTGATGTCAAACAAAAGAGTGAAATCTTTCATAAATAAAACAACTCTTAATTTAGATTATTCACCATCAGACAAATTCATTGAGCAGATAGACATAATAAAATACCAAAAATGAGCAAGAAAAAACCTGAGAAAAAATCAAGAGCCAGTTCTAGAACAGATTGGCCGCAAACTCTCGTACGTAGATGCGAGAATTATCTGCAGGCTATTGGTTGGAAGGATTATAAAATAGATTTTCAGCCCCCAAAACCTGCCGGCGAATGTCCAGGCCTGGTATTTTGGGCAGTTGACCGGCTAAACAAGCCAATTGCAATAAAAACTCTCCCAATTACTCACACAGATTTACCAGAAGGTCGTGAAACAGAAGTAATCAAAAGAATATATTCTGAAGAAGAGCAAGGAACTTGTCCTTTTATTCCTCAAAGAAAAGGATTCACGACTTATGAGAATCAGCTCTTCTTAGCAATGGAACATGTAGAATACAGTTTCTGGGATCTTCAAAGAGGCATAGACGAAAGAAAATTCACACTAGAAGAAAAGATAGGCGCATTCATAAACTATGCAGACTGTTTAGATTATCTGCACGATACCATTGGAGTCGCACATAGAGACATAAAACCAGCGCATCTTCGATTTCAATTAAATGGTCAAAAAATAACTCCTAAGATAATTGATATTGGATTAGCTTGTTTCATAGATGATAGTATCTCTGTAATGGGCACAGTTGGTTACAAACCCCCAGAAACAGAAAGACAAGGAGGTCTTGGTGATATATTTTCCTTAGGCGTCTGCCTGTATGAAGCAATTCATTCAACTGAAAAATCTTGGCGTAATCAAACAACTCAATTAACACAGCAAGATACTTCACTACAAACAGAACATAAAAAAATAAAAGATAGCCAAGTGTTATCAGATAAAAACAGACAAGAAGAGATACAAAAAGCAACTATTCGAAAGTTCCACTCAACAAAAAAACCTATTGGAAAAACTAGATTTCTTGTTGAAATTGTCAAAAAAGCAACACAGCCAGAAGCAGGAGATAGATACACTACTGCTGCAGAGATGAGAGCAGATCTGCACATTGCTCTTGATTACAAGAGAATGGAAGAAATCACGCTCGCTTTTGAAGAAGTTAACAGTCTTGCAGATGCAATCAATGCAAGTTTTGATTTTAAGCTAGATACTGCGAAAAAAGCAGCTATTGCAAAAAACAAATTTTATATGGATTTGAACAGAGAAGGTATAGACACCAAGAAATCTCACCTTATCCGAGTATTTGAGCAGGATCTAAAAGAAAGGCTTAAACCAATCAAAAATGCTGTCAGGAATTATCTAAAAATGTTTAGGATAACCCAAGAACACATGTCTGGTGAGACAAGCATGACAGCAATGTACCAAGCCCAAGTAGATGCAGTTTTAAAGCAGATGAACCATACTGTCCGACGTAATGTTTATGTGATGAGCAAGCAAATACAAGAGCTTTACAAAATATGCGGACTAAAAACAGATATTTTACTAGATGTACTTTTAACCAGTCGAACATTAAAAATAGAAGCAGCATCAAAAGAAAGTAATAAGTCTTTGAATGAATTAATACAAACAGTAGATGAATTACCAAGCGACGAAATAATTATTTTAGAGGATGGCAATTATGACCCAATTTCTCGCGCAGTGAGCAGAGCCAATCACTATTTAGACTCACTTGAATCAAAAGAACCAACTGCAACTGATTTGCAGCACTGCATTGAACTTAAAAAAGCGTTTGAAAACAACCCACACAATGCAATAATTAGTCCAAAAATTAGCAAGTTTTTTGACAAAATCCAAGCTTATGAAAGCAGAGTATCTGATGAAACAATACAAGAGATGCACTTTAAGAAAGGTTTGACAGCATTTGCAGCGGCAAATTATGATGATGCAGTATCACATTTTGAAGAAGCAGCGAAAATTGGACCGCAAAATCCTAATATCACATTCAACATGGGCTGCGCTATGCAATTTACAGGAAGCAGCTGCAACTACGTAACTGGCAAATATAGAAATTCTCGAGAACTTAGAAAGAGTGCAGGCAAGAGCGAATCAATAAAAATTTTGAATAATATTGCAGTGATTTACGCAAGCAATAATCAGCAAAAAGATGCCCTGGCTGCATTGCAAATAGCAGTGAAGGAAGATCCTGCTGATTTTGAATCAAATTACAATCTAGGCAGAATTTGCATAGAACAAAATCGCCCTGCAGAAGCCATCGAACATCTTGAAAAAGCACTCTCAATCAATCCACTGAGTGAATTGCACAATTTTCTAGCACAAGCACATTTTCAAGCAGGTAATCTAGACAAAGCAAAAGAACACGGAATAAATTATGTTAAATCTTTATCAGGCAGGCTACAATAAAATGAGTGAAAAACCAAAACCAAACATTGACCCGATTGATTTAGATAAATTGCTAGGCAAATCAAAGAAGCCAGAAATTCCTGTAATCAATTTAGATGAAATTTTTGAGAAGCAAGGAATTAATGTATCAGACTCAGATACTGCAAAGTCTGTCCCAATTTTGCCAGTAATCAATTTAGATGAAGTATATGAAAAGCAAGGAATAGCTCTCCCAACACCTAAAGAAAAACCACCTGAGAAAGCTACCCCAACAGAATCACAAAAACCAATTATAACTACTCCAAAACCACAGCCAGAAAAAAAGCCAGTGATTCCTCCAACAGCACCGCAAGCACCTGCAAAAAAAGAAACAAAACCAATAGAAAAACCCATTCCAATTCCTACAGTACAATCAAGCGCAAAAAAAGCAGTTAAACAACCAGAAAAACCGCAGACACCTACTCCCATTGTAAAAGAAACACCGCCTGCAGTAGTCAAACCAGAAGAGCCAAGGCCTGAAAAAAAGCCAGCCTCAGCACCAAAACCAAAGGCTGCACCAGAAAAGCCTAGAGAAACCAAACCTGCAGCACCTAAAACAATACCTGAGCCAGCTATACAACCACCTGTTGTTCAAGCACAGCCAGAAATTAAATACAATCAACCAGGAACTACATACGCAGCAAAAGAAAAAAAGCCGGTAAAAGAACCAGCAAGACCAAAGTACTCAAGAACTGCAATCAAAGTTCAGCTCAGGGCAAACCCTACAGCACTTTTAGAGCAATTGCTAAAGAAATTAGAAAAAGATGGACTAACTACATCAGATAACACATTTCCAGAAGTTATGGAATTACTACTCACCCAAGATCCTGCATATAATCAGGAGAAAAAATATAAATTAAGCGGGCCTGAAAAAAGCCTGAAGTGGAGGTAAAACAGAAAAATGGTAACAGTAAAAGAACTTAATGAAAAATATATTTTGTTAGACTTGCGATTATGTGGAAGCGAAACAAAATTACAATGGATGATACATAATGAGTATCAGCATGGAAAAATAGAGAATCGAAATGTTCGAGACACAATAGACTTAATGCTAGCAGACAGCACTATTACTGACGTTAGTCCCGAATCTAAATTAATTGCAGATGAAATGAAAGATTTCATAAGAAATGATGGGCATGGTTTTTATGAAGTTGGAACAGTAGATGGAAGAGTGATGGCTTGTAAAATTGATAGAAACACTAAAAAAGTTATAAAAGATCAAAGAGATAAACTTTTGCGAGATATTTTAATATCAACTTGTGCAACATTGCAAGGAACCGAAAAAGACATATTATACCAAGAGTTCATAATTGCACCCCCTACTTTCCTAGGATATGAGCAGTGAAACATTTGTATTTAGTGATGTAAAGGCAGGAAAGCCTCGCATAGTGTCACACATAGATGATGCTATCTTTAACTTAGATCCTTTACAGAAAACTTCAGATTTCCTAGAAATTAACGGATACAGAGCAGGACTTGTCAGATCTATTAATATTCAAGAAAAAGAAGATGCAGATTTAAAGTATGAAGATGTAAACAAAAGAGGCGAAGAGATTCGCCAGCATCAAGAAAATCTTCGACAAAAACAAATAGCTCGTGAAAATAAAGACGATCATCTTCTTTTGATGAATTTTTTACAATACGCTTTAGATAATTGGATGAATACAGGGGAAGAAATTTTACAAAGTAGTTCTAACAGATTCACAGTTCGAACAGATACATCTCGGTTTAGTTTGAATACGGGTGAAAAAAGCTCTGTGCTGACAAGAACACTTGCCAAATCAACATCCTTGCTTCTTATTTGTGATACTTGTTTTAGATTAATAGAGCGGTCAGGGCTATCACCTAATGGAGAACGAGTTCAGCTCCATAACAAAAACTATTGGCCAGAATTTTTGTGTTCTGCAAAAGAATTTAACCATAAATATTCACAGGAAATTGAGATAGCTTTTAAGAAAAAATTAGACGAATTTTACAAAAAAGAAACAGCAGAGTTAAAAAATCAAACAAGAATTGAAAAAGACGTAGCTGCTAATCTCAAAGCAAAACAAAAAGAAAATTCAACACTAAATATAGGCTGGGTAAAATTAGAAAATAGCTATTATCTTTATCAACACAGACGTACTGACGAAAACAAAGGATATTTTCAAATTTGGCATACTGGTTCACAAAAATTTTATGGTTGGTTTCCTCCATGCACAGTTGGTCTGAAGATATGTGCAAAAGACAGTGAACTTTTTTATGTTTTACACCCAAGATATAAGAATATTCGTATTTTACGTCCAAAACCATATATCCATCCTGCCATCCTAAATGAAAAAAACCCACATTTATGCACTAAAGGATACAAACCAGACGGTTCATTATACTCTTATCCTGGAGAAAACGAGAAATTTACTTGGGATTCAAGAAAGAAATTTTTATTAGCAATAAAAGATTCAATAACTGATGCACTAAGAAAAATAGAAACCGGGCTTCAAGAAGATAGAGGCGAGAGTGCAAAAAGTGGACAAACAGCTCCCACCTACTCCAGCATCTGGAAAGATTTTCCAGAATACGAAGACTGCAAAATGCCAATTGGCTGGGCAGATGATAAACTAACCTGGGATATGCAATGAGATTCAAAAACATTTCAAAAAGAGAAACACGTGACACGATTAAAGTCACAGAAAGCGCCCTTGAAAAAATAGCGATAATGACAGATATAATGCAGGGCTTGGAATTTGGATGCATTAGTGTAACAGATAAAAACATGCCAAACAAGGGAAACAGAAAAATTATTGATTTCATAATTACTCACGATCAGAAAGTCAGCGGATCCGAATGTAAGGCTTCGCCAAAAGCAAATTTAAAGTCTCAAAAAGAGATAAATAATAACGGCTTGGTTCAAATTGGCATAGCTCATGGCCATGGGCACAATAGAGGATTTCATTCGCCAACAGACGATGAAGCACTTATGAAATCAGTTTTACCATCGTGCGCAGCAAACAATATAATATATTTACCATCTAAAAACCGCCCAACAACATCCATAAGCAAAGTATCCAGCATAGTAGTCAATATAAGACAGGATATTTATGCTGAGATGTGGTATCGAGAAGAGGATTTAACTTCTAAAGTAATTCCTCCTAAAAAATATAGTAAAGAAACCATTGTTGAATCAATACCGGACGTATCTGGACAAATTACCGCAGATGATAAAAGTCAAGAAACAATCATACAACAGCTTGCCGCAAGGGTTTTTTTCCCTATATTTGGGCGTCTTCCACCTGCATTCCAAGAATATGAACGGCAATATCAACAACTTACTAGCAAAAGAGCAGATAAAACATTAAGACGTTTTTCTGAAAATCTCGCAAGATACAAAATAGCGAATAATCAATATACTGAAGAAATAGAATTTTTTATACGCAGAATTAGTGCCCATTGCAGTTCACGGTTAAAATATGCATATAATACAGAACCGCCTTTTGAACAAATACTGGATTTATTTGCTTTTTTTACAACACAAGAAGATTGTCCAGATTGGATTTTCGATTTTATTAAGGAGGGTGGAAAATTAGGCACGAGAAATAAAGACCAAGTGATTGAAAATTATTTAGATAAAATACAGACAGTATTTAAACCAAAAGTTATATCTCAATTATCGGTTCCAATTCAGTTAGATCACTTATTACCGCAAAAAAGCATCAACATATCCCCATCTAAAAAAATACCAATCCTGCAGATGCAAGAAAATCAAGTACCTGAAGAATACATGCCTGAAGTAAATGAAACAATTCGTCAGGCGCGTAAATTAGCAACAGAAATTTTGTTCTTTAAATGGCGCCTGCCAAATGAATTCAGCAATAAATATGTGAATATTGCAGGAAAATACATTACAGAGACAAAACAAGAACTTACAAATTTATTAGAACAAACTGAAAACACTCCAGATCTACAGGAAACAAAAAGTTTGCTGCAGCAACAGCAGAATGATTTACATTCATACATATCAAGACAGTTATTGATTATCCAAGGAAAAATCAAGAGATACGCTAAAATAAAAGAAGAAAACAAAGAGAGAACACTAGAAGCAGAGACAAGACACGTAGAAATCCAGGAATTAATAGAAAATGCAAGGCAGTTGCCAAGCGAACTCTACCAAAAACAAATTGAGAGACTAGATAAGCTATTGGAGGTTATCTAAAATGACCAGCAGAAATCAAGCAATATGGGGAGAGACGGGACAGAAACTGATAAATGATGCAAAAATTCTTATTACTGGACTAAGCATAACAGGAATAGAAGCAATAAAGACTGCAGCAATGTTGGGCATTGGTACAATTTATCTAGTTGGTGACGAACAAGGTTCTGGTTTTTTTCTTGAGCAGGCAATGAATCCAGCGAAAAAACAAGGAAAACAACTTGAAAAAATTGTTAATGATTTAAGATTTAAATCAGGCGATTTAAATACGACTGTAAATGTCGAAGCAGTTGAAGAAAGCTATCTAAACAATGATAGACTCATAAAACAACTCAATCCAGATGCAATTTTTGATTTTACACAAGATCTAAGCTCTCAATTACAAAGCATAGAATACGGAATACAGTTATCTGCGGAAAAGCCAGTAGAAGTTTTTCTAGGAGGCTGCAACGCACAGGACTTCACACTAACACACTATTCTCCAAGCGAAAATGATGATGCAGAAGACATTGCAGATGAAAAAGAAATAGATAGATACGAAGGAAAAGATCAAGATGTTACAACGAGCCACATACTATCTAGCATAGCAATAGAATTCTTTAGAAAGCGGTTATTTAATAGACATAAAGAGATTATTTCAGCATCCCAAAAAGATATTAAAAAACCGCATAAAGAGCGGGGACCATTTAGAGATACACTCAAGTATTCAATCAAACACCCACAAGCATCACAAAATATCAAACAACAGCATACCAATTGTTTGAGAACATCAATGACCCAAGAGGATTTTTCAATTGGTTGCCACGATGCCGCAGAAAATCTAATAACAACACTAAATTTAGATGACCTGCCCAACATAAATACATCTTTAGAAGGTAAAACTTTCTTAGTTTGTGGATGCGGTGCAATTGGCAATCCGGTAGCAGACATGCTAGTTAGAAAAGGTGCTGCAAAGATTGATTTCATGGATTTTGATAAGATTAAATTGCATAATGCTGAACGCCAACCATTTTATTGTAACAGAGCAAAAGAATACAAAGCAGAAGTGCTCTCAGAAAAAATAAAGAAAATTGCTGAACAAATGGGCAATTCAATAAAATCAACGGCATATATCGGCAAAGTTTGTGAAAAAATAGAGCAAGGCCAAGAAAAACAGGCTTTTGATCAAGCATGGTTTAGCAAAAATAGGTATGATATAATTCTTGGATGTTTTGACAGCGCAATAGCAAGAGACACTTTAAATGATTATGCTGCAAAAATTGGATTTACATACGCGGATGCAGGAAGCAGTACAATTAGCTCAAAAGCAACAGTATTCGTTCCAGGGGAAACTGCTTGTTTAGACTGTACTGCGAACATCAAATTTAGTGCAGAAGATGAAAAAGAAGATAAAGAATATTGGGAACAGCAAACTTGTGGCAATCCCCAAGCAATTACGCCAAACGTAAACATGAGTAACAGAATAGCTGCTGCCTTGATGGTTAGTGAAGCTACACAATATTTAAACTCAGAATCAGAAAATCAATTTAGTGGAAAAATTACTTACTTCAACGAAGGAACCTCTTTTAAAGTAATTATAACAGAACCAGAATGTGACCTTTGCAAAAATGACGACACAGACAAACAATGACGACAGCATTATTAAGACAGCATTACTTATTGACAGCGAAAATCGACCAGAAACCGCGCAAATAACTGGCCTCCCGATACAGCAGCACCTGTTCTTTAAGTATTTTCTAGATTTAACTAAACCTAAATCTGCTATTCCTGCATCACCTAATCAGCAGAATGCATTGGAAGATCTCATCATTGAAGATGCTGCTCAAATAGTATTTCCTCAGCCTAAAAAAACAAAAAAGAAAGCCAAGAGAAAAAAGGTTACAGATTCAAATAGAGCAATAGAAGATACAGTCATCAATCTGACGAATGTAACGTATAAACACATATTATTTTGCGACCCTAATGCTCTTTTATTCAATATCCGTGCAGAAAAAGGCCAGGAATTTCAGCATAGCAAAGGTAAATTCACTTCTGCCAAAGATTTATACCTAAAAATAGACACTGTTCCTGATGCAGAACTCAAGAAGTATCTAAAAAATAATGATTTTTTTAGATGGCTTAAAGGTACAGCATTTAAAGGCAATAAAAAAATAAAAGATCTTGCAAATGCAATAAATAAGACGCAATCAAAAGATGATTTGCGTGTTCGTATCGAAAAAGAAGCTGTAAAAGTTAGAGACAAAAGCTTCAATAGAAAGAAAGGTGGCGCAACTTTTGAAGCAAGGATAGCCTCGGAAATGTTCTTGGCAAATCTATGTCCCAATCTGATCAATCTTATTCCTAAACTCTCAAACAAACAAGACATAAAATTATTAAAACTAGTGGACAGATATATTACTCAATTTCAAAATGATCCTACAAGAAGTGAATTAGTTTCATTTTTACTTAATCCCTCTGATTTTGTCCAGAAAAAAGAACAAGAAGGTAGGCCTATCGACCATAAATTTGATTTTGCAAAGTATTTCAAGAATAATATAACGTTCCAAACAAGCTATATCTCAAACATTCAGCAAAAAACAGAAGCAATTGAAACAGAACTTGCATCTTCAGAAATAGAATCAAAATCTGATTTCGAAAAATACACGCAATGGAAAAAAGAGATTGAAAAGTTTATTGCAAAACACAAAGAAAATAAATCTCCACAGATGAAAAAAGCCAAAGATACTGTTTCGTTTCTTGAACGCAAAATCAACCGTTTGCAGAACAAAATCAATGATCAGTTGATAATTATTTCAAAAGCAAATATTAATTTAGATGAAGATATACCCAAAGCAAAAAAAATACTTAAGAAATCACCAAATATTCCAAATCTAAAATCATTTAAACGGGCGCAAAGAAAGTTAAAAGAATGTCAATCAATTAATGTTACAATAGACACAGGATTTATTGAAGATTACTCTAAATTTATCCGCAACAGAGATGCTTTTGAAGCGATTGTGCATAAAAGAGATGCCGAATTGCGTGAATTTTTTGATTCACAGAATACACAATACCGGACACTACTTGATGCAAAAGTAAGAGATACTCAGCAGGATATCGACGAGTTATGGGTTCAGTGGGAAGATATTCAAAAAACAATAAATCTTGCAGGTAATTTTTATGAAACTGAAGATGCAGACATACTAAATATTACTGCAGAGGTAATGCAGGTTGTTACCAATTATCATACTCTCAAAAAAGCAAGGACAAAAGACATAACTGATTTTATCAAAGATTTAAGTATCGCAGAAACAAAGCTAGAAGAACAGCAGAATACGCCTGAATTGTTTACCATAGACTATGAAAACACAAATCAGCAAAGGACATTCAGGACAATAATGGAACTGGAAAGCACTATATCTAAGAAAGCAGAGCTTTTTGAGTCTTATGAATCTGATAACGGCTTAGCAGATGTTCTTGCAGATTTTAAACACACTCAACCTGCTGTACAAGAAAAAATAGATGGAGTTAAACAATTAATAAAAGACTCAATAGACACAGAACTTCAGGCTCTGGATGAAGAAGTAAAACAACCTTATGACTTTTCACAGGAAATCGTTCTTTTGAATATAATCAAGCAAAAAACAAAAACATTAAACAAACATGCTAAAATAATAGAGTATTCAAAAAAAGACAAAAATTTAGTTCAAATAACAAATCTCGCAGATTTAAAGATTAGCCAGATAAAATCAAACATAACTGCAGGAAAAAAGAAAATCACGCAGATTGACAAGCATATCACCAAACAGTATCAGCAAATTCAGGAAAAATCACAAAACATCACTCAAAAAGGCGCTTTAAAGAAAGTATTGTCTATTTTAAGCAAATTTTCTGCTAAAATCGCAGAGAGTGAAAAGTGGCAGGGAGATGTTCAATTAGATCCAGGAATTAAGAAACTAGAAGAGCGCGTAAATGAAATACAAAAAGAAGTTGATTCTACAGTTGATGCAGCAATCGAAAAAACAGCAAAAAGAACTAGAAAACTGAAACCAAGAATACAAAAGCCTGAAAAAACTAATATTATTAAGACACTAAACAGTCTTAATAACAGACAAATACACCTTACTCGCTTAAGTAAAGGCAAATATGCAGAAAAAACAGCAAGTCATCTGGAAGAAGTTCAAGGACTGATTAACAAAGCAGAAACAACTCTTGCAAACTTCAAGTCAGGAGTTGACCAGAACTTAAATGATGTTGTTGCCGCATTAAGTATCGATTTTGAGTGGAGCAAAGATCAGAAAAAAATTGCAGCGCAGAAAACATTGATTACTGAGATAGAAAAAGATGCAGCAGATCTTGCTTATGAAGAAAAAACGCCAGATTTTATCTCTGCAAAAGCATTGGCTCAAAGCAAAGAATTGCAATTAATTGAAGTAATCAAAACTCGAAAAGACATCTTGGCTGAACGAATGATAGAGAACAATGCTTCTGCAACTCAATTTAGTATAATTCAAAGCAGTTTAGCAGATGCTCGGCTTATTGACAAAACTAATGAAACAATAAATAAACTTAAAACTAATATCGATCAGCATTCTGCATGGAAAAAAGATTCCGAGTATACCGAATTATTCAAAAAAGCAAAAACAGAAATATCGCAATTTCGGACAGAATCACAAACTTACATCTTAAATAGAATATCTTCGCTAGATGAAGTAGTAACCGACATAGCAGCACTAGCATCTACGCAAGAATTAACAGCAAAAGATGTTACACGCCTAAACAACGCAAGGGATATTTTAGAAGAGCAAAGACAAAAATATCTTGTTTTCAACAGAAACATATTCAAAAAGACTGTTGCAGAAAAGATAACTAAGTTAGATCAAGCGAAATCAGCAGTTGGCGAACGCATAGACATCTTAAAATTTCATTTTGATACTGAGATAAAAAATATGGTACTGTTTCTAAGCGAGCAAGATTTTACATACACTCAGCATCTCTCAATCTTAGAAACAAAGCAAAAAGAATTGGTTGGAATCCAAGAATATTGTACTGCCTTGTTAAATTTTGATTTAATATTCGCAACAGATAAAATTGAAACAGATATCACAAGATTAACAGAAGAAATCAACACAAGATTTACTGAAAGAACAGATGAATTAGCTGAAATAGAACAAAGTTTAGAAGATGCAACTCAAGATGTTGGCATATTGCTAAGTGACGAATTGACTGATGAAAAAGTTGCTCAATGCCACTCGTTATTACACTCAACTGAGCAAAGTATTGCAGAAATAGATGCTGAGTGGAAACAAGATACCGCAGTAAACGAACTCTATGATAATCTAGATGCTAAGGCAAAATCACTAAGACAGACTATTGAAGATCGCATATTTGCAGAGGTCACACAAATCGATGCTGTCGCACAGCAGTGCATACGTACTGTTGATGCGGCAGCATTACACTCTCCTGAAGCAGTCACTGAATTGCTTGATACCGAGGTAAAACTGAATCAATTGTTGGCAGATTATTCACTGCTTCTAAGACATGAACAAACAGAACTATTGACAGAAGAACAAGATAAAATACACGCATCTTTAAAAACCGCCTCCACTAAGATAACTACACTAAAGAAAAGATTGAGTGAGGAAGTAATTGAGATGGAAAGGCAGGCAAATCGGGACCACAAATATACCCAAGACCAGAAAGAATTGGACAAGGATGCTAAGAAAACAATAGAGCTTAGTGCATACCTAAAAGCCCTGCAATCAGATGAAGAACTCGGCAGGGTGGAAACTGCAAGAGAAGAAATAATGCGTAAATCTAATGCTATCACTGAGCGCATTACTGAAAAGAAAGAGGAATTATCTGAGCTTCACAAAAGAATTTTCATAGAAGGTCAAGAAAAGCTAGAAGAATTCTGGAAAAACATCCAAGATGATGATAATATACAACAATCTCAAGATTTAATAACAGAACTACAAAAGGCAGTGCACAACCAAGGTTCTTGGCGCATGGATGATGAATTATCTAGGACATTTGGCAGCATAGATACTGCATTGAACAAACTGCAAAATTATCAGATTACACAAGTAGCAAAAACAATTGATGCTTGTTCTTTTGATTTAATGATACTAGAGCAAAAAATTCAGGGACAGCACACTCACCAGGCTAATCTCATCAAAAAAATTCAGGAAGATACTGCAAGAGTTAAAGAGATAGACACTTTATTTAAAAAATTCAAAAAAGCATCTCAAGAATATGATGTCAATAAAGTTTTAGACGCCACAAAACACATACTTGAATCTGCAGAACATAAATATCAAGACGCAAGAGATGAGATTACTGAAAAAGTTGACAGGATTCTTGACAGAGTACACAGCAGAGAATTCAGCAGACTGCGCCACATTCCAGAACTGGCAGAGATGCAAACCCAATTGCTTGAACAAAACGAACTTAGTGAATTAGTAGATTGCGATACAGAACACGCAGACTTTCTTTTAGACTATATTAGCAAAGAAATCCAGCGAATTAATACATCTGCTGAAAAAGAAAAAGAGACTATATCTGACACAAAAAGCAAGTTGGAATATTCCACAAAAGTCTTATTCAATATGCTAAAACAGCCGCTTACTGCAGAAACCCTTAAGATTGCGCTCAAGATAATTGAAACCGCAAAAAGAGAAGCAGACATAGACATTAAAGAATACAGTTCTGAAAACATAGAATTCCAGATTGCAGGCCTGGAAATCAAAACAGAAAAAGAAGTCGAAAGTGCATTGGATAGTATTCTTGCTGCAGCTAATGTTTATTCAAATCAAATAAACATTCCTAAATCACGCAGAGATATGCGTAGACTATTATCCATAAAGAAAAAATTAAAACAAAAGCAGGAAGAATGTGATGCCTTTAATCAAGGAGAAGGAAAATATGCTAAATTTGTTGACAAGGCAAAAATAGAGATTGGTCAGCACTTAACAACATTAGATAATTTAAGATCAGATCATTACGCCACTGTCCGAGATGTTCAATCAATGTTTTCCAAAGGCAGAAAGAGTTTGCTTACATTATTAGATAAAGCTAACACACTCGAAACAAAGCTTAAGAAAACACAGTCAGAAAAATCAGAAGAAAAACAAGATGAACAAAGAGATCTTACAGCAGAATACATTCTAGCTGTCACAAAACTTGGAGAAAAAGTCAAAACAATTAGCGGGCTTTACAATACTTTAAACTGCAGAAGTTCTAAAAGAGATATATTACTGCTACAAAGAATTCGTGAAAAAGCAATCACTAAGCAGAAAGCAGTATGCGAGATTGTGCAAAAAGAGATTGATGAACAAACGGTTGCATTAATGCAAAAATGGGATTCAATTGATGACGATTTAGAGCTAAAGCATTTATGCGGCAATCTTAGAAGCAAAAGAGTAATGTTCACTCAATTCAAGAATAGTTTGCTTGACGAAAATGTAGAAAAAGCACAAGATCTCAAAACAGCGTATAAAACATTACTTCAAAGAGCTATTGTAATCAAAAAAGGACATCAAAACGGTCTTCTGAAAGAAAGAAATATAATTATTAATCTTAAAGACAAATATTTGGACTTTGGCGAAGAAAGCAAGAAAACATTAACACAAGTCATGGAAGAATTACCTGAAAACTATATTGATACAATCAGGAAACTTGATACAAAATTACAAGCAATGCAGCAGGCAACCATAGAAATTCATAATAATGCTCCAAAAGATAGATATTCACAAGAGTTAGTGACTGAATTGTTGAGCTCTACTGAACAAAACACCAAAGATTTTATAGAATACATAACTCAAATAAAAAATGCACTTGAACAGAAAGAAAAGCTCAAAGATACTAATATTCTAAAATCAAGATCCGGTCGCTGGCGTACTGGGTTGCGAAAGCTCACCAAGATATTTACCAAAGCTCCGCAAGAACACACATCAGATGTCCAAGAATTAGAGAATATACGCCAATATCACATACAAGTATACGAAGATTAGACAAAGGGCATAACACCAAGCAAAGTTCTCAGATAAACACTGCAATTTAAAACAAATCTGTGCATAATTAACAACAGAAGCTAAACAAAGCGTGCTATGCCAATAAATTAGTCAAAACATATTTATACTTCTATTTTTTATATATAAACAATGGTGAAAAAAGAGGAGATTAAGACAGAACTTGATGCAAATCCTTCTGCCAGTCTGGAAAAAAGACTAGGTGCATCTGTACGCAAATCTTGTGGTTTAAAGATAAGAACATTTGATTGTATTTCTGATTTAGAACAAATAGCAGAGTTAAAAGCAGCAAATCCAGTAGTACAAGAAAGTGGTTTAATCCGTGCAGATGTCATGGAAGCGTTTTATTTAAGCATAAAGGAACTAATGGATCAATGCCAAACTCATTTTACAGAAAGTCCAATCGACACAGAATCACTGATTTACACTTTTCCAGAACAAGATAAATTTTTGCAATTACTAAATGAAAAACAATTTGATGGCATTCATGAATTTGCAGAAGATACACTAAGATTAAAACAGTATAGAATGATTAAAGAGCATTATCTCTCTGATAGAGAAGCAGTTATTAACAATTTATATATACAGCACTTAAACAAAGGCATGCACAAGAAAAAGAGAAGTCCATTCACATATGTATTATTTGCAGGAGCAATCATCTGGACCATCGGTGCTCTGGCACAAGTTGGAACTTATTTACAGGTCGCAGAGATTAAAACAGAGACTAAAAAAGAAATTCAAGATACAAAAGAAGAATTCAGAGGCACGGTTACCAAATTAGAACAGCAGTTTACCCCTAAAAACATGATTAAGCATTTTGAGACTTGGGCTAACACTGATGAAGGCAAACAGTATTTGAACACTAAATATGCCTTAGTAAAAGATATGTGGATACGCGAAGGTCTTGTTACACAAGAATTTGATAATTACTGGCGCAACAAAGCAATGCCTCTGCTTGAAAAAGAATATGAACTCAAGAAACTCAAAAAGCTTGCAGATAATTTAGAACGTTTTGCAAAAATGTTTCCGAAATAAGATACTAAAACTAAGCAATTTCTTCAAGTCTTGTAAAAATTATATGCTGAAGCTTCTTTGGCCAGGTCTTTTTGATGGTTTTTTTATGTTTTTCTATTGCTTTTAGGACATCTGGCCGAATACTGTCTGCACCGTCGATTAATTTAATCAATTCTTCTTTAGCAAACAAAGGAACTTTCTTTAGATTCCATATCATCTGTCTCAAATCTTTGTATTCTTGCTCTTTTTCTGTAAGTTCTTTTTGTTCCATCTCTTCAAACAGTTCATTGTAGTCTTTTGGCTCTTGTGCTTTGTATTTCTCAAGTATTTCTTTGTCTGCATCTTTGTTTAGCCCTATTTTTGCTAAAACATGATGATGCATTCTCTTTAAGAATTCGTGTTTGTCTTCTATTTTCATTATATCTGCATACCCCTGCACTGCTAAGTTGAATGCAAATGGTGTCGGTATACGAGTATTGATTTCAACAACCCTTATTTTTTTGCTTTCTATATCTTTTATCACTTTTTTTGTGTTTTCTATATCCATTAAGTCCTCTAATACCTCTCTTCTCGTTTCTTTTAGTATTGAAAAGTCTTTGCTTATTCGTTTTAGTGCACTCATAAGTATCATTGAGCTCACTTGCTGCCTTCCTACATTTTTCTTTTTACCTAAATAATTTCTTAGTATCATCAATGCTCTTGTTGCGCAGTGCCTGAATCGTCTCTTGAACACTTCTGATTTATCTATTGCCAATTCCATCAATAAATCCAGTTTGTCTGCTTTCAATAGCTTGAATGCTTTCATTGGATTTACTCTTTTGTCTCCAGACAAATAAAATCCATTGTCGTTTATCCCTATCTCTACATCTCTGTGTTCGTTTCGTGAAATTATATATGCAATTGCTCTTGACAAGCAGTCATTAACTCTTCTGCCGTATAAAGAATGAAATATTATTTTCTTTTCTCTATCGTCATTAAAATGCTCTATTAATATCAATTTATCATTTGGTAATTGTTTTGAATAATCATATTGCTCTCTAAAGTATTCATAGATTGCTTTTGCTGCTTTTGTATCTACATACAGATATTTATGCAGCCACTGCAGTATCTCTTTTTTTGATTTTTTTGAATTAAATCTCTCAAAAGATAATCGCCTTAGTTTTCCTACCTCTAGAGCAAGGTCAAAGCT
>Ga0180431_10003113_pt1 | contig 21592 bp, 13 predicted proteins | sample SS_ome_11_FD_132459 | JGI IMG/M metagenome (GOLD analysis project Ga0180431, IMG submission 132459) | Hypersaline lake sediment archaeal communities from the Salton Sea, California, USA - SS_1_MS_1 metaG | ecosystem: Environmental > Aquatic > Non-marine Saline and Alkaline > Hypersaline >...
CAGTTGAGATGCCACCCTGGTTCGGGGAGGAAGAATTTCACGCATCACACCGATCGAATTTGCTCCGTAAAGATGCCGAATGGTATGGGCGATTTGGGTGGGACGAGAGAGACCAGTTGCCTTATGTTTGGCCAATCAGGAAGGGTGAGAAAACAAATGGTAGATAAAGACGGACTCGATGAGCTTTGCAAATTTGCCAAGACAGACCGAGAGACGATGAAGGTCATTTGGGAAGAGGTGCAACGAAATCGTAAAAAACTGGATGGTTGTGATGGTCCTCACCAATTCAAGCCAATCCAGATCGAAGACCGGCAAATCGCGCGAGATTATCGCTGCACCAAATGCGGAGGAAAGTTGGACGCGATGAATACGATTTGGTACAACAAAGGCCTGGAGCATGGGGGCAAAAAGTGATTGACAAAAAGACACGAGAGGAGTTAAGACAAACCTTTCTGAATCTCGCTGGTGTGATCAGGAATATAGGGTATGCAGTTGACCCGGAGCTTAATACGACCCAAGAACATGTTGATTATGTCATGTCCACAAGACCAGCCATGGCAGCAGAGATCATAGAAAAGTGGCTTAAAGACGAGAGACTCAAGTGGGAGGAAGCTGATGAGGAAGAAGATCAGGACTTTTGTAGAGCGTGTGGTCGGCCGGAATAAGCAACCAGAATTCTCGTTTTGCGAATCGGTCCATGCATCTTCTCTCAGCCCATGGCACATTCGTCGTTTGACCGACGCAGGGAAAAAGCTTGGCGGTGGTGCTGACACTAAATCTCTCTGTGGTCGAGAAATGTGTTGGGATTTGGAAGTCAACATAGAGGCAATACATCAGGATATTTGTTGTCGTACATGCTGGAATAGATACATGGAGATCTTGCGTGAACGATCTACCTCAACTCTTGACTGATGTTATTAGAGAAGTTGAATATACATACGGAGATAGAAGGTGCATAAAATGCATCTTAGTCAACAGAATCGATCTAATGGATTTTTTTGTGGAAGCATATCCAGACAGATGTCGGTCTGAACTAGAGATGGGTGCTGAACAATCTTATATGTACGGCGTCAAGATTGTCGCGAGTGATCATGTCGAGCGTGGTTCTGTTTACAAACTATTTGAAAATGATCAAATTCCAATCATGACACAGCCATATGCCCCAAATATGACACCACAACCACCACAAACAGAACCAGCAAGATCAACACCCAACAACAACGATCAGGAACCGCCAAGGAAAGTTCAACTGTGAGGTGAAAATGAGATTCGGAGACAATTGGCTCAAACGCATTACTAGATTCTTGTACAAGTGGTGTTGGTGTTCGTGGAAACACAGAAACCGCAGATGCTACCCAAGAGACCATCATTTTTGGAGTTGGCACTGCACAATATGCCATCCATGTGGAGAAGGACTCGACATAATTCTAGGCGAAAAGAAAATGATGTGGCTATGATAAAACATGGATCTTCTCCGTATCTTGAGTGTAGTACAAAAGGGGACAGGAGATTCTCTGCGTTTTGCGCTAGGATTGATGGTCGAGGAGGTATGAGTATAGAAGAAATTTACCAATCTGCCAAAGTATTTGCTAACGGAGAGACTGGGTTATCGTGGCAAGACGCCAAAGGTCGTATTCCGGTGAATGCGGACGAAGTTGCAAGGCTGTACTCCACGCTGTGGGATGAATACATAGATGAGAATCCACAATTGTTGCTTATTCTGAAGATGGTTAGTGGGTTGAGTGATCGTTTTGGTCAATATGGCCATGTGTGTCAGGCAACGGAATTGTGGCGAATCAAATGTGAAAGATGCAATGATGCGACATGAAAACGTAAAAATCAGAGACGCCCTTGTGGAGCGTGGTATCCTCAGGTGTGATGATCTTGGGGATCTACGTGTATACACATATGTTGATCACCACAAGGATTGGGACGAGACCACAATAAACAGTCGTGGTATTGTTCTCAATCGTGAGACCGGAGAAGTGGTAGCTCACCCGTTTCCAAAGTTTTTCAACATGGGTCAGCGGGTCGAAACTCAAGAACGCAATCTGCCATGGCATGATGGTTTCAGGATTTTCGTTAAAGAGGACGGTTGGTTGGGTACGTTGTATCGTCACAATGGCAAGTATGGAATAGCGACTCGCGGGTCGTTCAAGAGCCCCGGCGCTGTCTGGGCAACCAAGTTCTTGGAAAATTACAACCTCTCTATGTTGCCAGACGAGATAACGCTCGTTTTCGAGATCGTGTCTCCACAAACGAGAATTATTGTTGATTACGGGGACAGAGAAGATCTGGTTTTGCTTGCGGCATACAATCGCCACACAGGAGAAGAGCTTGACTGGGATTACGTTACAGAGATAAGCCGGTGTTTTGGCTTCACGCTCGTTGAATCTATGGGACAAGAATGGCTGGGTAGCTGCCGTGGTCACCTCAAAACTGCCAGCGGGACCAAAATGGAAGGTTTCGTTATCAGGTTCGACAATGGGTTGCGGGTGAAATTGAAGGGCGATGACTATTTGCGTCGGGCACACATCCTGGCTCGTCTGACACCATTGACTGTGTGGGACAATATGGAGTTTGGTGTTGTGGACCCCATGTTGTGGGAAGTATTGGACGTGGACTATCACGACAGACTTCGTGAGATGGCATCCGCCCTACGAAGGGAATACGAAAGGGTGAGAACCGAGATCGTTTCCCAATTTGATCAAATTGCTGACGAGACAGACCCGGCTGAGTTTGCCAAGAAAGCACAACGGATGAGCCACGGCCATGCAATGTTCGCAATGAGGGACGGAATGGATAACAGGATTGAAAACTATATCATGAAATCGATCCGTCCGAAGAATAATGTGATTGGACACGAAAAGGGGTAACAATTCGTCCATATTACCCCATTAACGTCATTTTACCCCATTCTATTACCCCATTTGTGGATAAAAATACCGTGACTTGTGTATAAGTTCCTGGGTAAGTTACATGGAAGAAACAGAAACAGGTATTCCGTGTTTCGAATGCGGACAGCGTTCTGGTCTTGATTGCCCAGGTCGTGAACCCAATGAAGCTACCAGATGCAGAGTGTGTCTGGAAAAGTTCATGGAACAGTTTGATCGACAGGAGTAGGAAGTGAAGCTGCAATATTCGTCATCCCAGTCTAGTAGTCAACGGCCACGTGGCTGTCTGGGGTGCGTTGTGTAGATAGTATACGCATGTGCACATGACCGGATGGCCCACAAGGCTGTCCGGTTTTTTTATGCGCACATGGAGGGTACCGCTGGATGGCAGCAAACCGGTCTTGAAAACCGGGGCGGCGTGATGAGCGTCGGGGGTTCGACTCCTCTACCTTCCGTTATCTTGTGGTTCTATGTAGTATATATACTCCATAGAATGGGATGGTGAAACAGCGAGGCGCTGTCGCCGGTTGCTAACCGGCTGGGGCTTGCAAGGGTCTGTGGTTCGAGTCCACCGCCATCCGTTTTAATCTCTTTCTGGTGTATAATATGAGTGATGGTGAATCTATAGGGCCTTCATTTCGCGGTGATTTGGAATCCCTATGGCCTTATCTGAAAGAAAGAGGTAGAAGCATGACACTTGTAACAGACAACTGGGCAACAAACCTTAATCCAACACCGAAAACATTCAAGATGTACAAGACCCTTAGCGCGACGGCGGTTTCTGGGTCTGCCGTCACGGACACGGAAACATTTTACAACAAAAACTGTCCATTCGACTTGAAGGTCGTGGACTTTGAAGTTCAGTGTGTTTCAGTATCCGGTGCTGGTTTCAGCGGTAGTGGGTCCAATCTCACCGTGGCGCTCCAGACATCGACGACAGTCGACACTTCTCCTGCTGCACCTGTCAGTGCATCATGGAACACTGCCGTGACACAAGACGCATCTGGTTATGTAGCTAGCACAGACAAGGTCCTGTTTAGGGCTCCAGCAAACTCTGGCGAAGTTCTGAACGTCAGTCTTGACCAAACGTATACGGCTGTGCCCAAGGGTGGTTCGATGAGGGCAACATTGTCCGCTCAGGCGAAAGATGCTATCGGTGCTGGTAGCACGCCTGTCGAACTGCTGGCTATTGTCACGTGCATTCCTACAGCACTCAAGGACCAGAGACGGCTCTAGAATTGATGTTCTGTGAAGATATTTGGGCCGGGGGCGAAAGCTCTCGGCCCTTTTTCTATGGTGTATAAACTATGTGGATAGGACTTCGGTCTTGGATAGACAGTGCCACTGTATTCTTTGGGACTGGGAAGGTGTGCGATGAACGTAGCAGAAAAGGAACGGCTTATCGCCAGGATAAGCTGGGGATACATTCCTGCAACGGTCAGCACCATGGAAGGCAAACTTGTCTCCCTCCTCTTGAGACCCCCCACCCCAAAAGAACAAGCCCAGGCGGCTCTTGTCTACGAAACCGAACAGCAGTGTGCTCTTGTCGCGGGACTTCCTTCCGAGGCTACAGCACTCACTGATTTTATCGCCATAGGACAATGGACCGAACAACAAGAAATAGAAATAGAGGGACTCCAGAAAGACATACACACTATCCGCAAAGGTTTGCTAGATCTACTATTCAATGTCTCAAAGCTAGAACAGGCACGATCCCTTTTGCGTCGGGCAGAAAACGCCCTAGTGGAACGACTCAATAAGCGACACATTTTACTACAAAATAGTGCCGAAGCACATGCGGAATTGTGCCGACAAAGATTCATCATCGGAGCGATAACAGAACAAGAAAACGGAGAGCCCCTATGGTCGACCCGTCAAGACTTCGATGACTGTAGCGATGGCGTGCTTATATCACAACTATGCGAAGCATTTTTCCAGAGATCTCGTGTGCCAATCGCCGATATCAGATCGCTTGCCAGATCTCAGCAATGGAGGGCATACTGGGAGATAGCCAAGCATACTGGAGACCTGTTTGATGGACCGATAGCGGCGTGGTCTCTGAACCAAAGAGAGTTGGTGTATTGGTCAACAGTATACGATTCTGTTTACAGTGCCTACGAGAGACCGGCGAAGGACATAATTGAAGACGATGACCTCTTGGATTCTTGGTTTATTCGCCAAGGCGACAAAATAGACAGCCAGACACAAAATGGAATGTTGCCCAGGTCTAACAAGCCAGGTCGCAATGAGGAGTTCATTATGGCGGATGCGGAAGGGGCAAAGCGAGTTTACAATATGAATGATCCAGGATCGAGGGCTAAGATCCGAGCAAGGCAGAAACTACTACAGAAACAGGGATCAATAAGAGAACAGGATATGCCGGATAGCCAGAGAGAAATGAGACAGCAGTTGACAGAAATGCAGCGGCAGCATGTTAAGAATATCAGCAAAAAATAAGGGGAGAAGAATGTCAAGGAAAGAAGAAGAATTAGCTGCGCTGAACCAGAGCCAAAGACGTGCTCATCAAGGGAGATTGTCGCAGGATGCCCATGATAGATTGAAGAGAATAGCACAAAAGAAATTCAGAACGTGTTTCATATATGCATTGGCACAATTTGAAGAATCGTTTGGTCGGGAGATTTGGGGACATAATCTGCCCGATGATATGTTGACAGACGATCAACGTGAGAACAGGAAGATATGGGAACAAGTTCGTAAGCGTATCCTTGACAAAGGAAACACTCAGTCGCGTGCACTGAGTATGGAACTAGACTTACACGAAGTCAGGTTTAAGGGGTACCAGATGGACTTTGGAGGAAATCCAAATGGATAAACAAAGGATAGTAGTTGACACCGTTGATGAGGATGGGAATCAGCTTTCGCTGGCTGTTTTGCGTCCGACCAACAAGATCAATCAGGACGCGCATATGGCGTACAACCTGAAATTGGCAGAGTTAATCAGGAGAGGATCGCAGCATGCAGATCAGCGTTTGCTGATGCGTGCCGAACTCGAAGACTATCTTCAGAAAATGGGGATCTGGACTCTTGAAGACAGGATGCAAGTTGAGAAATTGGCGCTTGAGATTCGTGCCCATGAACTTATGCTCAAAAAGGGTGGCATTAAGATGTCCGAGGGTCGGGCGATCGCACTGCAGATGGCCGAGAAAAGACAATTGATAATGCAAATCCACGCGAAGCGTCAGCAGTTTGATTCGGTCACAGTTGAGTCACAGGCGGAGAACTTCAAGTTTGAGTTCCTTTTGATTCGGTGTATGGTCGCGGCAGATACCGGAAAGCCAGTGCTCAAAAATCATTCAGAATATGTTGAAAGGCAAAACGAGACGGCTGTGGTGGCTTGTGCTCGTGTCCTCGCCAATATGGTATATGGTCTTGAAACCGACGTTCGAAACAATATGTTCGAGATGCAGTGGCTAAAAGACGCAGGTATGATAGATGACGATGGTCGTTACGTTAGAGGAGATGGCACATTCACAGACAGGGATGGTCGTTTGGTGAACAAAGACGGAAGGTACATCAACGAAGACGGCCAGATGGTAGACACGTTCGGTCGCCCTGTTGACGAAAAGGGAAATCTATTGGTTGATACATCTCAGCCATTTATCAACGACGATACTGGTGAAGAGGTGGTCGTCGGTACGATAGGAGTAAGGACAAAAACAAAAAATACGAAATCGAAACGGACCAAGAAAACGAAAACTACTGCGAAAAAGAAAACCAAGTCAGCAAAGACAACTGACAAAAAAAAGAAGTAGGGTGGTGAGATAAGTGGCATTTGTCCTTGACGTCAATCTAAGAATTCAAGAGATCCTTGGTCTACAGAAGGTCGAGGCTGCTCTATCGAAGCTGCAGGGCTCTGCGCAAACCGGTGCTGCTGCTGGTGGTGCAACTTCTGCTGCTGCTGCGTCTAAGGCCAGTGCCGCTGCTGCGGCTGCTAATGCTGCTGCTGTCGATAAGGTTACTGTGGCGAACAACAAACTAGCGGCATCACAACGTAAATCGGCTTCTTCAACTCGCAAAGTTGCAGATGGGATGAAGGATGCTACAAATAAGGCCGATAGCTTCGGGAAATCCGTTGCGATTGCTGGTAAGAGATACGCCGCATTCTTAGCTGCAACGGTAGCTCCATTTGCAGCTTTGGGTGGGATTAGCAAGGCAACTGCCGCTGTTATCGAATTTGATTCTGCAATGCTCAAAATGAGGCAGATCGCAGGACAAACACAGGAACAGATGTTAGGGACGAGAGACACAATACTCGATCTGGCAACATCTACTGGTACATCGGCTAGCGAAATAGCTCGTGTTGGTAAGGTTTTGCTTCAAGCAGGTATTCGTGGAGATGAACTAACCGAGGCTTTGACCACTCTCTCTAAAGTTCCTCTGACGCCATCTTTCGAGACTATGGATGCTGCTATCGAGGGTACCATTGCTGCTACGAAACAGTTCAGAGACGAGGGGTTGTCTACCGCAGACGTTCTCGACGTTCTCACGTCTCTATCCAATAAGTTTGCTGCTTCATCCGAAGACATCGCCAAAGGTATATCTCGTGGTGGTGCTGCCTTCGAGGCGATTGGTGGAACATTCCAAGAGTTTGCTGCTGTCTTTACGACGATTCGTCAGTCGACCAGAGAAAGTGCCGAGACCGTTGGTACATTCATGAAGACTATCTCTTCTCGTCTTGCTGATCCAAAAATAGTTGCATTCCTTGAGGGGAAAGGTATCCGTATCGGAGAAGCAATCGAGGCAGGGAATCCTGTCGAGGCGCTGAAGCGTATTGCGTCTGCCATGGAAGGTATCACAAGCGTTCAAGATCGAATCGAAATTGGAACAAAACTTGGTGGAAGACGTCAGATCAGCCGTTTGCTTGCATTGATCAGTAATGTAGACACTCTAGACGAAGCGTTGCAGACTGCTGCTGCCTCAAGTGGTTCGTTCGGAGCAATTGCAGAACAAGGTCTCGAAGGACTACAAGCCCAATTGAATATTCTTGTTCAAGAATTCAACAAGCTCGTACAGACACTAGCCGAACCACTGTTTGTGCCGATTATCCAAGGTGCAACAACAGTTGGAAAAGCATTCGTCACTATCGTGGATGTTGTAAGGCCTGTCATTCCGGCACTTACAACCATCGTTGGCTTTGCTGCGGGATTTAAGCTATTAGCTGTATCGATAGGTGCCGCCTCGAAAGCCTTAGCGTATATGTCTACCGTCGGAGTTGGTGGTGGAATCCCAGGCATACTGACAGCGGCAGGGGCTGCTGGTGGTGCTGCTGGTGCTTCGGCAAGAGAGCGTGTTCAGCGTCGACTGGCCGGTGGTGTTGGTGGTGCTGGTGCTGGTGCTGCGGTAGGTGCTGGAGTAGCCAGGGGGGCTAGGGCCGCTGCTGCATCTCCACTTGCACAGTTGGCTGTTGTTACAGGTGTGATTCTTGCCGCAGACAAAATGTCTGACTCATTTGAAGAAGCTGGTCAGTCTTCTGGTATTCTTGCTGCGGAGTTTGCGAAAGCTGTTGGTGTGTTGTTGATAGCTACCTCTTTGCTGTCTGGCAAAAGCATCACTGGTGCAATAGGTGGTTTGGTAACGGCTCTTGGTCCTTGGGGTGCCGCTATTGCAGCGGCTACGGCGGCTCTTGGTGCGTTTACGTATGCCGCCAAGCAGTCTGTAGATTTCGATGTTCAAGGTATCATCGATGCTGCTGCTCGTAAGGTCGCAGAGACCAAGATCGAACCCATCGCGGCTGGCGATACAGAAGCATTCCAGGAAGCAATCGGCGGTCTTGGGACAGAAGCTATCTCTGGAATACAGGAAGCTGCTCGTAGATATGAAGATGGCTGGAGTGGGTTCTTTGCCAGCGCATATGAACGAGTTAGTAATCTTTTCCAAGGGGAAGGTCTTGTAACGATCAGTAATGCTGATGCTCAGCGAATGATCGAAGAGATTATTGGTGATAATCCTCAACTTCTGAACGAAATCCTGAGATCTGCCATCGAACAGTTCGGTGTAGCTGGTCTGGAAGGTGGGATAGACCAAGCACTTTCGGAAGCTTTTGGTGGTAACCTAGAGGCTGCTTCTCGTGTCCGACAGGTAATGATTACACAATTGGGTGGGTTGGAGAAGATCGCTCAAAGTATAGATCAGGTCCAGATGGACGCAAAGGTTAGTGCTCTTTCGAATGCCATCCAGAAAGCTTCTGATGATTTTGAGAAACTACATGTTCCTGTGACGCTGAGTAACGAACTGATTCTGTTGAGTGATGCAGTCGGGAATGCTGCCAGAGCCATAGAGACTAATGTAACTACTTTCGACAGATTGAGTCAGATCGTCGGTCAGGATGTTGGTGTATCTCTCCCTGGAACGGAATGGTCACGAGAAGCCGTTGAACGGTTGGCGGGAACTGGGGATATTGGTGATCTGATAGATTTGAGTCAACTTCCACAACTGGAAGGATTTACGACTGACATCGCCAGAGTTGGTCGAGCACTGGATGATTTCATGAAATCTGTTATCAAGAGTAAGGCGAACGCAGACTCACTGGCGTCTTTGCTAGCAGACCCGAAGGTAGATCCATTCGACATTCTTGGTGACTATATCGATCAGTTTATAGCACAATCTCCAGACAAACTTCCGGCAGAAGCAGAAGCTGCCTTCAGAGCTTCCGCAGCTAATCTGGGAGAACAGTTGAAGCGAGCATTGGTGGATCAGGCTGGTGTTCTACCAACAGCGGAAGAAGTCCAGAAGGCTTTTCAGGATACGCTTGGTAAGCAGCAGCCGTTCTATGATGCGGCGATCACTACATTCAAGACTTGGCTAGACGCACAAAGTCAGCAGCTTAACCTTGCATTGTCTGGTGAAGAATTGTTGGCTGGAGTAGACGTGGGAACTTCAGATCTCGGTGAGACGATAGTTGCTAGTCTACAGAATGCTCTTAAGTTGTCCGGCGCAGAGATCGCTCTTCCTCCAGAGGTTGAGCTTGGTCTTGTGAACGCTAATGAAGCAATTGTAAGTATTGCCCAGAGTGGTGATCTTGTAGGAGAGGTGTTAAGGCAGTATGAGACCAGCTACAAGAGACATGCTGAGCTTAACCGCGAGATAGCAGAAGCGCAGAAGACAGGTGAAGGTGCCAGTCTTGATTTGCTGAAATCGTCTAAGGAAGCGGCAACTGAGGTATTGAATCTACAAGTTGCTCTTTCTCAGTTGGCGAAAATTGCCCAGCAAGCACCGCAGGCGCTGTCCGAATTGCAACAGGATCAAGCAGGATCTTTCACACAATTCTCTCCGATAGGCATGCTGGGGACTGGCACCGATGCGATGGCTGAGTTTGCCAGGAGGCTACAGGAAGATAGCGAAGCAATCTCAGAATTCATTAACCGACAACGACAGTTTATCGAAGCACAGACGGCTGTTGACGTCTCGCAAGCATTCGAAGAACCAGCGGATATTTTTGCCAGAGCTTTGACAGAAAGCGCTTCCGCTGTTCGTGCGTTCACGTCCGCATTAACTGAGCAAGACATCCGTGGTGGCGCTGGTGCTCCAGATGTTCGTGTAACACCAGAAGGTCGTGTTTATGCGGAACGAAGACCAGTACCAGAAGCGGGACGAACAGACGAATCTAGGACGGTAGATAGACGTAATTTGCAGTCTGCATTGTTCGGTGCCGAAATGGGTCGTGTTATGGAGACTCTGCTGGAGTCAGCGGCAGCTAACGCAGAGAGTACAGTGTCTGGATTGTTGTTGGAAAACCAGCAGGAGCAAGCATCTGCGAACCTAGAACTAGCCAAGAGCTTCAGGGAGTTTGGCGGGTTTATCTACGATATTCCCAAGCTGATTGGGGAAAGTGGCCTTGACACAGAAGAGATAGCTAGGGCGGCTGCTGTTGCACTGAAGGAACAAGCGACTCAGCCAGGTGCGGCAGAAGTTGAGAATATTGGCGCTCTAAGGAGAACAGTCACCGATCTCACAAGTAGTCTCCAGACTCTGATAGATAGACCAGAAGTGGCTCGTGATCCAGAACTGATTAGTCCACAACTGTCCCCTGCCGTACAGGATTATCTGCAGAAGCTTTCTCAGCCAACAGAAAGGGTTCCGGCTCCAGAAACTACCCCAAGGGTATTCGAGGATTTGTCTGCTTCTGCGTCTGATATCCAGAGAGCGGCATCGGAAACACGGACAGCAGCGGATGAAACTGCCAGATCTACAACGGATATGAGGGCTGCTTCTGCTGATATGAGAACTGGCGGGGCTGATATGTTGTCGGCAAGCCAAGGGATGTCTGATTCGATACAACAGTTGCAGGCTGTGGTTGATATTCAGAGAGAGGCAATAACTGGTCAGCAGGAAGCTGTTGCTGGTGGGGTCAGCGGAGAGAGTACGAGAGAGGCTATGGTTGCCACGACCGAGGCTGTTAATTCTCTTGGTGAGAGGATGGATGCCGTTGCTAAGGCTGTAGATCTACAGACACAGCAAGAGGCAGAACTTGCCGCTGCCCAGAGGGAGCAACCGCTAGAGGTGGCTGGCCTTGAGGATAACACTAGCGTAATTGCTTCGAATACCGAAGTGGCTAGCAAGACACAAGAGGGTATGTCCAGTCTCAGTAGTGGTATGGAGAAAATGGCTGGGGCTATCCAAGAGGGTGTCGGTATTGATGTGGAGACCATGAGTGAGATTACTGTGGATGTCACCGGCGTCGGTGCGGCAGCTAGAGAGTTTACGGCTGAATTCGAAGCGGTTGCCCAAAGGGTTGCGAAAGCAGAAATCAATGCTGTTTTACAGCAGCTAGCCAGGAATGCTGGTAACTCGGAAGCGGCTAATGCATTCGAAAGCGCTTTGACGTAAGGAACACTTAGATGGCGAATGTTTTTTACACAGAATGCTTCGAGACTTGGGATGGCACCGAAGGTGGCAAAGGGGCTGCTGACGATGCACAATGGCACGTTTATAATGTAACAGCCAATCATGGTATTCCAGCCAGTGCGGTTCTCGAAGTAGCCTGTGTAAATGAATACAACATTGCCGAATATAGAATAGGTTTGAGGGAAACTGCTAGTTCAGGAGAGGCCGATTGGTATAGACGAATTCAATTGGCGGAAGCAGAAGATGGTGACAACTATGTTATCATGCATGTTCAACTCGATAGCAGTGGTTGTCTCCAGTATTATTTGGACTACTATAATCGTCTCCATTTTGACATTCTTGGATACTGGCTTGGTGTAGAGTATGTCGAGAAGGGTCTGAACGCTTGGAAACCAACTGCTGCATCGGGGTGGGAGGGTAAGAATCTTAGTGATTACGGCGTTGGCAGTGGACAAATTGCAGAAATCATAGTCAGAAACGATGCGAATGCCAACGATAGAACTATTGGTATTAGACCAAGTGGCGATGCTTTCAACAGATTTTTCGATATCAAAGAAGCTGAGGGTGGAGGAGAAGAAGCAGCTAGTCTTTTTGTCAATACGGTTGGTAGTGGCGCTGCGATAGAAATATGGGCATCTGACGTAGACAGCAATTCATTCAAAATTGCTGGATATTTTACCTCACCACCTGGGGACTATACAGAAACTGATGTTGTTTTCCCCGCCCCAGGTTCGCAAGCTACATGGGTAGAACTAGACGTTGGTGCTTCTGGTATACCATCTGGCACAGTAGCGCAATTTCATATCTCACAAGAATTCGCCGACAATATTTCCGTTGGCGTTAGAGCAACAGACGGTACTGCATCAAGACTTCTAGAGATAGACAGGAAAGACGCAGATGTAGGATCACCAAGTGTTGGTAGTATACACAGCAGCGTAGATGCTGATGGTAAGTTGGAATATTATTGCAATGATATATCTGACCAGCCATACTATAAAGTCATCGGTTACTGGGACAATTTCAATTTTTCATCGATACCATTTCCGTTCGATGGCAACATAGATTTGTACATATATGGGTCACAGTTATACGCTCATTACATAGAAGATTTCTATGAGTTCAGTGCTCCTGACGCTAAGGAATGGACATCTGTAGATGTATCAGAAGCGATGCCAACGTCTGCAGGAGACGAGCCAATTGTCGCAGAAGTTCTGCTAAGAAACTTGAGCCATAAAGATCCAGTATTGGTTGGTGTCAGAGAAGATGGTTCTTCGATAGACAGACAGTTTGTTATCCACGAAAGCGAAGAGAAATACACATCGGTAGAATCGATATCTATACACGTAAATGTTTCGAGCACCGGTACATTCGAAGTATTTACAGACAATTTGTCTTATGGCCTTTTCCGTATTGTCGGCTGGTGGATCGGTGGAACATATGTTGAGAAATTCGAAAATTTCTCATCATCGTCTTCTGCTGACTGGAGCCAGGTCAATCTAGATACATATTCAGTACCGCAAAATTCTATCGTAGAAATTCTTATCTCCAATGACAACCAGACAGATGCAAGATTTGGTGGCGTACGACAACTGGATGCTACGTTAGACAGAAAACTCGACATAGCATCGTTGATAGAAAACTATGGTGCAACGTGGGCCGGTCAAACATTTTTCACAATGTTCTGCGCTACGTATCCAGATACGGATAAGGCTAGTATTGAGGTTTATGCAGAAGACAAAGATGATATAGATTTTTATCTTGTTGGGTATTGGTCTAACCCTCCGGGAGACTATGTTGAACTAGACGCAACAGATATAGGACTTAATGCCACAGAACGATCTTGGAATGTGGACAGCCTAATCCCGTATGGTGTACCTGCCAACTCAGTAGCAGAAATGATAGTAGCTAATACTGATTATACCAATGATCAGTTGGTTGGTGTTAGAGAATCCGGTTCTAATCTAGAACGATTCGAGCCGTTTGCCGAAACAAATGAGGCTGGCGGCGTGTATATGGGCCTGTGTGGAGATCGGATGCAGGTCAACACTCTGGACGGGTCTATTGAGTCATATCACTTCAGGCCGTCTGGATATTATTACTATGGCGTTTTCGGCTATTGGACAAATTTACGTGTTCTTCAGGGAGATAAATCTAGAGCCATTACGCTATGTATGTCCGGTGAACCTGGATTCATTAGTACGAGTGGTACCAAAGGTGGACAATATCCATCTGGTGTTTCTCTGAATATGCATGGTGCCCAAATAGGTCCACAGTGTGATCTGTTCATTGATGCATATGGAGCAGAAAATCTATCTGCAGATTTGTTCACGCATGGTATCTACTTTTTCAAAACAGATGATGAATTTAGCACGGATTATCCTTCCGGTCTATTGTGCTACACTGCTGGTAGTGGAATTATACCACACAGCGGACAGTTTGACTTATACACACTGGGTATTGGAAATCATAACATATCGACAGATTTGTTCGCAGAAGGCTGCATAACCACTATTGCGTCTGGCAACCTGTTTATGAGCGCTCCAGAACAAGTTACCGATTCGATAGACCTATACGTATGCAATATTGTCGACCCAGGCCCTGGCCTTATCAGAGAATCTGATGCTATCTTCTATATCAAGAATTACGAAGACACCAACCTTATCACAGAGCATATAGAAGAGATGGACTGGTATATTCCAGGCATCTATTTCGCTGATGGCCAGATGATTGGTGACAATACCGCTACTAGCACGGTTGGAGATGGTACACTTCCAGAGTACAACAGCCTCGGTCTTGGTGTTTTTTCGAACGCCAATGGATCTGCTCTGACATCTACCCAACCGTTGAGACAGAACTTCCTTGGCCTAGTCGTTGATGATCAAACCCCATATACCGACCTCAAAGACTATCCGTTTGCGGGATCTGGCAGCATCACAACAGCCTTTTGGATGTCTGGCGCACACACTCCGTCATCCGGCTCATATGGCGACGATTTCAATATCGGCACTGGTGTCATGGTGGAGGCGGGTTGGTTCAACAGATCTGGCCGCTTTGCTGCTGGTGCAGGTGAGCTTGGAAATGCTTACCCAATACATACCGTTGGTGTTGAAATCAAAAGCCAAAGTGGTATTGTTGTCCACACGAGCGTCAAAGACGTTGAGTATGATCAGGCTAGCGGGACAGGTCCGTGGTGGGGTGGTACAACTCACTATGGTACTCCGAGCGGTGACGATTGGACGTGGAACACAGAAGTTGATGCAGAATATCATACTTGGTCAGAAGAATGGCCAGAGGTCACTATTGAGCATGGTGATGTAGCCTTCTTTGTTGTCAGATCAGAATTTGTTCCTAGCGGTTTAGATGGTGATGCACCGAACCACATGAAGGTGTGGTTGAGTGTTGATGGTCAGCCATGGGTATACATAGGATCTGGCTTGACTGGTCCTCCTGCAAGTTCCTTGTATAGCTACTCAGATCCATACAACAGATATGCAGAGCGTGGTGTTGGACTTAGGCTTAGGGGCAATAACTACGCCTTTGGCGAAGATAATTGTACTGTCGGTCTGTCCGAAGCTGTGCTGTGGTCTGATACGGATAAATTTACATCCGCTGAGTTGGCAGCTTTGCATAGTGTTGTAGACACATACAATAGACCACTAGACGAATATAGACCTACAGTTCTTCCTCCGTCTACGTACATCCAACGGACAGTTGGCCCAGCAATATACGAACCTCTGTCTCCAAGTGGTAATTATCATGCAGGAGAAATTGGTTCGGGTATGTTGGTTACCTTGAACGTGCGGTTAGGTGCGTATGGAGAAGATGCCAGCGCGTATCTGTTGGAGGAAGTTCCACCATCTGGATTCTATGTTCGGAATATCAGTCCTGCTGAGGTTACCTATCCAGATCAAGGGACTCGTCCGGCAACAAGACAACAGATTTTCAATGATCCACAAAGCGGTATCATGCAACCTCGTCCGGATGGATGGGCGAACACATACGGTGCGTCGATTAGGTGGGTTCACCACAATAACCACCCAGAGAAAGATCAGAGACGCACACCTCTACCTTCTGCTGTTTACACATACGAACTCTATCCTGTCAAATATCCAGGGATTGCTGGTTCTGACGACTTTGCATTTTCTGGGAGTGGTTCGTTCTTCGGAGGATCGACCGGCAGTGGTATCTTTGTCGTGGAAACGACCGGAGAGACCAGCGGGACGACAAGTGGCGTAGTCGGGGGAACCATATTCCACGGAATCGATTGTTTCATAAGTGGTCCAGAATCGACGAATGATTCCGTAAACCTGTATCTTAGGACACAAGAATCGTTCACCAGTGCGTACATAGGAACTGCTTCACGAACACCAGAATTGACTGATTTTGTTTTTGCAGCAGATGGTGCTGCGGCTATCGAAACTATGGCTGGGATTGAGTACGGGCCATCTTTGTACACCAAGGGTCCACTGCCGTATGAGGATAGTTGTGATCTTTTCCTCTTGGGACCAATCAGTAATTACTTTGAGCTATTTACGCATGGTTCTGAGTCATTCAATAGTAGTGGGACACATCCGTCTGGATTACCTCTCAGTATACCAGAAGCACACGAGTCTGTGGCTGGGTCTGGTGATCTGGTTATTCTTGGTCCAGTTCCCGCTTCCGGAGACATAGGGCTCTATACACAGGCTGGTTCTTTTGATCAAGTGGATCTGGTTGGCATCGGTCACCTTCCGTATTCGGGTTCTGTCAGTGGCTTTACTAAGGGACCAGAGTTTACTTGCACCAGCGGGTCTTTCGAGTATCCACTAGATTCTTCTTTGTTCACCAACCCGTCAGGTGGGCAGAGTCCAGACCTATACATTAAAGGTCCTGAATTCATTTGTTCTAGCGGCAGTTTCGCTTATCCATATGACATCGATGATTTCACTCACCCATATGGAGACCTAAGCCCACCGTTGTTCACATGGGGTTTCGAAGACGCTAGTGGTAATTGCCCTCTATACATCGGCCCACTTCGTGTGCATGACGAATGGACGTTGTATCTGAAGACGGACGCTAATACGAAAACATCTAGAGCTAATCTGTTCACGCATGGGTATTCACCAGCATCCGGAGTGTCTGGGGTCTACCAGACATTTGATAATAGACCGCTATATCTAGAAGCCGCTGATGCAGATTATCCATACACCGCTGGTGGGACGGATAGCTGGACATTATTCATGAAAGCGCAATCTGGCAACCTAACGGGTTCAGATGCGTGGACGTTGTTCTTGAAAGCGGATCAGACTGTTAATGGATCATCGAATCTCTATACGTATGGTCATGCATCTGGATCTCCACCTCATGGAAATGTTTACACAAGTTCGGTGTATATGATCTGTAGCGCGAACCCATCCGATCCCACAAGGATAGGGTTTATACCGACCGATACGCATGATGATCCGTGGACTCTGTTCTTGAAGTGCGATCCAGGACACTTTGGAACGACAAATCTGTATATTTCTGGTGCTGCACCAACGACGCTGTTTGCGTCTGGCAATCTATTCGTAGAAGGACTATTTGAGCAAATTACGGACAACACACCGCTCTACATGATGGGTGTTTCTGGACTGATTAACAACGGTCCTAGCGGCGTAGCGTTGTTCTTGGATGCTGGTACCCTTGTGTATAATACAAGTGGTAACCTGTACGTGCACGGATACTAGGGGAGGATAGCATGGCTTCTGTTGTATATGATAGTAAAGCAATTATTCCAGCACCGCTGGTAACGATCACCAAGGTGTATCGTTCTTCTGGTGATGGTGATAAGCATGGTGTGACCTATGATATTTCTCTGGCCGGAACACTTCTCCCATTCCGTGGTTCGCCAAGCGGAAATTACACTCTCGGAGATCCCTCTGATGCGTTTTGGACATTAGGCGGCTATCCTGCTGATGAGACATATGTCGGAGGCGATACGCCATTTGTTCGCTTGGAAAGGAAGCAGGAAGCACTAAGGTGGCTATTCCGCGAAGACGGGAAGGTCCTTGAGTGGTACGGTGGTGCTGCGTCTCCGGTCAAGTGTCGTCCTATCGTAAAATCGATTAGTTTCCCGGAAGGACAATGGGCCGATCGTTGTGAATATCGGATTGATCTTGAGGCAGAATACCTGACAGGTATCATAGACGAAGATGTCTTTGATGGGTCTGGTATCGTTGATGTTTCTGAGGAATGGCAATTCAACGAAGTGCCTGGGCACGACGGACAAGTTTACGAGATAAGCCACGTTGTCAGCGCTAAGGGCGCTCTGACATTCGATGAAGTTACAGGCGATGAGACACAAGCGTGGTCAAATGCTAAGACCTGGTGTGATGCTCGTATTACAGGTACTCCTGACTCTAGTTTCGTCTCGTACGCGACTTCGTTTACCGATTGGGTGAATGGAAGCTACACCAAGAATACCAACATCGCCGAGAAAGATGGTAGCTATGCTGTTACTGAGACATGGATCATTAAGAGTGCTGGTCCAGGAGAGACCGCAGCAACGTACACCGAGAAGTCTTTTACGGTTGTGCACAAGACTGACGACGACACCGTTGATGTTAGTTATAATGGTACCATCTACGGATTAGCAGAGCAAGAACGAACTGGCAATTCGTCTGCATCATCTAACGCAAAAGCTGCTGTCCCAACAAATACTCAGGCTAAAACGGAAGCAGAAACTGCACTGGGGACGTTGTTGGAGAGTTATGTTATTCCAACAACACCAACACAGAAGAATATTACCATCAATGAGAAAGATGGGATTGTTTCGTTTAGCTTCAATTGGTCCGCTGGCGAAAGTGCAACGTATACTCAGGGGAACGAGGCAACGATTTCGTACAATTCCTCAGACGGTGTCTACACCCTGGTTCTGACTGTAGATATCAATGGAAATGGAGATACTTCCACCGAAAGACTCGATAATGCTAGGAGCAATATCCCAACAGATTCTGCGGCGTTGACCCTTGCACAAACTCTAGTCGGTTCTCAAAAACCTGCTGGTATAACATTTACGGGAGACCATGTTGCGAAAACCAGTGCCTTGAACGAGAAGAGGGGGTCGTCTCGTACCTCCTGGACATGGACAGACAGAGATGCAAATAACGTTGAAATCACTGTTGACATCGCTTACCCTCAAACCATAGCACCCAAGATATCCATTCCTGGTAGAATCGCTGGTCCGATTATCCAGAGAATCAACACTGCTACGGCGAAACAGATTACTGTGAACTATAGGTCCGAAGGTCATGGGTCAACCAAACCAGATTCTGACACGATAGCAGACACAATGGATGCTGCTGGTGGTATTCCTTATGGACCATTGATCAGCCCATGGTATCCTGGTTCGTACATTCTAGAAAACGATCGTGAGGTTTGGAGTCCGTCGAACGGTAAGTATACGCGGTCTAGGACACACACTGTTACTGAAAGTGGATCGTAATGGCAACTGTGATATATGACGATACCTGGGGTGCCAGGACCACAAAGGTGTTTGGTTGTTCATTCAAGAGCATTACTGCTCAGATGGGCTTCAACAGTCAACCTATTGTGTTCACGGTCACGGTCGTTGAAGAAAACGATCAAGACTTTACGCTAGACCGCGAAGATGTCAGATCGGCACAACATGTGGCTTTTGGCGAATTAAGCATTCTGGGGATTGTTCAGTCATGGGAGAAAACCACCACAGACCCAAATGGTACTGGGATATACACTGTCCGACTAACAGACTGTCGTACCGTGCTGGAGTCTGTCAACCTGACCAACGTGTATGTCGATGAAGAATCGACCCAAGACTCCCTCTCAACTGGTGGAGTTATCTATGTTGGTTCGGATGGCACTAGGACCAATCCTGATGGCTCCAATCGAGAAGAAGACGGCGGCGCATCTTTCTCTACGATCATAAGCAGGATAGAATCTGCTTCGTTTGACTATGGGACGGATACATTCGAGGTCAATCTTGATGAACTGAAATCTCTCACCAACTGGAGAGGTGAGGGTGTTGAGGAATATTACATAGAAGGGAGTGTAAGATCCCTCGTCTCGACAATCACAGAATTCTGCAACGCAGTTGGTGCCGAATGGTGGGTTGAGTCTCAAAGGAAAAGTGTTGTTGACGACACTATCGTTATCACAGTCAAGGTTATTCGTCGTCTGGACGGCTTAGACAATCCGTTGGCGATAGACATGGATGCTCTGGCCGCAAGACACGAAGGCCACGTGATCCGCCGTAGGGATGGGTATGAGAATCAAGATATCACTACGAACAAAGTCATTTGGGGTGGCGTCAGAAGGAAACTCCAAAGGGCGTATGCTTCTGATATCCAGCAGTTCTGGGGATTCGACTCCAACGGCGTACCGTTATCATCTCCATCATACACTATCCCAGGAGAACCTACATACAGAAGATTCCCGACAACAGTTGATCAGATGCAAGATGCAATCAATGGTAATCTTGACAATAGTATGGACGCAGATCAGCTATCGGCACTCAAGAGATATGCAGATAACTTTTGGGGAAAGCGATTCTACTATCCGCTCAGCAAGAACCTCCTTTCTGCGTCTGGCAAAGACCTTCCGGACTATCCTGAGATTATTCCTGCCGGATGGTGGGAAGGAACACTGTATCCACCCGGTACTCAACTGTTTGATCCAGAAACCATGGTCAAGATGACCACAGAAGATGGTCGTTGGGGGCCGTTCGTCCGTTTGTCAAATCTATTCTTGACTGGGTCTGGTACTGTTGAATCACCCATAACCCCACACTATGTTACTTGGGCGTCGGTTGTACAAAATTCAACCAACATGATCTATCACAACAATGAGTCATATATGAAGTGTTCCTTGGAGCAGTATGGGCGATACGTGATTATGGTTCTGCCTGTGGCACTGACAAGATACTATATGGACCCAGAGACTGGTGCTGTCAATAGTTCTGTTGATACCAGACATATGTCACTAGACAGTGCGTGGATACCGTTGATGAATCGTGGTGTACATTACGGTCCATGGAGCAATGCTGTTCTCGATATTAGTAGGGTGTATTCCGCTGGAAAGTCACATGTGTCTGTAGACAAAGACCTCGTCCCATGGACTTTTGGCGTTAGGGGTGTTAGACACACAACTGCCATGACCCAATTAAATGAGATGGCTGCACAGAAGATCGATACGTTACCAAGTCTGTCTATCATCAATACAGGACAGCTAGAGGTGGCTGGTACACCACAAGTGAACATAGGTCAGGCTATTGGTCTTGGTGGCAGTATCACCGAGATATTCATTAGATTCGACAATCATGGTGTCACAACACGATACGTGATGAACTTGTACACAAGAGAGCTTGGTGAATTCAAAAGGAAGAGACAACAGGAGAGAGAAGCTCAAGTAGAAGATGATGAGAAAGAAGTCGAAGACGAATTTCCAGAGATCGTGGATGATCTGGAAAGTCCTCCAGAGCCTGAGTCTGCTCCAGAAACCGAAGATGCATTGTCTGGTCCAGATCAGGAGACAATGGAGTATGTGTACCAAAAACCGGAAGGTGGTCTTGGTGTTATAGACGGCCATGAGGGTGGTCCATTCTATACCGTGAGAAGATTGAGTTATCAAGATATTGACCCAGAATCGTTCGCGGGTGGTCTTGATGTTACAGGGTCATATTTTCTGGCTGAGTGGACAAACGTTAGGAATCTAGCAGAACCGACCACCAGTCCTGGTCTAATCCCTGTCGGGACTAGGGTAACAGTCAGTATTTTTGCAGAAAGCGAACTCGGTCCATATGTTGCCTACATAGAACAAACTCCACAAGTATTTTCCCC
>Ga0180431_10003114_pt1 | contig 21589 bp, 19 predicted proteins | sample SS_ome_11_FD_132459 | JGI IMG/M metagenome (GOLD analysis project Ga0180431, IMG submission 132459) | Hypersaline lake sediment archaeal communities from the Salton Sea, California, USA - SS_1_MS_1 metaG | ecosystem: Environmental > Aquatic > Non-marine Saline and Alkaline > Hypersaline >...
AGAATGCAGAATCAGCAGAAATCCAGGAATCCTGAATGGACCATAATAAAACTTCTCAAATGGACCACTTCTTATTTTAATTCCCACGATATAGACAGCCCAAGATCTACAGCCGAAATACTTCTCGCTCATGTCTTAAAATTAAAAAGAATAGATCTGTACTTACGATACGATCAGCCGCTGAGCTTAAATGAGCTTTCGAAATTTAAAGTTTTAATAAAGCGGAGGATTGAACGGGAACCGGTTGCATATATTTTAGGAGTCAAGGAATTTTGGTCCATGGATTTCGCTATCACAAAAGATGTCTTGATCCCGCGACCCGAGACCGAATGCCTGGTCGAGGCTGCATTAAGTCTTTTGCCCGAGGATAATAGTTATGATGTTAAACCGGCGCCAAAAAGCATATTAGAACTCGGCACGGGATCCGGAGCCGTAATTCTTGCCATCGCATCCATGCGATTGAAACATACTTATTTTGCCTCTGACCGTTCCGTTGAAGCCGTAAGTCTGGCCGGACAAAATTCAAAGCGACATGGTCTCGATATGACGGTCTTCTTTTTCTGTGGGGATTGGTTTATGCCGTTAACGTGCGGGAGAAAACGATTTGATATGATCATATCAAACCCGCCTTATGTTTCCACCCGGGAGATTGAGCGTCTCCAACCTGAAATTTACAAGTATGAACCGGTTTCGGCCCTTGACGGCGACAAAGACGGACTTTTCTGTTTAAGACATATTATTAACACGGCTCATCACTATCTGAACCGGAATGGGAGCCTGCTCCTGGAAATCGGTCATGATCAAAAAAATGATGTCCAAAATATTATCGACCAATGTGGAAATTATGAACATGTTGTGTTTACAAAAGATTATAGTGGATACGATCGTGTTGTACGTATGAAAAAAAAGTAATAAAAAATTGTTGCGTATCAATATTTAATTTGTTAGAAAATTCAGTTTAACTTATGTTCATCCATAAATCTATATTGGGCACAAAGACGGTTTATGGATGGGAACTAACTAGTGTCCATCCAGAAATGGTAGATTTTGGTTTTCGGCAAGGCCCGAGCGAGTTTTCAACCGCTGGCATAGCGCGCTAATTCGAGGATTGAAAACGAGCGAGAACGCCGCCGGGGGCCGAAAGATGCCGTTTATGGATGGACACTAAATAATTCGCACGCCTCTGGACCCATTTCCGGGTGCCCCGTATGGCGAGACCTTTGAAAAACGTTCAATTTTGTTCAAGGCCAAGGACAATTCTGCAGGATAGCAGAATTGGACAGCTGTCAAGTTGCCCGTAAGGGCGAGGGGCATGGACGCCCCGAGTCAACGCGAAAATTTTAACCGCAGGAATACATTGAGTATTTTGAGGATTAAAATTTGAGCCTGCCGAAGCAAAGCGTAGATCCCGATTATCGGGGACACAGGAATTGGGCAAAAGAGGACGTTTTTCAAAGGTCTCATGGCGGGGTTGGATTTGGGAATGATATGGGCGGTGGAAAAACCGTTTAAGAAGGGAGAAAATAATGGCGTATATTACCATGAAAGAACTACTTGAATCCGGAGTACATTTTGGTCATCAGACAAAGCGCTGGAACCCCAAGATGAAGCCGTATATCTTTGGAGCCAGGAACGGCATTTATATTATAGACCTTCAGAAAACTGTTCGAATGTTCAGAACAGTATATGATTTTGTTGTTGATACCATTTCAGGCGGCAAGATGCTCCTTTTTGTAGGGACCAAAAAACAGGCCCGGGATTCCATCTATGAAGAAGCGAATCGATGTGAAATGTTTTATGTTCATAACCGATGGCTGGGAGGGATGCTGACAAATTTTCAGACCATAAAAAAAAGTATAGAACGTCTTAACTATCTGAACACCATTGTAAATGACGGATCGATCAATCTTTTTCCTAAAAAAGAGGGGCTGAAGCTTGAAAAGGAACGGGTCAAACTCGACAATAATCTTGGCGGAATACGCACCATGAATGATCTTCCCGGTGCTCTTTTTGTGGTTGATCCCAAGAACGAGGCGATTGCAGTTCGTGAGGGAAGACGACTGGGAATTCCGATTATTGCAATTGTAGATACCAATTGTAATCCGGATGAGATTGATTATATCATACCCGGCAATGATGATGCCATCCGTGCCATACGGCTGATCACATCCAGAATTGCTGATGCTTGTATTGAAGGTAAAGAACGTCTGGTTGAAAAACAGCAGGCTGAAACCGACAAAGAAGTGGAAGAAGTATCCGAGGTTGCGGCCGCTAGTGCGGAATTAAAGCCGGGTGAAAGAAAGGTTATTTCAGATGGTACAGAGGGACCTGTTGTGGAAATAATTAAAAAAACAACATCGGCAACCGAATCTACTGAAGCATCTGAAGATTCTGAAAGTCAGGCATCGAAAGAAACCACTGAAGCTGAAGATACAGGAGAATAATGATGGCGACAATTAGTGCTGCAACGGTCAAAGAGCTCCGTGAAAAGACCGGGGCGGGAATCATGGATTGTAAAAACGCGCTTTCCCAATGTAACGGAGATACGGGCAAGGCGGTCGATTTTTTAAGAAAAAAAGGGTTGGCTACAGCGGCCAAACGCGCCGGAAGGGCCACGACGGAAGGAATCGTCGAGTCTTATATTCATATGGACAGCAAACTGGGTGTTCTGGTCGAAATTAACTGTGAAACCGATTTTGTTGCAAAAAATGAAGCTTTCAAAGAATTTGCAAAAAATATTGCCATGCATATTACCGCAACAAATCCTGTAGGTATACGGCAAGAAGATGTTCCTAAGAAAACCATCGACAAAGAAAAAGAAATTTACCGTGCACAGGTCCTGGAAATGGGCAAGCCTGAAAAAATAGTAGACAAGATCGTAGAAGGCAAGCTTAACAAATTTTTTAAGGACAACTGCCTGATGAATCAGGCTTATGTTCGTGAGCCTGATATAACCATTGAAGATCTCTTAAAAGATATGATTGCAAAAATCGGCGAAAACATCACAATCAAACGTTTCGCAAGGTTTAAAATAGGTGAGGAATAAACGTTGACAATGCCTCAATTCAAAAGGGTTCTATTGAAACTGAGTGGTGAAGCATTGATGGGTGATCAGAATTTTGGAATAAACCCTGATGTCATAAAATATGTGGCTGAAGAAGTCCACTCAGTATTTGATCTTGGAGTTCAAATAGCCATAGTGGTGGGTGGTGGTAATATTTTCAGAGGGATTGCCGCTGCTTCATATGGTATAGACAGAGTTTCTGCCGACCGCATGGGAATGTTGGCCACGGTGATTAACAGTCTGGCGTTGCAGGATGTTCTGGAAGAAAATGGGATTATGACTCGTGTCCAGAGCGCCATTTCAATGCATGAGGTAGCCGAACCGTTCATCATCCGGAGGGCGATCCGACATCTTGAAAAAGGGCGGGTGGTGATATTTGCAGCCGGTACCGGCAATCCTTATTTTACCACCGATACCGCTGCAGTGCTTAGGGCACAGGAGATACATGCCGATATCCTTTTAAAGGCGACAAAGGTTGACGGCCTTTATGATTCAGATCCGGTTGTCCATAAGAATGCTAAATTTATAAAAAATATCAAATATATGGGGGTCATAGAACAACAACTCCATGTGATGGATATGACAGCCATTTCTCTGGCCATGGATAATAAGCTTCCCCTTGTTGTTTTTAATCTGACAAACAAGGGAAATATAAAAAGAGTAATATGTGGAGAACCGGTGGGAACCCGGATAAGCACTTAGGGGCTTCGCCCAATTGGCCTCCGGCCCATTGGAGCCTGTGCCCCGAAGGCCGGTATTCTCTCCGAGCCGGAGGTCTATATTCCATTCTTCCATACCGGTAGCACAAACAGGTAGCCACTAAAAAAAGTAATTTTAATAGATTGTAGAAATTCTTAGAGCTTTAAATAGGGAGAAATCCATGATTGAATCGATATATCAGGAAACTCGAGAAGGTATGGAAAAGTCGATAGATTCTCTTAAAAATGAATTTAAGAAGGTCCGGACCGGACGAGCTTCCCTGTCCATTCTTGATGATATTCGGGTTGAATACTATGGTACGATGACTCCTCTTAATCAGATGGCATCTCTTTCTATTCCTGAAAGTAGACTTATCACCATACAGCCATGGGATGTTTCCGTAATCAAGGATATAGAAAAGGCCATATTGAAATCCGACTTAGGGTTAACGCCTTCAAACGATGGCAAGCTCATCCGCATTTCCATTCCGCCGCTTAACGAAGAGAGAAGAAAAGAACTTGTCAAAGTCATTTATAAAAAAAGTGAGGAACATCGGGTGGCTGTGCGCAACATTCGGCGTGATTCCAACGAGCTGTTGAAAGGATTGAAAAAGGATGGTGAGATTTCGGAAGATGATGCCTTCAGAGCCCAAGACCAGGTTCAAAAGATAACAGATAAGCATATCAAGCTTATCGATGATGTCTGTAAAGAAAAAGAGAAAGAAATCCTTGAATTCTAATACATCTTCCTCGAGTTACAATGATCTTGATCCCACAAAGTTACCCTTACATGTTGCCGTTATTATGGACGGTAACGGCCGCTGGGCCAAAAAGCGCCTCTTAAATCGGATTCAAGGGCATGAAAAGGGTTCTGAAACGGTTCGAACCATTGTTCGAACCTGCCGCGAAATCGGCATCCCCTATCTGACCCTGTATGCTTTTTCCACTGAAAACTGGCAGCGACCTCAATCCGAAGTCGTTGCTTTGATGGCTCTTCTTAAAAAATTTCTCGAATCGGAAAAAAAAGAGATGGTGGATAACAATATCCGCTTGTATGCCATCGGACAGATAGAACGGTTACCGGAAAGTGTCCGGCAAGCATTACATAACATCATGGCGTTAACAAAAAATAATAACGGCATGACCCTAAATCTGGCATTGAGCTACGGCGGGCGGGCCGAACTTGTTAAGATGGTTAAAGAAATTGCAATAAAAGCCAAGGATGATCATATCAATCCGGATTCAATAACACCGGAAACTATATCTGAACACCTGTATACCCGTCAAATGCCTGATCCGGATCTTTTGATTAGAACCAGCGGAGAAATGCGCATAAGCAATTTTCTCCTGTGGCAGATAGCCTACTCGGAAATTCATATTACGGATACGTTATGGCCCGATTTTGGGAAGGATGAATTTGTGCAAATCCTGAAAGATTATCAGCAGCGCGAACGGAGGTTCGGTAAAGTCTGAAAATTAAACTTCGAAGCGTGGCCCGGCCGACCATTGCAAGCTCGCCCGCCAGCTGAACCTGCCCGGCATTCGACGGAAGCACAGGCGATGGCGGACGGAACAGTCGGAGTAAAAATGATGGGTTTTAAGGAGTTTTTTTACAATTAACATGCATTTGAAACGATGGATTACAGCTTTTGTGGCCATTCCTTTTCTTATGTTGCTGATCGGCAGCGGAGGGCTATTGATGTTTTCTATGTTTATCGGTGCCGTATGTCTCATAGCCCTTTGGGAATTTTTTCATATTTTACTTGGCAAAACCAACCCCTTGAATCCATTTTGCTTTAAGATTTTGGCGTTCATCATAGCGCCGGCGATTATATGGGCTGCATATATGAATTCATTCAAAATTATTTTAGGCCTTATTGCTTTAAATCTAATTGTTTCTGCCCTGATCTCTCTTCCCAAATTTAAATCTAATGCATCCGTATCGGAAATTGTTTTAAAACAGCTTCTGGGAATAGTATATATACCTGTATTTCTATCGTATCTTATTTTTATCCGGAATGGTGATGATGGTATCTCCTGGATTTTTTTCCTGTTAATCGTGGTTTTTCTGGGTGATACGGGCGCATTCTATATCGGATCTTATTTGGGGCGTCATAAGCTTTGCCCTGCCGTAAGTCCGAACAAAACCATAGAAGGCGCTGTTAGCGGACTTGCCGTCAATGTGTGCGCGGGTGCTTTGTTTAAAATCTTTTTTCTTCCGCTGTTGCAGTGGAACTTAAGTATCCTTTTTTTCCTTTGCATCGGTGTTGCAGGACAGGTGGGTGATCTGTTTGAATCTAAACTTAAAAGAGTCGCCAATATAAAAGATTCCGGTGTATTCCTTCCCGGTCACGGTGGATTTCTGGATCGGATTGATGCGTTACTTTTTGCAGCCCCGGTCGCTTACTTTTTCATAGAATACATATTATAAAATGAAAAATCTTTCCATACTTGGATCCACAGGATCCATTGGGCGCAATGCACTTGAAATTGTAGCCATGTTTCCCGAACGATTTACCGTAAAGGCGCTTGCAGCCAAAGACAATATAAGTTTATTGGCCGGTCAGGTAGAAAAATTCAGCCCCGACATCGCCGTGGTTTTTGATGAAACCCGTGCTGTTGAATTGAAACACCTGATTCCGTCGGGATCAAGGGTTGAAATTATGTATGGACAAGACGGTTACAGGTCTGCGGCGACCTATGATTCTGTTGATATGGTTGTTACCGCTGTTGTGGGAGCGGCCGGACTGATACCGACCCTCGCTGCCATAGAGGCGGGAAAAAACATTGCCCTGGCAAATAAGGAAACCCTTGTAATGGCCGGCGAGATGGTTATAAAAATGGCGGCACGAAATCGTGTAAAGATAATTCCAATAGATAGTGAGCACAGCGCAATTTTTCAATGCATTGCAGGCAATCGCAGACAGGATCTGGATAAAATCCTACTCACCGCTTCCGGCGGTCCGTTTTTGAACCGGCCGGAAAACGAATTTGTGAAAATTAAGCCCCGGGATGCACTCAACCATCCAACCTGGCAGATGGGGAAAAAGGTAAGCATCGATTCAGCGACCCTAATGAACAAGGGGCTAGAAGTTATAGAAGCAAAATGTCTGTTTGGTATTTCTCAGGAAATGATTGAAGTTCTGATCCACCCGCAAAGTGTGATTCATTCCATGGTTTCTTTTAAAGATGGAGCAGTAATGGCCCAGCTTGGAATTCCGGATATGAAGGGGGCAATTGCCTACGCCCTGTCGTATCCTGAACGTCTTGCACTGGAACAGCCGCTGCCTGATTTTGCCGGGATCGGATCGCTTACCTTCGAACAGCCCGATTTAAATAAGTTTCCATGCCTTGATCTGGCGTACCAGGCCTGCCAAGCCGGAGAGACGCTGCCGGCGGTGTTAAATGCCGCAAACGAGATGGCCGTTCAGGCTTTTTTGAAGCAGCGTGTCCCATTTGTTAAAATACCTGAGGTTATCGGAAAAACAATGGAGAGCCACACAGTGGTGACAAACCCGGCCTTTGATGATATTATAGAATCTGACAGATGGGCCCGGGAGCAGGCCCGAAATTTAATCGATATGATGTAATTTTACAATCATTTTTCAGCAGGAACTATTACGGTAATGAGCGTTAATATATTTGCCTTAGTCATCGTTTTGGGCGTACTGATATTTTTTCATGAGCTGGGACATTTCCTGGTCGCCAGATTATTCGGCGTAGGGGTCGAAAAATTTTCACTCGGTTTTGGACCCAGATTAATCGGTAAAAAGATCGGCATTACCGATTATATCATTTCCGCCATACCTTTAGGCGGATATGTTAAAATGGTTGGCGAGCAACCCGATGCCGAGTTAGATCCCACCGACATTCCGATCTCATTTACCCACAAAAATGTCTGGAAAAGAATTCTCATCGTTGCGGCCGGTCCTTTTTTTAATTTCCTTCTGGCCGTAATCATTTTCTTTGGCATTTTTCAAATTTCCGGCATGTTTATCTTGCAGCCTTCCATAGGAGAGGTGCAGGAAGATACGCCCGCATCCCGGGGAGGTCTGGAAAAAGACGACCTGATCACATCCATAAACGGCGTTGAAATATCCACTTGGGAGGAAATGGCGGATATTATTACGGGAAGCAAAGGCCGGCCCCTTTCCATATCCGTGCGCCGCGGTGATTCTACCCGGGTTGTAAATATTACGCCGGAAATCAAAACATTTAAAAATATATTTAACGAAGATGTAGAACGATATGTCATCGGAATCACCGCATCTGGTTACGGGTTTTCAAAAGATTTGAATGTGTTTCAGTCCCTTTCGCAAAGCATTATACAAACCTATAATATCACCGTCCTGACCATAAAGGGTGTGATTAAGCTTTTGCAGGGGACTATTTCACCAAAAACGCTGAGCGGGCCGATCATGATCGCTCAGATGGCCGGGGAGCAGGCCAGAGAAGGGGCGACCAATTTGATCTTTTTCATTGCACTGATCAGCATAAACCTTGCCATTCTCAATTTTCTTCCCATTCCGGTTCTGGACGGCGGCCATCTTCTTTTCTTTTTTATTGAGGCGGTCACGGGAAGTCCGGTAAGTATAAGGGTACGAGAGATTGCCCAGCAGGCCGGTATATTTGTGTTGATACTGCTGATGATATATGTGTTTTATAACGATATTGCGCGGGTCTTTTTTAGTTAGTGTCTGAACGAAAACTGTCTTTTCCGCCAATATCTGCGTCAGGCTCAAATTTTAATCCTCGAAATACTACCCGTATTCCTGTGGTTAAAATTTTCGTGTTGACTCGGGGCATCCATGCCCCTCACCCTGGCGGGCAGCTTGACAGCTGTCCAAATCTGCTATCCTGCAGATTTGCCTTGATCTTAACGAAAAATCCTAGTTTTCGTTCGGGCACTCGTGAGTTTCCATCCGGAAACGGCCCTTTTCTGGAATCACGGGTTTACGAGCTGGAATAGTGTAATTTTTTAAAAACTTGACATAAATTTTAAGATCTTTCCTTATACAGACGTCTGGTGGATGCAATTCGACGATGGCATATCGACTTGAGATAGCCCTAAAATCTGACCTGTTTGATGCTGAAGGGAACGGAATTCGCAAGAAGGCAAAGAATTATTTCGGGATTGACCTGGACAGCATTCGTTGCATTCATATCGTCACCATTGACGCTCATCTTTCCGAAGATCAGCTGAAAACCATCCAAAGAGAAATTTTTACCAATCCGGTGACACAGATCTCCTCCTTCGATCCCCTTGATTTGGAATTTGACTGGACCATCTGGGTTGGTTACCGGCCGGGCGTTAGAGATAATCCCGGAAGTACCGCTCTTGAGGCGGTGGAAGATATTCTGGGGATAACGTTCGGGCCGGGTCAAGCGATCTACACTTCCAAGCGGTATTGTCTGAAAGGCAACGGCCTGACCGAGGAAGATACGGACAAGATTGCTGCCGAACTTCTTGCCAATGATATCATCCAGCAGTGGAAAATTTTTCCGGCCGACAAATGGAATCCTGCCCAAGGAACCGGCATCATCATTCCCAAAGTCATACTTGACCATATACCCACGGTGTCAACACTATCGGTAGACAGTGACTCGGGCTTAAAAAAGATTAGTGACAAACGGGGCCTGGCATTGAACCCTGCGGATATACCGTTCATAAGGTCCTATTTTTTGGATGCCGAGGTGAAAGCCTCACGGGCGTCCGCGGACCTTTCAGATCCAACGGATATTGAACTTGAATATATTTCCCAGGCCAGAAGCGATCATTGTAACCATAATACATTTCGAGGGTTATTCCGTTATTTGGATCTTGAAACCGGTGAGACCGAGGTTGTGGATAATTTATTTAAAACCTGCATCGAGACGCCGACGCTGACTCTGAAGGATAAAAATCCCTGGGTGGTATCGGTTTTGTGGGATAATGCCGGTGTGGGAAGATTTGACAGCAACCATTACTACGTCATTACCGGAGAAACACACAATTCTCCATCCAATATGGAGGCATACGGCGGAGCCATTACCGGAATTGTCGGGGTTTACCGTGATCCTTTAGGAACCGGCAAAGGGTCGAAGCTGGTCATGGGCAGCTATGGCTATTGTGTCGGACCCAGGGATTATAACGGGGCCCTTAAGCCGCGCCTTCATCCCAGACGCCTTCTGGATGGGGTTATTGAAGGGGTAAGAGACGGCGGTAACAAAAGCGGAATTCCCACGACCTTCGGCCAGGTACTTTTTCATCCCGGATATATGGGAAAGTGTCTCGTCTTTGTAACGGCGCTGGGAATTATGCCGGCTTTTATCGGGGAAGAACCGTCGGAAACAAAGAAAACATCTCCCGGAGAACTGATTATCATGTGCGGCGGCAGGGTCGGAAAAGACGGAATTCACGGCGTTACCGCTTCGTCAGAGACGTTTTCCGAGCATACCCCTGCCGGTCATGTCCAGATCGGTGATCCCTATACCCAAAAAAAAATGCACGATTTTCTTTTAGAAGCCAGGGATCAGGGACTGATAAGATTTATTACGGATAACGGCGGGGGAGGACTCTCATCATCGGTGGGCGAATCGGCCCGATTTAGCAACGGGTGTGAGGTCCAACTTGAAAAAGTTCCCTTAAAATATCAAGGGCTTGATCAGTGGGAAATATGGGTTTCCGAATCCCAGGAACGAATGACCGTGGCGGTTGATCCGGCGCATCTTGAACGTTTTATGGAGCTATCCGGAATGCATGCCGTCGAAAGCACGGTCATCGGCCGTTACACCGATACGGGCAAACTTCATATCACCTATAACGGCCGGACCTGTGCTTACATAGATATGGATTTTTTAACGTCGGGTTTCCCCCAGTGGGAATTTGATGCACAATGGCAAACACCGAAAAGACGGGGGTTGTATGAGCCGGTTCTTAAAGAACCCCGTGACTATGAAGCGTTACTTAAAAATCTGCTTTCACGCCCCAATATCTGCTCCAAGGAATGGATAAGCAGGCAGTATGATCATGAAGTGCAGGGGTCCAGCGTGATTAAGCCTCTCGTGGGTGTGAATCGTGATGTTAATAGTGACGCGGTGGTCATTCGGCCAGTAATCGACTCTAAAAAGGGGCTTGTATTTTCCCAGGCGTTGCTGCCCGCCTATTCGGCCATCGATGCCTATCACATGACCAGCTGTACAATTGATGAGGCGGTGCGCAGACTCCTGGCGGTGGGTGCAAGTTTTGACCATATCGGCGGCGTGGATAATTTCTGCTGGCCCAGCATTCAATTTCATCCTCAAAATAACCCGGACGGCAAATTCAAAGCGGCACAGCTTGTGCGGTCTTGCCGGGCATTGCGTGACATCTGTCTGGCATATGAAATACCGCTTCTCTCCGGCAAGGACAGTATGTACGTTGACGGCCATCTGACCGGGCCATACGGCGAAACCCACAAAGTATCCGCATTGGAGACCCTTCAGTTTTCCGCAACGTCCGTAATCGATGATGTCACAAAATGTGTCACCATGGACGGCAAAATGCCCGGAGACCTGGTTTATATACTGGGGACCACGCGAAACGAACTCGGCGGATCCGAATATTACGAGCATTTGGGGTACGTGGGGCGGAATGTGCCTCATGTTTTTCCGAAAGAGTTCACCGATCTTTACCGGGCGTTGGGCCATGCCGTTGACAAAGAACAGGTGGCCTCTGTTCACGGTATATATCGTGGCGGTCTGGGGGTACACCTTGCCATGGTGGCCATGGGCGGAAATCTCGGGATAACGGTGGATCTGGGTCTTGTTCCCTCTGATCCGCTGGATCGTAATGATATTATTTTGTTCTCGGAATCTGCCGGCCGCTTCATTGTAACTATCGATACTGAAAACCGAAAGATTTTTGAAGAAATTTTTAAAGGGCTCCCTTGCACCTGTATCGGGTCCGTAACCCATGAATCCGACTTCATCATAAAGGGGATTGACGGCAGTTTGCTGATGAACATTCCCGTGCAGGAACTCAAAGACGCTTGGAAAAAGCCTTTTGGAGAATTGATTTAGCTGGGTATTGGATATTAGTTCCTAAGCTCTGAAATTTGTGTTTCTTGTTACAAAGAAATGTTTAACCAATTAAGTGTAAAGTGTTTAAAGTGATCTAAAGTGCCTAAAATTAAGGAATACTGCCAATTTGTATAAAAGCTGAAGCGAAGCGACTCCTTAACTTTAGTCACTTCAAACTTTAGTTCACTTTAGTCACTTTTTCGGCTTGGCTGAGTATTGGAGAGATGAAATGAATAACGTTAGGGCCCTTGTCCTTACCGGATACGGCTTGAATTGTGACAATGAAACAGCATATGCTTTAAGACTTGCCGGCTCCGATGCCCACAGGGTCCACATAAACGCGCTTATCCACGGATCCGTGAATGTATCCGATTTTCAGATGATGGTATTCGGAGGAGGGTTCAGCTGGGGAGACGATCACGGTGGAGGTGTGATCCAGGCAGTCCGAATGAAAACAAATCTGGGGGATAAGATTTTGGAGTTCATCGATGCCGGAAATCTGATCATCGGCATATGTAACGGATTCCAAACCCTTGTTAATCTGGGTCTTTTGCCCGGTTTCGACCATGACTACACCCGGCGATCCGTTGCACTTACATTTAATGACTGTGGAAATTTCAGGAATGATTGGGTGACGCTGAAAGTTATTCCCGAATCTCCCTGCATTTTTACCCGTGGAATAGATCGGCTGGAACTTCCCGTAAGGCATGGGGAAGGAAAATTTTATGCCGACCCGCCCATAATCCGTCGTCTAATTGATAATCAACAGGTCGTGCTCCGGTATGCGATGCCAGACGGCAGACCCGCAGACGGCAAATTCCCCTTTAACCCCAACGGATCGCTTTATGATATCGCCGGGATATGTGATCCCAGCGGCCGAATTTTCGGTCTGATGCCCCATCCCGAAGCCTTCAACCACTGGACCAATCATCCCGACTGGACGCGAATCAAGGAAAATAACAAACGCCGGCAAACCAAAACCGAATCCGACCCCACCGTCGGCATACAACTGTTTAAAAACGCGGTAGCATATATTCGCAACAATAGTATAAAATAAATTTATAGCACTATAAAATATTTTAATAGTTCTTCTGTCAAAAATATCGCACTTCAAAACTGAATTACTCAACACTAAAATCCCTAATATTGTGAACCGGTTTCGGGCTAAATCAAAATTAAGCAGTTATATCAAGTAGATATAATTAATATTCGTTTTACCCCCATTGTATGATTTAAAATCTTTTTAAAAATATGTGTTCTGGCACGAAAATTGTATGAAGGAGTTTGGCACATGAGAAAAAAAGCAGGATTCACACTGACAGAGCTTATCATCGTTATTGCTGTATTGGGGTTATTGGCTGCCGTGGGCGTACCGAGTTATTTAAGGTACCTGCCGAAATATCGATTGAGAAGCGCGGCGCGTGATCTGTATTCAAACCTGCAGCTGGCAAAAATGGCGGCCATAAAAACCAATCAAAAATGCAGGGTAAATTATCGTGTGAATCCGGATCAGTATACGGTGAGTCTTTTGAACAAAACCGTTCGGTTAAATGATTATGGAAGCGGGGTTAAATTTCATGGTCCGAATAACAGAACATTTGCCGTGGGCATCATAACTTTTAATTCCAGAGGAACCAGTAATGCAGGTTACGCCTATCTGTCAAATTCGGGAAACACCGATTATTACAGAGTCGGTCCGTTGACTTCGGGGGCAATTAAATTGCAAAGATGGAGCAAGGGAGCATGGAAATAAAACTGAAACAACGACATGTTTCATACAATGTGTCAAATCAGGGGTTTACTCTTGTAGAGCTTCTGATCGGCATGGTCGTAGCTCTGCTGGCCATGGGAGCGATCTATACAACATTTTTGGGTCAGCATAGATCCTATCATGAACAGGAAGAGACCGCTGCCATGCAGCAGAATCTCAGGGCCGCCATGTATTACATGCAAAGAGAAATCCGAATGGCGGGCTGCGATCCCCTGAATACCGGAAATTTTGGGATCACTACAGCACACGCGAATACCATCACTTTTACGGAAGATATCAATAACGGTACTGTAGGCCAGCCGCCGGATGGGGTTCTTCAGGCCGGTGAAAACATTACCTATTCTTGGAACAATGGGAATCTGGTCAGGAGTGTCGGCGGCGGCGGCAATCAGCTTGTAGCCCAAAACATCAATGCCCTGGATTTTGTTTATCTGAACGGGTCTTCAGTTGTGCTGAATCCCGGCGGCGGCAATGTTGCTGCCGGAAGTGAGAATCAAATCAGATCGGTAGAAATCACGGTGGTGGCCCGGACCGGCAGAAGCCTGACACCGACAACAGATAATAACACGTACGTAAATCAGCGGGGGACGACGATTCTGGCGCCGCCCAATGACAACTTAAGCCGAAGACGGTTAACAACAGTGATCAAATGCCGGAATTTAGGCATATAGGATGATACCATGAGAAGGGATAAAACACATATAAGAACCATGGGAATGGGGACTGGAAAGCCGAAAAAAGAGGAGGGGTTCACCCTTTTGGAAGTGATTATTGCCATTTCTATTTTTTCCATAGGTCTGCTTGCCATTGCCGCCATGCAGACGTCAGCCATCCGGGTGAATTCCACCGGCGCTCAGCTTACGGAACTTAACACATGGGGCATGGACAAGCTTGAAGAACTCATAAGCCTTTCCTACACCGACCCATTGTTAGACCCGGCCGGAAATACTCATCAGGATCCCCCGAATGCCAACGGTTATACGGTCAGCTGGAATATAACCAATGACAGCCCGACACAGAATACCAAGCTCATACAGATAATAGTTACAGGAAAAGGTAAAAGACTCCTGCTTACGAGTGTAAGATCTCAATCACTGTAATTTTTTTAATTATATGAAATGAATTGAGGAAAAAATCATGAAAGACAACACACCGATACGAAATGAAGAGGGTTCTGTTATTGTCCTATCCATGGTTTTGCTGGTTTTTCTCACAATTTTGGGTATATCGGCAACCCGCACCTCATCCATTGAGGTGCAGATCGCTTCAAACGAACGACACGCCGTTCAAAACCAGTATAAAGCGGAGGCGGCAAACCATTATGCACTGGAAATTAGCAAGACATGGATGACTGATAACTTCCTGTCAACCCCTTCGAATCAGGCGTGGGTCGATCCGTCGGTGGTGCCGGCCCTTACTGTAGACATAGACAATGACCTTACTAATGACGCCACCATAGAGGTTCGCTGTATCGAGATCTCGGGCACCCCGATCGCTCTTCTGAGTAATGGCGCCAATAATGTGCCGGTGCAGCAGCATATCGGTCCTCCGCCGGTCGGGTCCGGGTATAGTTTAGGGAATTATGAAATTCGCAGATATGCAATTACCGCAACTTCGATAACCGGAGGAAATCAGATTCAACTCGGTGCATATAAGGTTTTTAATAAATTTAATTAATAAAAAAATAATATTGAAAAATCAATATGTTGTTATTTTTCTAAAAAAAGGAGGAGCAGCCATGAAAAGATGCTTCATTATAATATTCGCCCTGGGTTTGATTGTATCACCCCGACTTTGGGCGGATGATACCGACATTTACGGGGCTGCAAGCATCTCAATTGCACCCAACATCCTCATTATTTTTGACACGTCGGGAAGTATGAGCACCGTTGATGTTCCGGGGGAATATTATGACCCGAACACAACCTATTCCGGCTCCTATACAACAAATGCCGTCTATGAGTATGACTGCGGCTGGGGATGCAGCTGGGAATTGTTTGCAAACGACATCAATGACCTGAACTGTCCGGCCGTTAAAACAGCTTTGCAGACATACGGGTATGTAAATGATGCTGAAATCAAGGATTCCGACAGCAACTATGTATGCGGAGGATCCGGTAAGGACCTGCGTCTTGGGAACTTTCGAAACTACGATGAATCCGGAGTCGGCACTCCAAGCAGCAGGCTTTCCGTGGCCAAGGAAGTTATTAAACAAATCATCAACGACACGGATGACGTGCGATTCGGCCTTATGAGATTCCATGATAATCAGGGCGGGTATATCGTTGAAGAATGCGGTGCCGATAAAGCAGATTTAACCAATTCAATAGACCTTTTTACTGCCAGTGGATATACCCCATTGGCAGAGACTTTGGCAGAAGCCGGTCTTTACTTTGCCGGGAAGGGAAGCTGGTATAATGGATCACTCACTTATACCAGCCCCATGCAGTACCGCTGCCAGAAAAACTATATCATCCTGATGACAGACGGTGCCTCCACCAAGGATCTGGATTCAAAACTTACCTCCGGTGCCTATATCAATGGTGATACCATCGGTGATTATGATAATGACGGCAACGATCCGGGGAGTTATTCATCTGATGGTTCAGATTATTTGGACGATGTGGCCGGGTATCTTTATGAAAACGATCTAAATTCTTCCTTGGGAAGTCCCGGAGATTCATTTGAAAAACAGAATATCATCACCTATACCATAGGTTTTCAAACACAGCAGCAGCTTTTACAGGATGCGGCGCTCAATGGCGGAGGGCAGTATTACACGGCAGGAAGTATTTCAGGCCTTACTGCAGCCTTTGAGAACATCATAATGGATATCGCGGATATAAATGCGGTGTTTGTCTCTCCGGTGGTACCGGTCAGCCGTATGAACCGTACTTATGCCGGCAGCTCACTTTACGTGGGTTTTTTCAAGCCCCAGAATGACGGCAGGTGGGCAGGCAATATAAAGAGATACGGACTGGATGAACATGGAAATATCGTGGATGCTAAAGGGGATGAGGCAACACTATCCAATGGTGCCATCAAAGACAATGCCAGATCTTACTGGTCCACTTCGACCGATGGCCCTGAAGTGCTTCTGGGAGGAGTGGGTGGAATCTTACTTGATCAGGCAAGCCGGAATCTTTATACCTACATGGGGTCTGCGGCAAGCCTGATCGATCCAACAAACGAATTTTCAATTTCTAACAATCTGATTACAATCTCTACATTAGACGTTACGACCGGCACGGAAAGAGATAACGTGATCAACGACATACATGGCGCCGCCAGGAGCTGGATACTGGGAGATATTCTCCACTCAAAGCCTTCAGTGGTACATTACGATACCGATGGCAACGGTTCTCTGGACGAGTCTTTTATATTCGCAGGTAACAATGACGGGATCATGCATTGTTTCAAAGACAGTGACGGAAGTGAGGAGTGGGGATTCATCCCTCTGGATCAACTCGCACGGTTGAAACTATTGTCAGATGGAATTACCGACCATGATTATTTTGTGGACGGCCCCCCTGTAGTATATGAAACGACCAGCCCCGACCAGAAAACTCTCTTTTTCGGGGAGCGCCGGGGGGGAACGAACTATTATGCCCTGGATATTACAACGTATAACGCGCCGGAATATCTTTACAAGATAGAGTCGGATTTTCTGGTCAGCAAAGATGGTGACGGTAATGGCAGTGCTGACGGTATAGCCGCAACCCTGGGTCAGTCCTGGTGTCAGCCCACAACACATACGATCAAGACCTCAACGGGGTCCGATGATGTTTTTTTGTTGGGCGGAGGCTATGACATCAACCAGGACCAGGACACTCCGAGCGATCCCGATGACGTGGGAAAGGCCGTCTTTGCCATAAAGATCTCGGATGGGGCAATCAGCAGCCTGAATGTCAACGCCGGATACTACACGGATATGACCCATTGCTTTGTAGATGTTGCGGGATTCGATACCACCGGTAACGACTATACAAACCGGGTTTATGCAGGGGACCTGGGGGGTGGTGTCTTTGCTATAGAAGATGACGATGGAGACGGCACATGGAGCATAAGGAAGCTTTTTTCGGCCTCGGCACATGACGGCGTCCAAAGAAAGATCTTTTATTCCCCGGATGCGGTTGCGGAAACATTCGGAGAGATGATCTTTTTTGGAACCGGAGACCGGGCCGATCCCGAAAAGACAACGGTTGTCAATCGTATCTATGCCGTTGAAAATGACTGGGAAGATCCTGGTACGTTTACCACCATCACCGAATCTGATCTCACTGATCTTACCGACAACCTGATTGCACTTGGTACTGAGCAGGAGAAACTTGACACCCTACAAGCGCTTTCGAATTCAAAAGGCTGGTTTATCAAACTGGAACATCCAGGAGAAAAAGTCACATCGGAGATTACGGTATTTGACAGCGTGGTCTATTTTACCACCTATGAGCCCGAGTCCGGCGGCGGCGGCGGCGGTGATCCGTGTGTGGTTGTTTCCGGCAGAGGTACGGCACGGCTTTATGCGCTAGATTATAAAACCGGGGTGTCGGCTTTCGAATATAGCGAGGCAGGGCATGATCGTTGCATAATTATCGGTACATCCATGGCGTCGGCACCGGTTATTGCCGTGCTTAAAAGCGGGCCGGAGCTCTATATCGGAGTTGAAGGAGGGGTGTACCATCGGAAAGCCGGGTCAGGAAAGGGTCTGAACACCTATTATTGGCGCCAACTTAATGATTAACGGAACAATGATGAACGGGAGGTTTTTATGAATAATACGAATGTTTTCACAAAGACACTTTTTCTCTTGATTGTTACAGGATTGTGCGTATTTTTTTATCCCGATAATACAGATGCAATCTCAAAAAGAAGTATGGGTTTTGATATGAAACCTGTTGAGATTAAAGCAGTTATTTCAGAGATTAATCTAAGAGAAGCATATTTGATCGTAGGAGAAAACAAGATATTTTTAATCGAATTTAAGGTGGGTAGTGAGCGATACAGAACCGCTTTTGTGAACCAAAGGGGAAACACCTCTTATATTAATTCTTTGAGACCTTCTCTATGGCTGGGAAAAACGGTTCTTGTGAGAGGTTTCAAGCTTTCGAACGGAGATATCATAGCCGGAGCAATAAAGAAAATTCCATCCGGTCGTAGGTAAAAAACAGGCGGAGAACAGATTGTTTAGTTCTTGAATCTTAGATATGAGTTTAGCACTCAAAAAAAATCCAAAAATATGACCATGGATCCAGCAGAAAAGTTGCCCAATTGGAGAGTTTTTCTGAATGTCTTTGCTCCGGTCTATTTTTTATCTTTCTCTCTGTTGCGCTGTTATGTGGAAACCGAACTTCTGGCCGGAAAAAGCTTTTTTTCCTATTATGTGGCCCTACATCACACCCTCTGGAATGCCACTACCATTTTGATTATTATTCTGCTGATGAATTTTATTTTAAAAGTTCCTATAAGGCGCTTACTCTGGGTGATGTATGGCATTACGGTAATGGCAATTCCTCTTTTTTACGCAATGGTGGCAGAAGAAAATTTACGACTTGAATATTTAAGAGGATCATTTTCTGAAATTATAAGTTATGTTGCAACATTTTGCTGGACATATTCGAAAAATAGGCCTCTTACCATTGAATTGCTGGTTATCTTCTTTTCCATGTTCGCAGTTGGATACGCGTATACAAAAAGCTTTTCGCGAGCTCTGGCCCTTGCCGTGTCGGTTCACATTGCAGGAAATATTTTTGCAATCCATTGGGTCGGTCCGATACCCTATGCCAAGTCTGTTATTTTATTTAAAACTCAATGGAGCCATCATCAATTTATGTCAGTATTCTGGCTTAGCACGATGACGGCTATGGCCATGCTATTTATCTGGCGTGCAGGATGGTTTGGCGAAATGAAAAAATCCTGGATTTATGCGGCCCTGGCAGCTGTTGCCGTCTGGGTAGTTCAAGCCATCATTTTCAATATTACCGGCTGCTTTAAAAGACCTTTTGATATCCTTTTGTCCGGTCTGCCGGCAGTCACCCTTACCTTTTTATTGGTTAGGTTTTTCTCCTCTGAGCGTGGAATTACTTCCGGTTGGGCCTGGGCCGCCATGAGCATTGTTTTTTTAATTCAACTGGCGGTGATGGGACCCATTTATTTTCACCGCTTGAAGCCGGATCTATCTTTGATGTAATAAAAGTTCGCTCAACTCACTATTGGAATGTTGGAATACTGGAATTTATGAGGCAAAAAAACAATGCCTCAATAAATTATTTTATTTAACATATGTTGTAGAAATTCCGAGATGTTTAATTAGCGGAATACGGAGTTAGGGTTTGACTCGCATGATCTCATACCTCCAATTGTGTCGCAGTGATGCCGCCCTGATCGCTTTCTTTTCATACCTTGTTGGATCGGAACTGGCCGGCGGCTCGGACCTGTATGATGTTATCATTGCCCTTTCAGTTACCCTGATTTCAACAAATTTTATCTACAGCTTCAATTCATGGACGGACCGGGAAATCGATCGGGTAAGTAAAGCTTACCGACCCATTCCTTGTGGAAAGATAAAACCGGCGCAAGCACTCATCTATTCCCTTGTGCTGCTCATCCTTTCTATTGTTTATCCTTTTTTTGTTTATAAATCCTATGTTACGTTATCACTCTTTCTTCTTCTCCCTGCACTGGGGCTTTTATATTCTGCCAGGCCTATCCGCTTAAGGAGATACATGTTCGCAGCAACGGTTACAATTAGTATGGGATTGATAACGCCCATCATGCTGGGGTATTTTATGAATTCATCAGATACCTGTCTGATTCCTTTTTTTGTGGTTTTGTTCCTGTTTTGTTTAAGCGTTGTTCCGCTCAAGAAGATAGAAGAGGTGGATGAGGACGAAAGGAGTGGGTATCACAACCTGTATTCAAGGTTTGGTATCATGTTTTTAATATGGCCGTTAGGCGGGTTGTTACTGGTTCTTGTATTACTGCTTTTTTGGGCCACGGAATATTTATTAAAGACCTACCTTCTGGTCATAACCATTAGTTCGATGGTTTGTATCCTCCTATTCGGCGTGTTCAGGGAAAAGCTGTATCAATTATATCAAACGATTATTTATATAGTAATCGTTGAAGGGGTTATTTTTTATCTGATATTGATGTTGATAAATTCGTAAAAACCTAAAAAAGCAGAGGTGCTGTTATCGTCGTATAATACAGAGGTTACATGCAAACCATAAGAAAGAAAATGATTGAACTTTTGGAAAAAAGAGAGATGAGTGCCAGAGAGATCTCACAGACCATAAAGATTCGGGAAAAAGAAGTCTATGCGCATCTTTCTCATATTTCTCGTTCTGTAAATGCTCAAAGAAAAAAACTGATTATCATACCTGCCGAGTGTTTGGAATGCAGATTTGTTTTTGAAAAACGAAAGCGGTTCACCCGCCCGAGTCGTTGCCCGCACTGCAAAAGTGAACACATCCGGAATCCAGCGTATCGAATTGACTAACCCGAAATTCTTGTGGTGGTTTTACGGTTGATTGCAGAAAATTTGAAGATATTTTTGCATGGCTTCAATGGCCAATGCGGTTGTTAGCTCTTCAGAACCAAAATAATTTGGCTTTGGATCTATATAAAATACCTGCCTCTTCCAAGAACCGTTAGAAAGTTGTTTTTGAAGTAAGGTATTGATTCCTTTGCCAACCTCAATTCCATAGTAATCCAAATTCATTAATGTATTCAACGCAAGAGCGGTATCTAGCTCATTGCCAAAAGAACCATTTTTTTTTTGCAACACGAGTATGTTATGAAGCATATGTTCTTTTGATCGATTGAAGCAGGAATTGCCGCTCTTATAAGCTCTGGATACCAGATAAAACAATGGAATGTAATTTTTGCCGGAACCCCTATCCTCACAATAAATGCAACAACTATAATTCTCTTTCAGTAAATTGTCATTGATAAAACTGCAAATCCGATGGTCATGAATATTCCTCAATCCAAAATAGAACAGTATATTACTATTGA
>Ga0180431_10003117_pt1 | contig 21580 bp, 20 predicted proteins | sample SS_ome_11_FD_132459 | JGI IMG/M metagenome (GOLD analysis project Ga0180431, IMG submission 132459) | Hypersaline lake sediment archaeal communities from the Salton Sea, California, USA - SS_1_MS_1 metaG | ecosystem: Environmental > Aquatic > Non-marine Saline and Alkaline > Hypersaline >...
CCGCCGGCCGGGTCGGAGACCGGGTTTCCTTCCGTGGTCCGGGCAACTGTGACCGACCTGGTCTTCCAGGGGCCGGTGCTGCGGTTGTCGCTCACCGCCGCCGACGGCTCGCCGATCGTGGCCCACGTCGGTCCCGAACAGGAACTGCCGCTGCTGCGGCCGGGCGACGGGGTCCATGTGAGCTGGTCCCCCGACGCGGCTCTGGTGCTGCCGTCCCCCGAGACCCCGAGTCCCCGCCAACTGCACGAACTGCTTGACTGACCCCACCTTCACCCCAGAAAGGCACTCCCATGGCTGACGTCGATCCCCGGGCCATCGCCCGGCTCACCTCCCGCCGACGGTTTATCGGCGGCGGCGCCGCCACCGCGGCCGCCCTGATCCTGGGTCCGTCCGTTCTGGCCTCCTGTAGTTCTGACACGACCTCGACGTCCGGGCAGTCCGCGGCGCCCTCGGCCCCGGCGGACGACGGCGCCGCCGCGACCGGCACCCTGCGGGTGTCGAACTGGCCGCTGTACATGGCCGACGGCTTCGTGGCGGCTTTCCAGACCGCCACCGGGCTGACCGTCGACTACAAGGAGGACTTCAACGACAACGAGGAGTGGTTCGCCAAGAACAAGGAGCCGCTGTCCCGCAAGCAGGACATCGGTGCGGATCTGGTGGTGCCCACCCAGTTCATGGCCGCCCGACTGGCCGGTCTGGGCTGGCTGAACCCGATCAGCGAGGCACGCTGGACCAACCGCGGCAATCTGCGCACCGATCTGATGGACAACAAGGCCGACCCGGGCCGCAAGTTCAGTGCACCGTACCTGTCCGGGATGGTGGGTTTGGCCTACAACAAGGCCGCGACGGGTCGCGACATCACCACCATCGACGACCTCTGGGATCCGGCCTTCAAGGGAAAGATCAGCCTGTTCAGCGATATGCAGGACGGCCTGGGCATGCTGATGATGTCCCAGGGCGCGTCGCCGGAGGATCCCAGCCTGGAGTCGGTGCAGAAAGCCATCGACCTGGTCAGGGAGAACAAGGACAAAGGCCAGATCCGGCGCTTCACCGGCAACGACTACGCCGACGATCTGGCCGCCGGCAACATCGTCGTCGCGCAGGCCTACTCCGGCGACGTGGTGCAGTTGCAGAAGGACAACCCGGACCTGGACTTCGTGGTGCCCGAATCGGGTGGCACCACCTTCCTGGACACCATGGTCATCCCCTACACCACGCAGAACCAGAAGGCCGCCGAGGAGTGGATCAACTTCATCTACGACCGGGCCAACTACGCCAAACTGGTCGCCTTCACCCGCTATGTCCCGGTGCTCAGCGACATGACCGCCGAGTTGAACAAGATCGACCCCGAGCTGGCCAACAACCCGCTGATCAACCCGCCGGCGGAGACGCTGGCCAAGCTGAAGGCCTGGGCACCGCTGACCGACGAGCAGACCAGCGAGTTCAACAAGGCCTACGCGGCGGTCACCGGCGGCTGACGGTGACGGGCATCTCGTGGCCGGCGTAGCGGGCAGCACCCGCCAGCGCAGCAGGATCGCGCCCTACCTGATGATCCTGCCCGCGATGGCCTACCTGGGCGTCTTCTACGTCGTACCGTTCTTCTCGCTGCTGCGGACCTCGCTGTCGGAGATGGTCGGGTCGATCTACCTGCCAACGCTGAGCTTCTCCTGGAACTTCGGCAACTACGCCCGGGCGCTGGGCGACTACCGCGAGCAGATCCTGCGTTCCTTCGGCTACGCACTGACCGCGACCGTGTTGTGCCTGCTGCTGGCGTTCCCACTGGCCTACGTCATCGCGTTCAAAGCCGGGCGCTTCAGGAATCTGCTGCTGGGACTGGTGATCCTGCCGTTCTTCGTGACCTTCCTGATCCGCACCATCGCCTGGAAGACCATCCTGGCCGACGACGGCTGGGTGGTCGACGCGCTGGGGACGGTCGGCCTGCTGCCCAGCGAGGGCCGGCTGCTGTCGACGAGTTGGGCGGTGATCGGCGGGCTGACCTACAACTGGATCATCTTCATGATCCTGCCGCTCTACGTCAGCCTGGAGAAGATCGACTCGCGGCTGCTCGAGGCCTCCCGCGACCTCTACGCCGGCAACCGCCGGATGTTCGGCAAGGTGATCCTGCCGCTGGCGCTGCCCGGCGTGCTGGCCGGCAGCCTGCTGGTGTTCATCCCCTCGGTCGGCGATTTCATCAACGCCGACTACCTGGGCAGCACCGAGACCACGATGATCGGCAACGTCATCCAGACCCAGTTCCTGGTGGTCAAGGACTACCCGGTGGCCGCCGCGCTGAGTTTCGTCCTGATGGCCCTGATCCTGGCCGGGGTTTTGCTCTACACCCGCGCGCTGGGCACCGAGGACCTGGTGTGACCGTCGCGGGCGTCACCGGGCTGTCCCGACCGGGCCGGAACTTCCGGGGCACGTTCCGACTCGGCGACCTGGCCCTGCGGGTGGCGGCCGGGCTGGTGCTGCTGTTCCTGTTCATCCCGATCCTGGTGATCGTGGTGTTCTCGTTCAACGACCCGGCCGGGAAGTTCAACTACACCTGGCAGGGCTTCACCCTGGACAACTGGGCGCACCCGTTCAAGTACCCGGCGCTGACCGACGCGCTCAAACTCAGCCTCAACGTGGCCGCGGTGTCCACCGCGATCGCGGTGGTGCTGGGCACCCTGGTGGCGATCGCTCTGGTGCGGCAGCGCTTCCGCGGGCGCACCGCGGTGGACACCTTCCTGATCCTGCCGCTGACCTCTCCGGAGGTCGTGATGGGGGCCTCGCTGCTGACGCTGTTCCTCGGCCTGGGCTGGGCCACCGGCTACGTCACGATCCTCATCGCGCACGTCGCCTTCGAGGTCAGTTTCATCGCGATGACCGTGCGGGCCCGCATCCGCGGATTCGACTGGACCCTGGAGGACGCCTCGTTGGACCTCGGCGCCGGCCCGGGCCGCACCTTCCTGCGGGTGACCCTGCCGCTGATCGTGCCCGGCATCGTCGCTGCGGCGATGCTGTCCTTCGCGCTGTCGCTGGATGACTTCATCATCACCTATTTCGTCAGCGGGTCGACGGTGACCTACCCGCTGTACGTCAACGCGGCCACCAAAGCCGCGGTGCCCCCACAGATCAACGTCCTGGCCACCGCCATCCTGCTGATCAGCCTCATCCTGCTGGCGGTAGGCACCCTGTACCGGCGCCGCCGCGGCTAGATCAGCCGGCCAGCACCTCCACCCCGCCCTCGCGCAGTTCGGACAGCGCCGCGGCGGTGCTCCCGGGCGCCACCCCGGCGGTCAGGCCGGTCAGCACCCGGGTACGCAGACCGGCCCGCACCGCATCGGCTGCGGTGGCACGCACGCAGTAGTCGGTCGCGATGCCCACAACGTCCACCGCGTCGACGCCGCGGGAGCGCAGCCACTCCAGCAGACCGACCCCGTCGGCGGAACCCTCGAAGCCGCTGTAGGCGGCGCTGTGGGCGCCTTTGCGGAACACCGCCTCGATGGGCGCGGTGTCCAGATCGGGGTGGAAGTCCGCCCCGCCGCTGCCGGCCACACAGTGCCGGGGCCAGGTGTCGACGAAGTCGGGGGCATCGGAGAAGTGCCCGCCCGGGTCGACGTGGTAGTCCTGCGTGGCGACCACGTGGTCGTACCCGCCCGAGGCCAGCAGTTCGGTGATGCCCCGGGCCACCGCCGCGCCGCCGGCGACAGCCAGTGACCCCCCCTCGCAGAAGTCGTTCTGAACATCGACGATGACGAGAGCCCGCATGACGCCACGGTATCGGTTCGCACGCGCGGCATTACAGTGAGAGCGCCTCATTTCTCCCGCCGCAGGACCGAAGGTGACCTCGTTCGACTTCTTCCGGACCGCCGAGCTGCCGGTCCCGGCTGTCACGGCCGAGCAGGCCGAGGCCGTCGCCCGCGACGGCTTCGGCGTTGAGAACGCCTCGGCGGTGCCGCTCGGCAGCCAGCAGGACGCGAACTTCCTCCTCCGGGACCGATCCGGGGAACCGCTCGGGGTGCTCAAGATCGCCAACCCGGCCTTCAGCCGGCCCGAGCTGGAGGCCCAGGATGCCGCGGCCGCTGTCGTCGCCGCCGCCGAAGGCATCCGCACCGCCGCCAACATCGCGCCGACAGGTACAACGCCGGTGCTCGAAATCGCCTCTTCCCCTGCGCTGTTCGCCCGAATCCTGCGCTTCCTTCCCGGCGGGAACCTCGGCGGGGACCGCTATCTCGGCCCGCGGCGGGTGGCGGCACTGGGCGACCTGGCCGGCCGGACCTGTCGCGCGCTGGCCGGCTTCGATCATCCGGGAGTCGACCGGGTCCTGCAGTGGGACCTGCGGCACGCGCCGCGGACCGTGGCGGTCCTGGCCGGCCACGTCACCGACCCGCACCGCCGGCACGCGATCGAGTCGGCCGCAGGGGCGGCCTGGCGGTCGGTCAGCGCAGTGGCCGACGACCTCCCGGTTCAGGTGATCCACGGCGACCTCACCGACGACAACGTGGTGTGTGGAGCCGACGGGCTTCCCGACGGTGTCATCGACTTCGGCGATCTCACCCGATCGTGGGCGGTGGCCGAGTTGGCCGTCGCCGTCTCGGCGGTGTTGCGCCACGAGGGCGGCGAGCCGGCGGCCGCGCTTCCGGCGGTCGCCGCCTTCAACGCGGTCCGGCCGCTGAGTCGGGCCGAGATCGAGGCGCTGTGGCCGCTGGTGGTGCTGCGCGCCGCCGTGCTGGTGGTCAGCGGGCTGCAGCAGAGTGCTGTGGACGCCGACAACGCCTACGCCACCGCTGCGCTGGATCACGAATGGCGGATTTTCGAGCGGGCCAGCAGCATCCCAGTTGAGGTGATGAGTGCGCAGATCGCCCACCTCCTCGGGATGTCGGGCCCGTCGGCGGCCCCGCGTCCCGACACCGCCCTGATCGGCGGTCTGTGCTCGGACACCGTCGTACGGCTCGACCTGTCGGTGGAGTCCGAGACCGCCGACGGCGGAGCCTGGCTGGCGGAGGGACGCGAGGATCAACTCGCCCGCGCCGCGCTGGCCGGGGGCGCCGCCGCCGCCGTGACCGCCTTCGGGCAGATTCGGCTGACGCGCTCGGGACTGCGCCTCCCGGAGTCCCCCGCGACGGTCCCCACCGGCATCCGGCTGTGGCCCGCCACCGCGATGCGCCTGACCGCGCCGTGGCCCGGCGTGGTCGAGGCGTCCAGCACCGGCGGCGGCGCCGTGCTCACACTCACCGGAACCGCGGGCACCGTCGAGGTCCGCGGCGAGCTGACCCCCGGGGAGATCCCGGCCCGCGGCGGCGAGGTCGGCGCGGGAGCCTTGCTGGGCACCGTCGACGGGCCGGTGTGGATCCAGTGCCGGCGCCCCGGTCCGGGACTGCCCGAGATCCCCGATCTGGTCCGCCCCGAGTACGGCGCGGGGTGGCTGAGCCTGGCCGCCGACCCCGCCGGGCTGCTGGGGCTGGCCCCGGCGGGGGCAGGCACCGAGGACGCAACGGCGCTGCGCCGCCGGCGATCCCGGTCCTTCGCCGCCGTTCAGGAGCACTACTATGCCGACCCGCCGCGGATCGAACGCGGCTGGCGCGAGCATCTGATCGACACCGACGGCCGCAGCTACCTCGACATGGTCAACAACGTCGCCATCGCCGGGCACGGCCACCCCGAGTTGGCCGAGGCCGCCGCCCGGCAGTGGCGGCGGCTGAACACCAACTCGCGCTTCAACTATGCCGCGGTGGTGGCGCTGTCCGAGCGGCTGGCCGCCACCCTGCCCGAGCCGCTGGACACCGTGTTCCTGGTCAACTCCGGATCCGAGGCCGACGACCTGGCGCTGCGGCTGGCGATGGCGGCCACCGGCCGCCACGACGTGGTGGCCGTGGCGGAGGCCTACCACGGCTGGACCTACGCCACCGACGCCATCTCGACCTCGGTGGCCGACAACCCCAATGCGTTGTCCACCCGTCCGCCCTGGGTGCACACCGTGCCCTCGCCCAACGCCTACCGGGGCGAGCACCGCGGACCGGAATCGGTCAGATACGCCCCGGAAGCCGTTGCGATCATCGACGAGCTTGCGGCGCAGGGACATCCGCCGGCGGCGTTCATCTGCGAACCGTTCTACGGCAATGCCGGCGGGATGGCGCTGCCCGACGGTTACCTCCGGGCCCTTTACGCGGCGGTGCGCCGGCTGGGCGGGCTGGCCATCGCCGACGAGGTCCAGGTCGGTTACGGACGCACCGGGCGCTGGTTCTGGGCGCTCGAACAGCAGGGCGTGGTCCCCGACATCGTGTGCGTCGCCAAGGCGATGGGCAACGGCCAGCCACTGGGAGCGGTGATCACCACCCGGGCCATCGCCGACGCCTACCGCGGGCAGGGCTACTTCTTCTCCTCGGCCGGCGGTAGCCCGGTGTCGTGCGTGGTCGGGCTGACGGTGCTGGACATCCTGGAGCGCGAGCGGCTGCAACAGAACGCGCTGGCGGTCGGCGATCACCTCACCGCGCGCATCGGCGCGATGGCCCGACGCCACCCGCTGATCGGAACGGTCCACGGCAGCGGCCTGTACCTGGGCGTGGAACTGGTCCGCGATCCGGTGACCCTCGAGCCCGCGGTGGCCGAGACGGCCGGGATCTGCGAGCGGATGCGCGAACTCGGCGTGATCGTCCAACCCACCGGCGACCGGCAGAACGTACTGAAGATCAAGCCGCCGATGTGCATCACCCGGGATTCGGCTGACTTCTTCCTCGAGATGCTCGAACGGGTGTTGCGCACCGGCTGGTGAGCCAATCGCGCTGGCGGCGCACGAACGTCGCATCGACGATGGCCCCGTGCCCGGGCACGTAGATCGCGTCCTCCCCGCCCAGGCACAGCAACCGGTCGAGGCTCCGCGGCCAGCACGCCAGGTCGGAGTCGGCTCCGATGGCCGGGTCGGCGGACTCCTCGACCAGATCCCCGCAGAACACCACCACCGGATCTCCCGGAATCACCACGACCAGATCGTGGTCGGTATGGCCGCGGCCGGGATGCTCCACGTTGACCACCCGCCCACCGAGGTCGATCATCGCGTGCCGGTCGACATGTTCGGCGGGCTGCAGCGCGCCCAGTGCCCGCTCGACCTCAGCCGGGGCCGCACCGTAGGACAGGGCCTCTTCTCCCAGGGATCGGTCGGCCACATCGCGGTCGGCCAGCGCGCGCAGCACCGGTTCAGAAGCCAGGATGCGGGCTCCGGCAAACCCTCCCGAGCCGAGGATGTGGTCGAAATGATGATGGGTCAACACGACGTCGGTCGGCTGGCGTCCGGTCAGCTCCCGAACATCGTCGGCGATCTCCTGCGATTCGGAAAGCGTTGTGCCACAGTCCACAATCAACACACCGCGGGTTCCCCACACCAGCCCGACGGTGACGTCGAGAAAGGGCAGCCGGCACCGGCGCACGCCGGCCGACAGTGGCTCCCAGTCGCGGTGCACCGCCTCACGCTAGTCGTATAGTCTTGGACACATGTCCAGTACGACCGGCGCTGGGGCGTGAGCGTGCGCGTGGCACTGTTGTCGTACCGCAGCAAGACCCATTGCGGCGGCCAGGGCGTCTACGTCCGTCACCTCAGCCGGGGTCTGGCCGAACTCGGGCACCGGGTGGAGGTGTTCTCCGGACAGCCCTACCCCGAGGGCCTCGATCCGCGGGTTCGGCTCACCGAGGTGCCCAGCCTCGACCTCTACCGCGAACCGGACCCGTTCCGCACGCCCCGGCCCGGCGAGATCCGCGACGGGATCGACCTGCTGGAACTGGCCACGATGTGGACCGCCGGGTTCCCGGAGCCGCGGACCTTCAGTCTGCGCGTCGCCCGGCTGCTGGCCCGGCGCAGACAGCAGGCCGGCCACGGCGGCGGGTTCGACGGCGGGTTCGACGTCGTGCACGACAACCAGTGCATGGGCACCGGCCTTCTGCGGATCGCCCGCCACCATCCGGTGGTCGCCACCGTCCACCACCCGGTGACCCGGGACCGCTGCCTGGACATCGCCGCAGCCACGTGGTGGCGACGGCCCATGGTGCACCGCTGGTACGGCTTCGCGCGGATGCAGCAACGGGTCGCGCGCCGGATTCCCGACCTGCTCACCGTGTCCTCGTCCTCGGCGGCCGACATCGCCGCGGACTTCGGCGTGCGCCCGGACCAGTTGCACGTCGTTCCGCTGGGCGTCGACACCGATGTGTTCAGGCCCGTCTCGGCCCCGCGTGTGGCCGGCCGGATCATCGCGGTGTCCTCGGCCGACCGGCCGCTGAAAGGTATCGGCACCCTGCTGCGGGCGGTGGCCGCCCTGCGCCCCACCCGGTCGGTGGAGCTGCAGTTGGTGGCCAAGCTGGACAGTGACGGCCCGACCGCCAAACTGATCGCCGAACTGGGCATCTCCGATGTCGTCCGGATCTCCAGCGGGTTGACCGACGCCGATCTGGCCTCGATGTTCGCCAGCTCCGAGATCGCTTGCATCCCTTCGCTCTACGAGGGCTTCTCGCTGCCCGCCGTCGAGGCGATGTCCAGCGGAACACCGATCGTGGCCAGCAGGGCGGGCGCTCTGCCCGAAGTGCTCGGCCCCGCCGGGGAATGTGCCGACCTGGTCAACCCCGGCGATGTCGGTGAACTGACCGCGGCCCTGGGCCGACTGCTCGATTCCCCGGAGCGCCGGCACCGCCTGGGTGCCGCCGGGCGCCGGCGGGCGCTGGAGGTCTTCAGTTGGGAATCGGTGGCCGCCCAGACCGCCCGGGTCTACCGGCAGGCCGCCGCCCGCCGGGGGCGGTCCGCCGCGACCGCGACCGCGGAGGCTGTCGACGGTCCATGCTGACGGTGGACTACGACCGGCTGGGAATCGGACCGGGCAGCGCGGTGATCGACATCGGGTGCGGCGCGGGCCGGCACAGCTACGAGGCCTACCGGCGGGGCGCCGACGTGATCGCCTTCGACCAGAACGCCACCGAACTGGCCGAGGTCGACACCATGCTCCAGGCGATGGGACAGGCCGGCGAGGCGCCGGCGACCGCCAAGGCCCAGGTCGTCGTCGGCGACGCACTGGCGCTGCCCTATCCCGACTCGACCTTCGACGTGGTGATCGCCTCGGAGATCCTCGAGCACATTCCCGACGACGACACCGCGATTGCCGAGATGGCGCGGGTCCTCAAGCCGGGTGGATCACTGGCGGTCACCGTGCCGCGGTGGTTGCCCGAGCGGATCTGCTGGTTCCTGTCGGACGCCTACCACGCCAACGAGGGCGGTCACATCCGGATATATCGCGCCGGCGAACTGCGGGGAAAACTCGAGGCGACCGGCCTGAGATTCCGCTTCTCCCACCATGCGCACGGCCTGCACTCACCATTTTGGTGGCTCAAATGCGCTGTCGGCGTTGATAATACCGAAAACCCCGCAGTCAGGGCGTACCACAAGTTGCTGGTCTGGGACATGATGCGCAGGCCGGCCCTGACCCGTACCGCCGAGGCGGTTCTGGACCCACTGGTGGGCAAGAGCGTCGCGCTGTACTTCGAGAAGCCGGACGGGACCGATGCCCCGGCCTGATCTCGAGGGGGTGCCCGCGGTCGGCGGGGTTTTCTCCGCCCCGCAGTGCCTGCAGACCGGCCGTTCCATCGCCGCGGTCCAACTGCCCTCGGGGGAGATCCCCTGGTCGAAGTACGGCCATACCGATCCGTGGGATCACATCGAGTGCGCGATGGCGCTCACCGTGGCCGGGTTGCTCGACGAGGCCCGGGCGGCCTTCGAGTGGTGCCGGCGCGAACAGCGCCCAGACGGTTCCTGGGCCATTCAGTACCGGCACGGCGTAGTCCGGGACCCCAACAGCGACAGCAACTTCTGCGCCTACATCGCCACCGGGGTGTGGCACCACGTGCTGGTCACCGATGACCACGGATTCGCCGAGCGCATGTGGCCGACGGTCCGGCGGGCCGTCGACTTCGTCCTCGGCCTGCAGGCCGGCACCGGCGAGGTCTACTGGGCCCAGGGCCCGACCGGCGCGCTCCCCGAGGCGCTGCTGACCGGGTCTGCGAGCGTCTACCACTCCCTCCGGTGCGCCCTGGCGCTGGCCGACCGCCTCGGCCGGCCGCAACCGGAGTGGGAGGTCGCCCTCGGCCGGCTGGGCCACGCGATCTGCGCGCACCCGGAGGCCTTCACCGCCAAGCCCCTGCACTCGATGGACTGGTACTACCCGATCCTGGCCGGGGCGATGCGCGGTCCCGACGCCCGAAGCCGGATCGCGCTGCGCTGGGACGAGTTCGTCGTCGACGGCCTGGGCATCCGGTGTGTCAGCGACCGGCCGTGGGTCACCGGCGCGGAGACCTGCGAACTCGTCATGGCTCTGGATGCGATGGGCCACCGGGAGACCGCGCACCGGCAGTTCGCCGCCATGCAGCATCTGCGGGAGACCGACGGCTCCTACTGGACCGGACTGGTGTTCGCCGACGGCAAGCGCTGGCCGGTGGAACGCACCACCTGGACCGGGGCGGCGGTGATCCTGGCCGCCGACGCCCTGGCGGGCGCCACCGCCGGCAGCGGTATCTTCCGGGGCACCGGGCTACCGCGCGGACTGGAAGCGGATTACGACTGCGAGTGCGTGTCGCGCTGACCCGTGCCCTCCCCTGGCGCCCGTTCCAGAACTCGCAGCGAACCGGTGTGGGCGACCTCGGTGAAATCCCCGGAGTCCACCGCGGCGCGATAGATCAGGTACGGCGGGCGGCCGCCGTCGCGGGGGTCGGGGAAAACGTCGTGGATCGCCAGCGCCCCGCCCGGCGCGACCCACCGGGCCCAGGAGTCGAGGTCCTGACGGGCGGCCTTCTCGCTGTGGCCGCCGTCGATGAACAGCAGTTCCAGCGGCGTCCGCCAGCCGCGGGCCGCCACCGCCGAGTCGCCGACGACCGCCACCACGGTGTCCTCGAGGCCGGCGGCGTCCAGGGTGCGGCGCAGGGCGGGCAGGGTGTCGAACCGGCCGCTGACCGGGTCCACCAGCGCGGGGTCGTGATACTCCCAGCCGGGCTGGTGTTCCTCCGATCCGCAGTGGTGGTCGACGGTGTACAGCACGCTGCCCGTCGCCGCGGCGGCCGCGCCCAGCAACACCGTCGACTTGCCGCAATAGGTGCCGATCTCGACGGCGACCCCACCGCGCAGGTAGCGCATCGCCGCCTCGTACAGGGCCCGCCCCTCGTCGGGCGGCATGAAACCGGTGACCTGTTCGGCGAGAGCGAACAACTCCGCGGTACGACCGGTGTCAACGACGCGCGGAGCCATGCCCCGATGCTAGTGCCGCCACCTGCCGCCCTGATCACCGGGTATTTTCCCGGCCCGGGCGGGCCGGTGGGTCCCTGGATCCGCGACGGCCGCCAGGTAGGGTGAGACGACCGGAGATCAGCCCGGAGATCCGAACAGCGCGGAGGAGACAGCGATGACCACCGGAGGGTTCGACCCCAACGCCGAGCCGACGGCCAACCCCGGACCCCCTGCGGGTTCCGGCTACCCGCCGCCGCCCCCCGGCTACTCCCCGCCGCCTCCGCCACCGGGCTACGCACCCCCGCCGCCTCCGCCTGGCTACGCACCCCCGCCGCCTCCCCCGGGCTACGCACCCCCGCCGCCTCCCGCGGGCTACGGCCCGCCCGCGGGCTATCCCCCGGCGCCGGGGCCCTACGGCGGCCCCGGCGGGCATCCCGCGCCGCCGCCGGCCGCATGGGGAACCCGCCCGGGCACCCTGGGCGTGCGGTTCGGCGCCAGGATCATCGACGGACTGCTGGTCGGTCTGGTCGGAGGCCTGCTCGCGGTGCTCTTCGGGGTGTCCGACAACATCATGGTCACCGGGTTGTTCTCCGGCGTGCTGATGTTCGCCTACTTCGTGCTGCTGGAGGGCACCCAGGGCCGAACTCTGGGCAAGACCCTGCTCGGCCTGCGGGTGCACGGTCCCGGCGGAGCGGAGAAACCGACATTCGGCCAGTCGGCCATCCGGAACTCGTTCACGCTGCTGACGGTCGTGCCCTACATCGGCGGCCTGCTGGCCATGGTCGCCTACATCGTGATCGCGGTGACGATCAACAACAGCCCGACCAAACAGGGCAAGCACGACGAACTCGCCGGCGGCACCCAGGTGGTCAAAGGCGTCAAGGGCGCTTAGCGCCCGCCGGGGGCTGTCGAAGTGGGTCCGCCGGACAGGTTGCGGTTCCACTCCAGCCAGCCCACCCCGCTGCGCCCGTCGTCGGTCCGGACCGCCACCCAGGCGCGCGGGAACAGGCTGACCCGTCCCTCGGGTGAGACCAGCCGCACCGGCGCGTGACCGATGGTTTCGGCGATGACGGTGACCGGCCCGGGCCGGATGACCAATGTGGATCTCAGCGGCAACCCGTCGTCGGCGAACTCCGAGTCGGCGGCCACCGAGGTCGTCTCCACCAGCGGGTGGCCGGGTGACTGGACGTAGCCGACGCTGACCGGAGCCATCCCGGGAATCTGCAGGTCAACGCCGTGCAGGTGGGTGCCGTCATCGAGGTGCAGGGCGCTCCACACCCAGTCCATGCCCCACCAGTCGCGGACCCCGTGCGAGTGGTCGCGCTGGCCGGGCACCGCGGTGAAGCGGTAGGGCCGCCCGTCGACGTCGAGGGTTCCGCTCACCGCGCACGGGATCTCGTAGCGGGTCGTGATGCGGTAGGCGAAGGGGGTTCCCGAGCTCACCCAGGTGAGGTCGAGTCCCAGTTCGGCGGGCCGGCCGGGTTCTCCCGCCAGCAGCGCGGCCGGGTTGTCGAAGGACGCCGCGGGGCCACGGGCCTCGACGCGGTACTCCTGCAGCGGAACCGTCGCGGTGTGGCGGAATTCGATTCCGCCCGCCGTCACCGCGTTGGGGTCCGGCGGCGTCGGCGCGGTGAAATCCAGCAGGGCGACGGTGGGGATGTCCGGCCCGCAGATCACCGCGTTGATCCATGCCACGCCCTGATTGGGGACCAGGCCGAGCCGAATCCATCCGCCGACCCGCTGCGCGGGGTCGACGAAATCCCAGTACCAGCTCTCACTCCACAGCGGCTCGGCGCCGGGCCGGTGCGCGGCCTCATCGGCCGGATCCACCCTGGGCGGCGGTTCCTGGGGACCCGCCGGGCCGCTCACAGGTCCGCCAGCACGTCGAGGGCGCCGGTGTCGAGCACGTGGCTGCTGTGCCGCTCCAGCATGGTCAGGAACATGGTGTCACCGCGTTCGGTGCGCTCCACCAGCATGGCGGACACGATCGCCATCATCACCCCGAAGAAGCTCTGCCGTCGCACGCCCTCCCGGACCTGCTCGGCGGTCAGCGGCGCACCGTCGCCCAGTCCGTCGCGGTAGGCGGCCAGCAGCTCGTCGTAATGGGCGCGCCGGTCTGCTGTGGTCAGGGCGCACCCCAGAAAGTAGGCGACGTCGGTCATGGCCGGGCCCCAGGTGACGGTCTGCCAGTCGACGACGGTGAGCTCCCGCAACGATCCGGGGCGGCCGAAGAGCATGTTGTCCAGCCGGTAGTCGCCGTGCACCAGGCCCTGGGGGCCGCCGCGGGCGGCCTCGTCGGCCAGGTAGGCGTCGAACCGATCCACCAGCAGCTCGCAGACGCGAAGCTGTTCGGCGGTGATGTCGGTGCCGTAGCGGTCGACGAAGCCGGCGAACAACGCGGTGATCAGCGCCTGGTTCACCGGGGTCTCGCGGTTCAGCCAGTCCGTCTCGGCCAGTGACCGGCTGGCCAGCAGCGGGCCGTGCAGCAGCGCGAGCTGAGTCAGGGCCAGCTTCGCCTCGCCGAGGCCGGCCCCGGCGATCTCATTGCCCACCTCCGCCGGCGCCGCGTCGTCGAGCAGCAGTGCGAACATGCCCGTGTCGGGCTGGTGGGAGGCGTGGTAGCAGCGGGCGATCGGCGCGCCGGCGGTCCGGGCCAGCCTGGGCGCGATCTCAGAGTAGAACCGCACCTCCCGCTCATAGAGGCCCAGCGTCTGCCCGGTCTGGCGGCTCACCGGGTCACGGGCGGCAACCTTGAGCACGACCGAGGCCGGGCCCGGCGGCTGCGATCCCGCCTTCCCGGTGTAATTGATACCGACCCGGTAGCACTCGCTCATCTGGCCGGTGCCGATCCGCTCACTGCTGAAGGCGCCGACCCGGCCGGCGCCGATGGCCGCCGTGAGCCAGTCGGCGGTGAGGTCTTCGGGCCGTTCGACGGGATCGTCGGGGTTGGTCACCTCATCAACCTAGGACCGGTGTCAACGACTGCCCTGGCGGTCCTGCTGTTCGGCGAAGGTGAAGCCGGCCCAGGCCCGGCGCCGGTGGGGTTGCGGGTCGTACTCGACGTGGGTGTGCCGGTCGAACACCAGAACCGGGCGCTCCTGATGGTTGTAGACCGGCCAGTCATCGCCCGGTGTCCCGGTGGCGGCGAACTCCTGCCAGCGGTTCTGGACCAGGTGGCTGACCTTGACGGCGGTGCGCTGGTCCACCCCGGCGGTCAGCACCGCGCCGACCCTGGAGCGGTAGATGCCGAACACCGCCAGTAGTTCGGTGGCGTGGGTCGCACCGAATCCTGCCCAGTGCAGCGTGCGCGGGGCGTAGTCGTAGCGGTAGACGTAGGTGGGGGCGAGTTTGGCGTGCGCCTCGGCGATCTGCCAGGCGGCGGTGGAGAAGATCATGTCGCCGCCGAACTCCACGCAGGCCTTCGGATGGGGATAGTGCGGGTAGGCGGCCAGGATACTTTCACGCACCTCCGGCGGGGTGTGGGCAAGTACCCGTTCGATGGCGTGCTCGGTGGTCGGCAGAAGTTTGAGGAACCGGGTGAACAGCCGGCCCTCATCGGCGTTGGTGCCCACGATCAGCGGAATCCGGTGTGCGGTGCCCTTGCGCATCGCGTCGAACGGCTCACGCGGCAGGTAGTCGTCGCCGTAGGTGGGCCCGAACGCCGCGGCCCCGGCCATGTCGTTCATGGAGTGGCCGAGCAGCGCCGTCGCACTCCGCACCAGGTCGCCCGGCTTCGCCTTCATCAGCGCCGCCGCCGCATCACCGCGGTTCACCCCGAGCTGGTCGACGAACCGGTCGGCGATCTCGGCTGACACCTCCTGTGAGCTGACCATTCCCGATGCCGGGCTTTGCGAGATCGCTTGGGCGAAAAGCCCTTCCGCTTCGGGAACGGCGAGCAGGGTGGCCACCGCGTGCGCCCCGGCACTCTCCCCGAAGATCGACACGTTCGCCGGGTCGCCGCCGAACGCGGCGATGTTGTCGCGCACCCAGCCCAGCGCCATCACGATGTCGCGGAGGAAGAGATTGCTCTCGATCGGAGTGTCCGGGGTCGACAGCGACGACAGGTCCAGACAGCCCAGCGCACCGAGGCGGTAGTTCACCGAGACGTACACGCAACCCCGCCGGGCCAGCGCCGCCCCGTCGTAGAGCGGTGTGGCCGAACTGCCCAGGATGTATCCGCCCCCGTGGATGAAGAACATGACCGGCAGGGGCGGCTGGTCGGGGACCGGCCCGGCCCAGCGCGGGGTGACGACATTGAGGGTCAGGCAGTCCTCGCTCATCGGCTGGTAGCGGCCCGGCGCGATCATCGTGTAGCGGCGCTGCTGGGGCGCACAGTCGGCGAAGCTGTAGCACAGCCGGGTCCCGGCCCACGGCTGCGGAGGCCGGGGTGCGCGGAACCGCAGCGGACCGACCGGCGCGGCGGCATAGGGGATGGACCGCCAGCGGTTGACACCGTCACGGCTGAATCCTTCGACCACGCCGCCGGTGGTGTTGGCGCGCACGGTGTGTTGGGGCATTCCCCGACGGTAGCGCGGTTAGCCTGGGCGCATGCGCATCGCCGTCGTGCCGGCCGCTGCGCTGCTGCTGGCGGGCTGCGCGGGCGCGCCGCAGTCGGCCCCGGCGCGGCTGACCCCGATCACCGGTTCCGCCGGGGCACCCGCCCCGGCCCCGGAATCCGCGTCCCCGTCCGCCCCGGCGACCACCAGCAGCGCCGTGGCCGCACCTGGTCCGGGGGCCTCTGCCGACACCGCGATCGCCTGGGTCGAGTCCGCCGCACCGGTCGACGCGGCGGACTTCGGCGTGGCGCTGCGCGGTGGGGTCAGCACCGCGTTGGGACAGGACGTCGCGTTCACCACCGGGTCGGGCATCAGTTGTATGACCGACGTCAAGCGAGCGGCCGCCGGGCTGGCCTGCCTGGTGGACCTCACCGACCCGCCACCGCCCCCCGCCGGCGTCTACGGCGTGTGGAAGGGCGGCTGGGTGGACTTCGACGGGACCGCCGTCGAGGTGGGATCCGCTCACGGCGACCCGGGCAGGTTCGCCGCCGGCCAGGGGCCGCCGTTGCCGCCGGACCGTTCACTGTCCTTCGGCGACTTCCGCTGCCGCGCCGACGACCAGATTCTGGTGTGCGTCAACTACGCCAACCGGACCGCCGTCCGCTACAGCGACTCCGGTGTCGACGCGCCGGGTTGCACCCGCGATCGGGGCCCGACGCCGGGGATCGGCATCCGCTACACCTGCTGACCGGCGAGCCGGGGCGGTTCAGCGCCAGCCGTCGGCGTCCCTGGCCGCCCGCACCAGGACTTCGCACAGCTCGCGCACCTCCGCCGCCGGAGCGCCTTCAGCTACCGCGGTCGCGACGTCCTCGGCCGCGCAGCGGACCTGGTAGACCCGGTCGGACAACTCCGCGGCCTCCCCCGCGGTCAGCACCACCGCGTCCTCGGGCACCGCGGTTCCCCTGACCTGGGCGCGCTGCTCGTAGGCCCGCTGCCGGCAGGACTGGCGGCAGTACTGGCGCCGCCGCCCCAGCCCCGAGTCGGGCAGTTCCCGCCCGCACCATCGGCACGGTTGCGGGCGGGCACGGCGCGGCACAGGTCGAGACTAGACCGGCCACCCCCGCGCCCCCGGTATCATGGAGGCCTGGTCGGGAATCAGCCCGGGATGGCCTGCGTTTCCCTGACCGACATCAAGACGAGGAGAAATGACCATGGCTGATCGTGTGCTCAGGGGCAGCCGACTCGGCGCGGTGAGCTACGAGACCGACCGCAACCATGATCTGGCGCCGCGGCAGGTCGCCCGGTACCGCACCGAGAACGGCGAGGAGTTCGAGGTGCCGTTCGCCGACGACGCCGAGATTCCGGGCACCTGGCAGTGCCGCAACGGCATGGAGGGCACCCTGGTCGAGGGCGAGCTGCCCGAGCCCAAGAAGGTCAAGCCGCCCCGGACGCACTGGGACATGCTGCTGGAACGCCGTTCGGTCGAAGAGCTCGAAGAACTCCTCAAGGAGCGGTTGGACCTGCTCAAGGCCAAGCGCCGGGGCTGACCGCCGGCTCAGCGCGGCACACCGCGGGCGCGGTTCCAGCGTCCGAGGAGTCCCCAGCGGGCGGTTTTGATCATCGCCTCGCGGATGTTTGATCCGCTCATCTTCGACACCCCGAGTTCGCGTTCGGTGAAGGTGATCGGCACCTCGACCACGCTGAACCCGAAGTTGATCGCCCGCCAGGTCAGGTCCACCTGGAAGCAGTAGCCCACCGACTCCACAGTGGCCAGGTCGATCTTCTCCAGCACCTCTCGGCGGTAGGCCCGGTAACCGGCCGTGATGTCCTGAATGCCCACACCGAGCAGGACCCGGGCGTAGGTATTGGCCGTCCTGGACAGCACCAATCGCCGCCACGGCCAGTTGCGCACCGTGCCGCCGTCGACGTAGCGCGAGCCGATGGCCACGTCAGCGCCGGAGTCGATGGCCTCCAGGAGCCGGTAGAGCTGTTCGGGCGCGTGGCTGCCGTCGGCGTCCATCTCCACCAGCACGTTGTAGCCACGTTCCAGACCCCAGCCGAAGGCGGCCAGGTAGGCCGCGCCGAGCCCGTCCTTGGTGGTGCGGTGCATGACGTGGATGTGGTCCGGTTCGGCCGCGGCCAGGTCGTCGGCCAGGTCGCCGGTGCCGTCGGGGCTCCCGTCGTCGACCACCAGCACGTCACCCCGTGGGACGGCCTTGCGCACCCGGCCCAGTATCAGCGGCAGGTTGTCCCGTTCGTTGTAGGTAGGGATGATGACCAGGGTCCGGCTGCTGGGCAGCTCATCGGCTTTCCGGGCGGCCTTGCCGGCCGCCTTCCCGGCGGCCTTTTTCTGCGGCCCCCTCGGGCGACTCCCGCTCATCCGGCTCCTTCGTCGGGCCGCCCGCGTGTCGGCCGCATCGGCCCACCATTGTGCAGTATCGCCGCGCCGATCACCGCAATCGCGGCCGCGGCCAGCAGCCACTGCAGCGGCTCGGCCCACCCGGTGGCCGGAGTGCGGGCCGCACGCAGCCCCACCTGCAGATCGAGGTAGTCCTGGGTGAAGAACTCCGTGCGGGCCATTTCGCGTCCGTCCGGCGCGATCCCGGCGCTGATGCCGGTGGTCCCCGCCACCACGACATAACGGCCGTGCTCGACGGCCCGAAGCCGGGCGAACGCCAGATGCTGTTCGCTCATCGCGGCATCGAAGGTGGCGTTGTTGGTGGGCACCGCGAGCATCTGCGCGCCGTTGCGGACCGATTCGCGCAGCGCGCGGTCGAAGATCACCTCCCAGCAGGTCGCGACCCCGACCGGCACTCCGCCGGGATAGACGACCGCGCTGCCGTCGCCGGGAACGAAGTACCCGGCCCGGTCGGCGTAGGAGGACAGCAGCGAGAAGAACCCGCGCCAGGGCAGGTATTCGCCGAACGGTTGCACGATCTGCTTGTCGTGGCGTTCCCGGGGGCCGGTGCCGGGTTGCCAGACCAGCACGGTGTTGGACGCCGCCGGGTTGTCCGGGGTCCAGTCCGGCCGCGCCAGGACGGCGCCGACCAGGATCGGCGCCCCGACGGCCCGGGCGGCGGCGTCGATCTCGGCGGCGGCGTCGGCATTGATCAGCGGGTCGATGTCGGAGGAGTTCTCCGGCCAGATCACGAACCGCGGCTGGCGGGCTTTGCCGGAGCGCACGTCGGCGGCCAGCCGCAGTGTTTCGCTGACGTGGTTGTCCAGGACCGCCCTGCGCTGGGCGGCGAAGTCCAGACCGAGCCGGGGCACGTTTCCCTGCACGGCCGCGACGGTGACCGCGGTCCCGTCACCGGCGGGCAGCGCGGCGCGGCGCACCCCCGGTGCGGCGGCCGCGGCGGCCAGCACAACCACGCAGATCGCGGCGGCCGGCACCGCGGCAGACCGGAGCCCACGCAACCCCCCGCTGTGATCCGGGCCGGGCCGCAACCGCCCCGCGGCAGCGGCGAGGACGGCCCACAGCGAGGTTCCCAGCAGCGCCACCGCGAAGGACAGCAGCGGCGCCCCGCCCCACTGGGCCAGCGCCAGCAACGGCCCGGTGGTCTGCCCGAAGGCCACGACTCCCCACGGGAAACCGCCGAAGGGGATGTTGGACTTCAGCCACTCCTGTAGCGACCACAGCAGCGCCAGTGCGAGCGGGAGCCACGGTGCGAGCCGGGCCGGCGCCGCGGCGACGCGGGCGACCAGCACTGCGAACACGCCGAACATCGCCGGGAACAGCGCCTGCAGGGCCGACAGCGCGATCCACGGCGCCGGCCCGACAAGTCCACTGATCCAGGGCAGCAACGGAAGGTAGAAGGCCAGCCCGAACACCAGGCCGTAGCCGAAGCCCCCGGCCGGGGATACGCCCGGAGCGGTGAGCACCCCGCTGAGCAGGGCCAGTGCCACCACCGCCAACCACCACCAGCCGGCCGGCGGGAAGCTCAGGCACAGCAGATACCCGGCCAGCACGCTGACGGCCAGCCTCGGCAGCCGCGGTGAGCGCAGAAACTTGCGCAGCGTGTCGTACCTGTCCGGCGCGACCGACCGGTCAGCCATTCGGCTCGCCGGCGATCACGGTCCCCCGGTGCACGGTCTGACGGCAGCGCGGCGGCGGTTCCCCCGCGTCGAGGCCCGGCAGGCCGGGTACCCGGGAGCGGGGGTCGGTGGACCACCGCTGCACACGGTCTGCCGGTGCGGTGGTCTCCAACGGGCCGGTCTCCCACACCGCGTAGCTGGCCGGCGCGCCGGGAACCAGGGTGCCGGTGAGCCCGTCGTCCACACCGCCGGCCCGCCAGGCACCGCGGGTGGCCGCCGCGAAGGCGGCGCGGGCCGAGATGGCGCTTCCCGGGGTCCGGTGCCGGATCGCCGCACGCACCCAGGACCAGGGATCCATACTGGTCACCGGGGTGTCGGAGCCGAACGCCAGGCGCACGCCTGCCGATGCTAACAGCGCCAGCGGATTGAGCCCGGCGGACCGTTGCGGCCCCAGCCGGCGGGCGTACATACCGTCCGGGCCACCCCACAGCGCGTCGAAACCCGGCTGCATGCTGGCGGTCACGCCGCCGGCGGCCAGGGTCGCGGCCTGGTCGGCCGTAACCATCTCGAGGTGTTCGAGCCGATGTCCGCACCGGGCGACGGCGGCCGTGCCGAATCGCCGCACGACCTGGTCGACGGCGTCCACCACAGCGCTGACCGCGGCGTCGCCGATGACGTGGAAACCGGCCGTCACCCCGGCCTCGGTGCAGGCCGACAGATGCTCGACGACGGTGCCCGGGTCCAGATAGCAGGTGCCGCAGGTGTGCGGGGCGTCGGCGTAGGACTCCGAGAGCCAGGCCGTGCGTGACCCCAGCGCGCCGTCGACGAAGAGGTCACCGGCCAGGCCGCGGGCCCCGGTGGCGTCGATGAGCGCCCGGGCCTGCCCGGCGGTGGACACCGCCTCGCCCCAGTAGCCGATCACCTCGACCCCGTGCTCGGTCCCGCGCAGTTCGGCCCAGTCCTCGGCCCCGCCGATCTCGGGTCCGGCGCACTCGTGGACGGCCACGATGCCGGCGGCCGCCGCCTCGTCGAGGGCTGCCGTCCGGGCGGCCGCCCGCTGCTCCCAGGTCAGCATGGCGCGGGCGGCCGCGCGGGTCAGGTGATGCGCCTGCCCGGTGAGCGGGCGCTGCGGATCGAAGCCGGCGACGGCCGCCAGTCCCGGGACCTGACGGCGCAGAGCGGTCGAGGCGGCCGCCGAGTGCACGTCGATCCGCGACAGATACGCGGGCAGGCCACCGACGACGGCGTCGATGTCGGCGGTGGCCGGCGCGGCGGGCCAGTCGGTGTCATCCCATCCGTGCCCCCAGACCGGCCGACCGGGATGAGCGGCGACGTGGTCGGCGAGCATCCGGAGGCAGTGCTGCGCGCTGCTCGCGCCGGTCAGGTCGAGTCCGGTCATCCGCAACCCGGTGGCGGTGAGGTGCACGTGGCTGTCGACGAACGCCGGCGCCACCAGAGCGCCGGCGAGGTCGGTCCGCTCGGCCTCGGGGAACTGGTCGCGCCCCACCGCGTCACTCCCGAGCCAGACGACCACACCCTCCCGCACCGCCATGGCGGTGGCCTCGGGGTGCGACGGGCTGTAGATGTGCCCGTTGAGCAACAGTGCGGTCACTGTGCCAGTCTGACGGCAATCGGTCAGCGGGCCGGCAACCGCCCCGCGATCCCGTCGATGACCTCACCGTCGATGTGGTCACCGTCGATGACCTCACCGTCGATGTAGTCACCGTCGATGACCTCACCGTCGATGTAGTCACCACGACCGGACGGGTACCCGAACCGGCCGGCCGGGCCGATCCGGCGGACCAGGCCGCGGGTC
>Ga0180431_10003120_pt1 | contig 21561 bp, 18 predicted proteins | sample SS_ome_11_FD_132459 | JGI IMG/M metagenome (GOLD analysis project Ga0180431, IMG submission 132459) | Hypersaline lake sediment archaeal communities from the Salton Sea, California, USA - SS_1_MS_1 metaG | ecosystem: Environmental > Aquatic > Non-marine Saline and Alkaline > Hypersaline >...
ATCGTCATCGTGGAGAACATCTATCGTCACATGCAGCGCGGTTCGCCTTTCAGAGAGGCCTGCATCGGTGGCATCAAAGAAGTGGCTATGCCGATAACTTCGGCAACAGTTGCCACCGTAGCCATATTCATTCCCCTCATGCTGGTTGGCGGGGTAGTGGGGGAGATGTTCCGGCCCTTCTCGCTCACGGTTACTTTTGCCCTCATTGCGTCCCTTGTCGTTGCCTTGATGCTGGTGCCCCCATTGGCAAGCTACATGGGCCGGGGTAGAGTCAAGTTCGAGGGGGCCGACAACTGGTACACAAGGGCCTATACCAGGGCGCTGAAGTGGTCCCTGGGGCATCGTGCTGTCACCCTCGTCATTGCCATCGCACTTTTCCTTGTCAGCATAGCTATTCTGCCCATGCTGGGTACCTCCTTCCTGCCGTCCAGCGGTGAGAAGATGCTGTGGGTAGAGATCGAGATGCCCTATGCCAACGACCTGGTGCTCACCGACAAGCTGAAGGAAGTGGAGGACAAGGTGGTGGAGTTGAATGCGCAGGACGGCCAGGTGGAGGACTATTTTGCTTTCCTGGGCAGTATGATGGGAGAGATGTCTGGCGGGGGTGAGGCCACGATCGTCGTTGTCCTGTCCGATGCTTCTGACTCGGAAGAGCAGGCAGACACCTTCCGCGAGATGTGCAGGCCACTGGCTGGCGACAATACCACAATCAGGGTCACGGGAGGTAGCTACACAGAGCAGATGATGGGGAGTGGGGGGCTGGAGGTGTGGGTGGTAGGCGAGGAGGATGCTGACCTTGCCGTTGTGGAAGAGACTACCAGGACTCTGACCGGGAAGATAAGGGAGCTGGAAGACGAAGGCAGGATAGAGAACCTGGAGAGCGAGCTGGCCACCGAGAAGCATGACGCCTCTCGGACATGGAAACCGGCAGCAGTGGCCCAGTACGCTGAACTGATCGGCCAGACTGACATGGAGATGCTTGTGGCCCAACTTGACGGCGAGTGGATCAATATGCGCTACGGCTGGCCCATATCACAGATGGGCGAGCAAAGCCCCCGGGTACTCATCAATGGAACTCCAACCGGTATCACAATCTCTGGAGAGGTGAGGTCGCTTCCTGAAAGTCAGCTTGGCGTCATCGAGGACCTGAGGATAGGTCGTGACAAGCCTGTGAAGCTGAGCTACCTGGCCGACGTGGAGTTCAAGTCGGCGGCGTACAACCGGGCTGATGGCGGCTTCGCAGGGACAATTGAGGCCAGGATAGTAGCCGAGGACGTTGGCGCGGTCAACAGGGAAGTCCAGAAGATGATCGACGGTATGGGTGAGATACCTGGGATTGACAAGATAGAGATCGGTGGTGTGGCGGAGCAGATGACAGAGGGATTCTCCGACATGTTCATTGCCATAGTCGTGGCCATTGTCATAGCGTTCGTGGTGATGGCGATCAGCTTCCGGTCCTGGCTGACGCCGGTTCTGATCATGGTCAGCCTTCCCCTGGCTTCCATCGGAGCGGTGCTGGCACTGCTGGCCACGGGCAAGCCGGTGGGCATGTCTGCCATGATGGGCATACTGATGCTGGTGGGCATTGTGCTCACCAATGCCATAGTCTTCCTGACCTTTGTGGACGACCGCCGCAAAGAGGGCTACGGGGCATATGATGCACTGGTGGATGCCGGACGTATCCGTCTACGGCCCATACTGATGACGGCGTTGACGACCATGATTGCCCTGGTCCCCCTGGCGGTGGGTGTGGGCGAGGGTGTCCTGATCGCCGCCGAACTGGGCGTTGTGGTCATAGGAGGTCTCTTCTCGTCCACGCTGCTGACGCTCCTTGTCATACCTGTGCTCTATAGCCTTACAGAGCGTTTTCGAAAAGCACCGGCCGGGGTAGCCGTTCCCAGCACTGATGAGGGAGTTGCCTTGGACCCTATCGAGGGGCGGAATCAGGACGAGCAGTGACCCTGTCTGAGCAAGAGGACCTGAGCGGGAGGATCTATTGTATAAGGTAGCCTGTGGGTTGTCTGGGGTCCGGTCAGCCCAGCGCGCCGCTCCTATGACAGGGGTCAGCCTAGTCCAGGAGGAACTGCTGCGCCTGCGCTTCCAGCGCTCTCTGAGTGGTCAGAGGAGGTACAGGCCACCTCGGTATGCCGGGCCTCATCTAGAAGCCTGTTCGAAGAGTCCCAGGAGCCACTCGGACTGCAACCAAATGCTTTTCGCCAGGGGTCATGTCACTCCCGCCACGCTCCCCCCATCGAGCCTGGAAAGGCTCTCCCACAGTGGGCTTTCTGTGGGAGAGCCTTTCCAGGCTCGATCAGCCTTTGCCTATGACAGGGGGTCACCCACAACCTTGATGACGCTTGGTCGGTCTCTGTGCACTTTTCGGCCGCTCATCTAGGCCAGAAGTGTATGCGCTTGTCCGTGCTTCTCCTCTTTATGACAATGATGAAGAAGAACGCCGTCGCCAACAGAACCGCCATCCCCACCAGGACGATCATCCAGATCGTGTGGCCACCAGCCTCTGACAATCCGACAAGTGCGAAGACCGAGAGACCATCCGGCGAGATGCCTTCAAAGACGGCGCGTCCGTTTTCGTCATGGTCAAGGAAATGGGTATCCAGTATTTGGCGGAACCCTGTTTCCGGGTCGTAGCGGAATATCCGGATTGCACCGGTACCTCCGCTTTCCGTTACCCAGCCCCTTGGGACTGTCATGGTGACGGTTGCTCTCAAGATATCAGTGTTATTCACCAGGTTTGTCATTTCCAGGTTGATGACGTAGGCAATGGAGATATCTCCTATACCGGCCTTTGCTGCAGCAAGCTGGAAAGCACGGGCTGCTTTGGGGTCGGGTACCAGCAAGGTGGTCATCTTCACTTCAGCCTCATTGGGCATAGTGGCGAGGTCAATAGTAATGGTACTGGCTACCTCACCCAGAGACGGCCTCTGAGAGGTGAAATCCCTGACGGCAAATCCGGTAACGGACCTTACTGATCTAACGTCAGCCACAGCTTCCCTGCCTGTGCCGGTAGCGTCTCCCGTTTCCAGGATTACGATTGTGCCCAGGTCTCCCGTTTCATCAACTATCCGAAGCGAGTACCTTCCACCCGCAGTTGCCGAGGTCGCCGGAAGAACCAGTCTATTGTCTTCGAAGACAAGCCCCGCTGCATCTGCAAATGAGCCCAGTCTCTTGCCAACCGTGAGGGAAACCGGGATACCGATGGTGAGGCCAGTCTCCTGCTGTGTCAAGGTTATCAGGTTGCCGGTAAGCATCAGAAGATTGCCCTGCATATCGAGCGCTGTTGGGTGCCGTTGTGTGTCAATCTGAGCTACGAATCTCTCATTATCAGCGACAGGCTCGGGTGCGCCTCCCAATTCAAGTGTACGGAAGGTGTAGTCCTGCGAAATGGCAGTCCCTGCTCCAAGAACGGACTTCGTCCTGTAGTGATAGGTGGTGGACGGGGTAAGTCCGCTCACCAGATTGCTGTGCTCGGTAGTGAGGTAAGGGATGTAGTGACTGTAGTAGGCGTAGTCAGCTACGTCCGAATGGGGTCGGGTATCGTAGAACACCTGGGAGGTAGCATTCCCGTTTGTCTTCCAGGAGATGGTGGCATAGGAGTCGCCGATACCTGAAACAGAGACCTCTGAGATCGCCAAGGGAACAGAGAAGCCAGCGGTTACGTCGACGCTTTCTTCGGCAACAACCGGCATGGGTAGCGCAAGCACAACAATGGTACAGAGCACGATGCTGCAAACAGTCCGAATCGCTCTTGCCATCTAACTGCTCCGGCGCATGAGTGCAAACAACAGAACGATGCCAGCCACCACTACCGCTGCGGCCGCTATGCCGCCGATAACGTGGGCACTCATACCCCCCGCACCGTTGCCCCCATTCCCCCCGTCGCTCACCGTCAAGTTCTTCACCAGGCTGCTGGCGTAGGGCTTGCCGTCCAGATTCAACTGAAGCTGGAAGTCATAGCTCCCATCAGCCCACCCAGCGTCAGGGATATAGCTGTAGTTCAGTCCAACACGTCCCGTTTCCAGCGGACTGAGAGTAGCCAGGAGCGTTTCCGTCGGCGAAGAGCCGTTGTAGCTTACCTGGAGGATGACCTCACCCTCTTCCACTCGCTGGTACAGGTTTCTAACGGTATAGACTATCTGTACGAAAGCGAGTTCACCGCTGTCCTTGTGATAGTTGGGTACGATATCAAAACCCTCGAAGTAGACAGTCGCCCCGGCCAGGGTGATGCTCTTGGTCTCGCCATTGGCCACATCGAACTGCTCTTCAGCCAGCTTCACGCCTCCCAGAAAACTGGCCGCTACGAAAGTACCCGGCGCTACTTTGACATCCAGGGTCCCGTTCTCGCTGTAGGCCACCTCGTATTGCCTTCCGGAGACAACACGGTAGAGCCGGACAGTAGCCCAAATAGGCTGTTGGTCAGGGCTTGTTGCCTGCACTTTGACTGTGCCGGATTCACCCGACACGTCGAGGTGTGCTTTCTGGCTGGCAGCACCCAGAATCTCGATCCCGCTGGGGGTATGCCTGTACGGTTCGGCTATGATGGTTATCTCATACTGGCCCGGAGCTACATCAGCACCAACCTCAACGCCAACCTGTATCATCTGTTGCCCGGATGCCGGTAAGGTGAACTCGCTGTGTGATAACACCAGCTCTACACCCGGCGGGGTCTGGCTGGTCATCCTCACGTTGAGCTGGTCACTGCTCTGGTTGAAAACGACCACATAAACATCGGGGCCGCTTATTGACGAGTCTTGCGGTATTTCGAAGGGCTGCTGATAGAAGCTGCCTGAGATGGCGATGCCCCCCTCTGCTACTACCGGGACAGCGCCAAGGAAGCCCGCTCCCGAAACAAGTGCAACAAGCAACCCGCCGAGGAACGCCCCTGTGCTCAGCAGCCTCAAGTACTTAGTCATCCACTTCACCATAGAGTTTCGAAGCTCCCGCAGATTCGACGGCGCAGTCTGCACCGCATGGCCTGCGCCTGGTGCGCTACACGTATCACTACTGTACAATATGTCATTGCGTGCCCGTCCCGATTCATCAGGCACTTGACAAAGGACCTACTGCATACGCCTTCCGAGTTCGTGCCTCTGTTCACCATCCCCTCTCCCTTGACGGGAGAGGGATAGGGTGAGGGTGTGCCGCTGTCGCCACACAGGCCTTCCGCTATGCTCTCCAACACGCCTTCGAAGTCCCCCGGATGTCGCTGTCCCGCAACCGCACCACCGGGTAGCCCTTCCTCCTTCAACCATGTGGTACGTTCTTCGTCCCTCCTGGCAATCGCCTCCTCGCCATGGTGTCCACCGTCCACTTCCACGACCAATCTCCTCTCAAACATCAGAGTGCTGGTAGGGGGTGGGCCGGTCCCCCTCCCTCTAACTCCCTCCCGCCAGGGGAGGGAGTAAGCACAGAAGCTCCAAATCCCAGGAAATTCTTCTCCCGATGAACCGGGATAGGATGACGCGTTGGGACACCAGCCCCGACGAGGTCATTTTCCAGGTAGTGACACACAGAGGCTCCAGTGTCAAGCCAGTTGACGGACGTGCTAAGAGCGCCTCCTTTCCCAAGAAGACTGCCTCGATGTCCCGGCCGGACACACCGCGTGCATCCGTCTCCGGCGTCAACCGCGCGCCCCTGGAGGGGGCCGAGCCCTTCCGCCAACCCACGACGGAGGGGCTCATACCCCCTTCTCGAAGCCAGTCGACAGCCAGCTATGGGATATCGCCTTGGCCGAATCCCCGCTAGCGGTTAACGATCGTGAAGGTGATGCTACCGCTGTACGAGTCCGTGGGAAACACCGCTGATATCTTCAGCCAGAATGTACCCGTAGTGATGCTGTCCCCTGTCTCCAGGGTCTGTGCGCCGTCGCGGCAGTCAACCCCGGTAGCGTCGACGAGATACGCTGAACCGTAGGTGTCAGAGTGGTAACACTTGAGGGCGAACTCGTTGGGATTCACACAGTCGCCCGCGGGGTCCAAGGTCGCGTTATTGCTGGTACCCGTCCAGGTTGCAGCCGACTTCACGTTGGTGTGGTAGTCGCCGTTGGAGACGAACTTCGCCGAGACGCCGGTGACCTTGTTCACATCGGTGCCAAAGCCACTCCCTAGGGGCACCTCGCCAAAGTCTACTGTGGGGGTACTTATCTGGACCTCGCCGTACCACATGACATGCTTATCATCCAGATAACGTCCGGCCGTAAGGTCCGCATTGTCCGTGGCCCGTGCATGCATATTCCAGACCGCGGGAGAGATGGTTTCGGTGGCCACCTTACCCAGCTTGATAGCGAATACCCAGTCTCCAGTGCTCGCCGTCATGGTGGGGGTCACAGATGAACCGGAAACAACCGCCCAACTGACCCCACCGCCGGCCGCGACTTCCCAGGTGCTTCCTGCTTTGGTCCAGGTGAATATGCCTGCTGTCTGCTCATGCCCCGTCGTAATGGTTGACTCGTCGGGGTGAGTTGCAGACGCATCGTAGTAGACCTTTAGCTTTATCTCCTTTATGTCGTTCAAAGTGTTGGGGTCAGTCGCAGTCACCTTGACATAGTAGAGGACCTGCGGCGTCATATGCGCGGCCACCGTGGTGAGGCCGGCATCGGAATAGACCTCGAGATCGGTGACATGAGGAGCTGCGCCACCGACGGAGAAGGACCCTGTAGAGCTGCCCGATTCGGCAGCCAGGACTGCTGTCGATGGTACCAACGCCAGCATCAGCACCAGTGCCACCAGGATAGAAATCGTTCTACGCATAATGCATCTCCTTTTCTGATAACTTGAATGACCTTATGCCGTTCATCGTGCCGTTCATGCCATATTCACTTTCCTCCTTTTCCTGGGGCCTGTGACCTCATTCCATTGGTCTTCCCACTTCGACTCATAGACTCTCCCCCTTCTCTGCAATCACTGTGTGATCCCGTAGTAAATGGTTCCGCTGTATGTCAGCGCTGGCATTCCGGTGGCCCCCAGCTTGAGCCACAGGGTATTGGCGCTCACGGTATTGCCGGCCTCGCTGGTCTGAGTCCCCGTGCCTATAGTGATATAGCCGGTGGAGACAATCTGGGCACTGGCCAGGGTAGCCGTGTCGTCCGCCTTCAAGGAGAACTCGCCCTCTCCGGGCGTGCCTGCGTCGTTGAGGGAGACCGAGTCCAGGCCGCTGGTCCACGGTGAGCTGGCCCTCACCTGCTGATTGTAGTTTCCATTGCAGATGAAGGTCACCGAAATCCCGGTCTCTTCATTAGTGCTGAAATCGGAACCTGGCGCTGCGGTGCCAAAATCAACGCTGGGGGTATTGACCGCTACCTCGCCGTACCAGTTCATGGTCCTGTTGTCCTGGTGGTTGTCGCCGCTGCCCCCGGGATTGGAGGCTTTGGCATAGATGTGCCACCGGGCGCTGCCGGTCGTTGCCGTGGCCACCTTGCCCGCCTTGAAGTGGAACCAGAAATCTCCGATGGTGCTCGTAAGGGTGGGCTGGACGCAGTTGGCCGAGACAATGCTCCAGGTGCTGTCCGTACTGGGGTCAATGGTCCAGGACGGCGTGTCACCCACGGTGCAGGTAAGTATGGCTGCCGTCTGTGTGTTGCCTGACAAGGGGACATCTCCCGGTGCATATGTGCCATCAGCATCGTAGAAGATGGTGACCTTCACCGTGCTCAGGCTCGCCACAGTATTGGGAGTGCTCACGGTCACCTTGACGGCATACTCGGTCTGAGGAGACATGGCCGTGATTTCGGCTGAGTGGCCCGAGTCATACAGGCTTACGGCGTCTACGGTCGGGGGGGTAGTGTAAAGAGCATCTGCCTGAACAGTGAACTGTATCTCCATCACGCTGTTGGGATCGTTGGGAGTATAGGTAGCAGCAGGCGCCGGGTCGCCGGTGTCGGCGCGATACACCACCGCGTGCCAGGTACCGTACGACGCGGACGGAACAGCAGTAAAGGCCAGAGTGCTGGCGATGCTCCGGTTCAGGTCGGAGTTGACGTTATGGGTGTAGGCAGTGGCTCCATTCACCCCGTCATGGCCAGCGCCCCCGTCGTAATAGACAACCTTGTAGGGCATGGGCAGACCGGGGGCCGGGCTATACTGGTACTGATAGGCATAGCCGTAGACGTAAACGGTATTGTGCGCTGCATCAAAGACAGTCCGTGTCGTAGCCCCGGCATCCTCGTAGGACTGCAAGGTATTCACCTCTATTGCCAGAATCCGGGCGTTCTTCACGCTGGTGGTATTGCCTGTCGTGGCCGACCTGTACTCTATCTTGGCTGTGTGGGAGCCGGAGGTCATTCTGTATTTCTTGAAAGCATATGTGGGTATGTAGTCCGTCGCAGCGTTTGGCGCAAGGACCTTCTCCGCCTGGTAGACGCCGTCAATGTCAAGTCTGACGTATGACTCCTGGCCTGCCGTGGTAGAGCTGTCGTTGAGCATGGCAAAGCCCATCACCAGATAGTCTCCCTGCTGCGATGGACTGATAGTCTGCGTCACTTTGGTCTGGTACGAGGTGCTGGTGGTGCTCGAGAGAGCCTCACTCTCTATCGAATAAGGGTCTATGCCCAGGTCGCTCAGTTTCACCGCAATGATATGCTGACTGTTCACAGTGAGCTTGGTCGGGGTCTGGACCTTGTACTGCAGCTTGATGGTCTCTGCAGTTGAAGTGAAAGTCATAACCCGCATCATCATCCAGCCCCGGGATTCATCTTTGCTGACCAGGTTGCGCACGATTTCTCCTTGCGATGTGCTGCCGCGGAGCCAGTTGCAGTAGACTGCCTTGGCTCTTATTGAACTGGTGGCATAAGATGACGCAATCACCAGGTAGTCGCCGGATGCCGAGCTCGGAATGCTCAGGCTCAGCCCGTCCTGATAGGTGCCGGTGTCGAAAACGGAGCTGGTATTGTCAGTGGCATAGTAGTAGTTGGTGATCTTGAACACTACGATGGTGGCATCCCTTATATAAGCTGTGCTGGACCCACCTGTCATCAGTTGGACCTGGAATGTATACGAGGTGCCGCCGGCAAGAGAGAATACGTCTGCGAAACCAGTAGTGGCGTAGTCCGCAGCCGAATTGGGGACATATGACTGGGAGAATACCGGGACAGTATTCATCGATAACTGGACCGAGGTGGCGATATTGGTGCTCGAGTTGGACAGCGCCATACCGGCAATGACGAGATAGTCGGCCGTAGTTGGCGGGGTGAAGGTCAGCTTGAGCGGGTAGTAGCCGGTGCTGGGCTCAATATCACTGTAGGTCATATTGGCGGTTCCCCACTGCTGTTCCCATGCAGCGTAATAGCGCTGCACCGTCACACCCGGCGGGTCCGCCTGGGCAACCTGTGGAGGCGCGGCAATGAACGTCCCCAACAGCAGCAGAGACAGGACAATCCACAGCCGCGTGAGACACCTGGCAATGTCAGGCATTTTCACCGCTGTTGACCTGAAGTGAGCCACATTCGCTCCGTTGATGACCGATTCCTCTTGCCAACATCGGCGTTACTCTCCAGTCGCCAGCTTGCTTCCTTAGCTACGACATCACACTGCAAGCAGCTTGTATACGTTTTGGGAGCAAGTCAGCAATGATGGCTGACTAAATAGGCTAACTCTGAATCGGGGTATACGTCAATAAGATCAGTGCATGTCCGCACAATGTGGCTGTATTGACACACTGCCGGCTGGCCGCGGGATCTGGCTTACCCATCGTTTCTTGGAAGTCCGGCGGCAGCCTGAGCCTGCTCTATAGGTTGGTTTCGTCCCGATGGCGTGATCACAGCTTCGGCGTCGCTTCACTGTGCGGGACTCTACCCACCCTACGAAATGAGGCTTGGGTTTCAGACAGCATCTATTATCTTCGCCCGACAATCGGCCGGACGGGGGGAACGAAAGATACTGTCAGCGGGTGTCCATCGGGCAGGAGAAACGCACGGAAAAGCCCAGAATACAGGTATCTCGGACAGCAGTGACCGCGCAAACCAGGAACGCAGTCTGAGTGAAGGGAAGTTGACGGTGGGTACCTGCCGGATTAAGTAGCCTGTGGGTTGTCTGGAATCCGGCCGGCCCAGCAGGCAAGGCATCGGACCGGGATGTCCGCGGGGGATATTGCAGCGGGGTTCTGCGGGGGGCTACGCCATGAGCTCCTCGACATGATTGACGAAGTCGCCTACTGTGGTGAACTCCCTCATCTTGTCGATGTCGATCTCAATGTCGAAGGTGCTCTCTACGGACACGATGATCTGCACCCAGTGCAGTGAGTCCGCCTGCAGGTCTGCCAGCGCCGTCTCAAGAGTCATCTCCTGCTCATTGTAGTGGGTGACCTTGGACATGATTCCTCTTATTTCCTCAAACGCAGGCATTCCTTACCTCCTGAGGGCGCACTTGATCTCCAAGAGGGCCGGCTACTCGCAACTCCCCGACGGAGGGCCTTGGCTAGGCCTCGTTGTTGTTATTTATGACCCTCTGTGCCTTCTCCAACTCTTCGCGCAGGGTGCCAATGAAATCACTTTCCACGGCCAGTTTCGCCTCGTTGATGGCCGAGGCGATTTGCCCGGCCTTGCTGCTGCCGTGGGCTATGACGGCGACGCCGTCTATTCCCCATATGGGGGCGCCCCCTGCCGATTCCGCGGGGCCCACCAGCCTCCTCACCTCGGCAGTGATAGCGTCCACCTCCTGCTGTGGCAGTCTCCCGGCCAGTTCCTTGCCCAGCCAGTCACTTATGCCTCTGGAGAGGCCCTCCGAGAACTTGAGCATGATGTTCCCCACGAAGCCATCGCACACTATCACGTTGGCGCTACCCATCGGTATGGCCTGCCCCTCCACGTTGCCGACGAAGTTGAGGCCGCTTTCTTTCAGTAATGAGTAGGCATCCTTCACCACTTCGTTGCCCTTGCCCTCTTCGGTCCCCACGTTAAGCAGGCCTACGGTGGGCTCCGGTATGCCCAGGAACTTCTTCACAAAGACGCTGCCAGTGACGGCGAAGTTCAGCATGTGGCTTGCCTGGCAGCCCACGTTTGCACCCATGTCCAGGACGAAAGTATCCGGGGCCAGTTGGATGAAGGGCCCGCCTATGATCGGTCTATCCACACCGGGCAGGGTGCCCAGGTGCTGGTAGGCGCTGAGCATAAGGGCGCCGGTCGAACCGGCGCTGAGCATGGCGTCGGCCTTGCCGCTCTTGACCAGCAGCGCCGCCACGGAGACCGAGTTCTTGGGCTTGCGCATTACGGCCAGGATAGGATGTTCACCGTCCTTGATGTAGTCGGGGGCATCCACGACTTGCACTTGAAGTCCGCTGGCATCGACTTTGACCAGTTCGCTCTCCACCATCTCTTTGGGTCCAGTGAGCAGGATCTCAACACCCAACTCCCTGGCTGCCTGCACCGAGCCCTTGACGATCTCGGTTGGGGCGTAGTCGCCGCCCATGGCATCCACTGCTATTCTGACGGCGTGGCCGGCGGCAACCTCTCTAACTCGCTGCTCCCGTGCTTCTCGCGAGGCCGTGGCCCATCCGCTGGACCCTGCCCATGCGCCTGTGGTTTGCTGTTCCTTCATGCCGCCTCCTCTAGCTTGCGCCCTTGTTGATGCTCTCCCTGGCCAGGATTGCGGCCCCCAGAGCCGCTGTCTCCTCAGGGGATTCGGGGACCAGGACCTCGAATCCCATCTCTTCCTGCAAGATGCTGACCAGGCCGCTGTTCCGTGCCACGCCGCCCACGGCGGCTACGTCCTTCTCAATCCCGACCCGCTTGCAGACCGTCAGGATGCGGTGGACCATGGAAAGGTAGATGCCGGCCACTATGTCTTCCTTGGGGGTTGGCGGTACACGGTGAATATGTGATATGACCTCTGACTCCGCGAAGACGGCACAGGTGCTGGAGACCTCGGCGCGGGACTTGGCCTTGAAGGAAAGCCTGGCCATATCCTCCAGGGGCATCTGCATCAGCTTGGCCATCTGCTGCAGGAATACGCCTGTGCCTGCAGCGCACTTGTCCTGGTTGCCCCAGTCGCTGAGTCTTCCACGATCGTTGATTTTGATGACGGTGAGACTCTCAGCCCCCATGTCAATCGCCATGCGTACCGAGGGGAACAGGTATCGGATGCCCCGCGCCAGGCAGGTGGTTATGGACTTGGACTCACGGCTGAAGGAAACAGCTTTGCCTCCTGCTCCCGTAGTGACGATGTAGACCTGGTCTTCAGCGCTCAGGCCGGACCCGGCCAGAACCTCGGCCACCGCTGTCCTGGCGCTGAGTTCGGCCGTGTCGGATGACTCTAAGACACTGGAAAAGAGGACTCTGTCGTTTTCGAGCAGGACCGCCTTGGTGGTCAGACTGCCTACGTCCACTCCCAGAGCCAGCGTATGGGCAAAATTGTCAGGCATGATCTCCGCTCACCTGTCGTCGAGCAGCTCGAAGAACCGCTCCAGCTTGGCCCGGATTTCTTCCTCCGTGGTGACTGTAGGGTCGACCACGTCACAGTCCAGAGTGAGGACGGGCACGTCCATCTCGTCCAGCACGTCCTTGAACAGCTTGATGGTGGCGCAGGTGTGACGGCAGCCGATATCGGCGTAGTAGATTGCGCCGTCTATCCTGTACTCTCTGGCGCTGTCTACAATCTGGCCGATAGCCGAGTCGTCCAGGGGCCCGCACATGCGCATCTCGGGCAGCATATAGGACTTCCTGGCCACGCTCTCCAGTGGTCTGCCCGGATCAAGCCTCCCCTCCCCCCAACTGCAGAAGAAGGGCTCAACAACGCTGACAGCCCCGTATTCCTGGGAGATCCTCTCCAGGAAGCCTATCAAGTACATCGGTGGGAGGAAAAGCGTCATAAGGCGAAAGCGCTCCTGGGACACTGCGCCTCTGCCCTGCCCGACCGCCTCGGCCAGCTCGTCTCGGAGCGTCTCCAGGTACTCTGTCGCCTCCGGGTGCCCGGCGAAGAGGTAGTCGATGGTGAGGAGCTCGAGAAACCCCTGGGAATGAAAGGGGGAGGGCACTGCCTTGCGTAACTCGGCGATCTGGCGTAGCAGGTCGATCTGCCTGTCCATTCGTTCCACGCACAGAGACAGGCGCTCCCAGTCCATCTTGCGACCTGAGTGCAGCTCCAGGAAGGCCACCATGTCGGACAGTTCCTCCACCAGGTAGTCCACCTCGCCCTGGCTGCCCTGGAATGGGTGGTCCAGGAAATAGCCCGGGCACCCCGTCAGCTTCATGAGCATCTCGCCGCTCTTGGCAGTATTGTCGCATACCATGTTGGACCACAGTATGACGTCTGGGCGTGGCAGCGCCTCTATAGCAAAGGCACCGGCGAGGCCACGGTGCGGTGAGCATATCTCCCCGGCCAGGCCCAACTCACCTCCCGCCGACAGGAGGTCTCCGTACTCCCCCAGAAAGAGAGCGGTCATCCAGGAGGTCGTCTCAAGGTGCATGGGTACTATGTCCATGGAGTACATGACTTCGCTGGGGAAGAACACGGTGTGAGCGGCGATGAAGTCCCCGTTCTCCCTGGCTTTCAACAGGCGGTTGTAATAGCCCGACAGCATCTGGTAGTAGAGCAACTCGCTCTTGCGTGCATCCGGCCTGCCCTTGCTCATTCTCAGCATGAGACGGCAGGCCCGGAGCAGGGCGTCTATCTTGTTTATCTGTCCAGCGGCGTCCATTGCTGTCGTCTCGATTCCAGCATCTCCAGGAATGCCTGCACTCGAGTATGTATCTGTCCTGAACCCGACGTGCCGTACTCCACGTCCAGCGCCAGTGTGGGGATACCTGCCTCGTTGAGCTTCTCCGTTATGAGCGGCAGGTCGTGGGCATAGGGGACGCAGTACCGTATGATCTGGCTGATGACCCCGTCGACGCGGAAGTCGCGTGCCAGTGCGAGTATGCGGTCGAAGCGTTCGTCCGAGGGGAACATGCGAGCGCAGGGGAAGTTGTTGAGATAGCGGCGGGATATGCTCTGGAGCGGGGTGCTATACCCATCCAATAGCACCGGGTCCGACCAGTACCTGGTACTGTTGCACAGCTCGTCGGTGACGATCAGTCCGCCGGCGTCTTCGATTGACCTGAGGAACTCCGGGTTGGTGGTGATGCTTCCAGTGATCATGAGGCGAGCCCTGCCGCCATAGCGCCTCGGCGAGGTCGAGAGCTCATCCAGGAGCCCGGCCAACCACTGGTTGAAAAGCTCCTTGGGCATGTGGAAGCTGGCGTTGAGGACCTCCATGGTCTCGGCCCCGCTGATGGGAGGGTCCTGCAGCTTGCGGAATTCGTACAGGTCCCGCAACAACTGCCTGGACTCATTGAAGAGGTCCACCGAGCGAAGCAGGTCGGCGTCAGCTATGCAAAAGCCGAGGAACTCTTCCAGGTGTCTCTGGAACTGGACCACCTGGTCATGATACAGGCGGTGTGCACGCTCCGTGTACTTCCGGGGTACGGTGAGAACGTGATGAAAAGGCGTGCCGACGTAGGCATGCCACAGGTCGAATACCCTGCGGGCACCGTCGCAAGTAGAGCCGCCTACCACACCGTCCAGGAAATCGTATTCGCCCTTGAGGCCGAGCTGGAGACAGCTACGGGAGAAGGAGCAGTTGTTGTGGTAGAAATAGGCTGTGCCGTCTTCGAGGTCGGTCTCATGCGAATAGCCTGTTATCCTTATGGGGAGTGCTCCGGCGGCGTGTATGATTTCTTCGGGGGCGTAGGTACAGAGCCAGCCGAAGACCTTCTTCCCCTGCGCCTTATACTCCAGTATCTCGTCCGTCTTGGGGAAGGTCTCGTTGACTTTCCTGAAGCGGTCGAGCGCTCGCAGACCTGCTGGTTGCGGCCGTGAAGCACCAGTCGTCATGGCAAGGACACTGCCTGGCAGGGGGTATCGGCAGCAGCAACGAGAGGGTCTTGAGAGATATTTAAGGCCAGGCTGCAGGGCGTCCCACGAAGGAGGGCCGGTATGGGCGAAGCCTGGGTCGACAATCGTGGGCCGCAGTCTGAATGGTGCTTGGTGATCACCGCCGCCTGGTCTATCCGCTGCTCCTGCATAGATTTCTGTACATTATATAAGCCCCGTACTGGCCTGACAAATCAGCCAAAGGGTGCCAAGTCGCTTGGCCGGATCTGGAGCATACCTAGTAATGCTATGTATCATGCGGCAGACGCGCCAGCGTTGTCAAGCAGGTGGACGGGGCATTTCCGGGCAAGATGTCGCTATATTCCTGACCAGGATGTACCCTGCCATGCAGCCACAAGTCGATGGCTGAGTGGGCTGACCAATGGTGTTGGAGCCTTTGCCGAAGGGCTAGAAGCCCCGCCGAAAACCCCATTCCGTGGCCGTTCTGGTCAAGAAATCGTGCCTGGCAATCGCCATGATTTGGGCTGATTGGCACTTCTCGGCCAGGCTTCTAGGCCGGCTGTCTCTGTGTGATCGCGGGTGTGGCCCAGCCCGTCCCGCCACATGTCTTGCAGCGCAGCCGGTCGACATACTTGCCAGCGTCATGTCTCTTGCCGGTGCCCAGGCAGTCGCGGCATCTCTCGAAATCGCTTGGCACGATCACGAAAGAGAACCCGTCGCAGGCGACGCAGGTCTTCCTGACCGACTCCAATCGGCTGTCGGTGGTAATGCCTTTGCCACCACAGTAGGCACAAGGTCTCCTCGTGTAGCTGGCCATGTCCCCTCCTCCCCGGAAGCCTTCAGTCCCCTGGCGGTTGGAAGCCTAAGTTTCCTTGTGATGATCGTAGCTTCGGCACCCAGCACAAGTTGGAGGAGCTACGACCCGTCACATAGCCCGACACTGTCTCTCCACGAACATGCGTGGAAGAGGAGTCCCAGGCTCTCAAGAGTGTGAGGTCTCATAATAGGGCTGTCCCCCTGGACTGTCAAGTGTAATATGGGCTTCTGCGGCACTTCGGCAGTCACTGTTCATGCGAACAAGGCATTTCAGCTACCCTTTGAGGCATAGGACTGGAGCCGTGGTCACCCGTCTTCGGTGGGGTCTTCCTGGTTGGCTCCAGCGTCGGGCGGAGGATCCGGCCTTGCGTACAGGGGTAACTCATGGTACTCTTGTTATACAAATGGGGAGGAGGTTATACAATGGGCTATGTGGTAGGCCCGAAGGGCCAGGTTGTCATCGCCAAGGAACTGCGTGACCGGCTGGGGGTGGAGCCCGGCTGGGTGGCGCTACAGCGTCTCGCTGGTGACCACGTGGAAATCTACTTCGTCCCGCCCGAGCACAGGAAATCGCTGAAGGGTACCCTTGCAGAGCATATCAGGGCACACGTAGCGCCAGGGCGGCAGTGGGACGAGGCCCGCGATCTGGCCTGGGAAAAGGCGGCTGAGGCCAAGACTGATGTGAGGGAGAGGGCCTCTTGAGCGGTTTCCTGGACACCAGCATGATCGTCCGCTACCTGACGGGCGACCCCCCCGAACTGGCAAAGATGGCGGCAGAGATCATAGACTGGGAGGAGCATATTCAGGTGACAGATGTCGTGCTTGTAGAGACAGCATACGTGCTGACGTCTGTCTACGGGATTTCCCGAAGCGTGGTTGTGGACCACCTGTTAGCATTTCTTCAGAAGAAGAACGTCTGGCCGTTTGCCATGGACAAAGGCAGGGTCCTTCAAGCTCTGCTGCTGTGCAGGCCATCGGGACGTGTATCCTTCGCTGACGCCATGGTCTGGGCAGCGGCACGTTCGGCTGGCAGCAAGGTGGTCTACTCCCTGGACAGGCACTTCCCGGCAGATGGCATTGAAGTGCGCCGAACGCTATGACATGCCCTATTGCTGATCGTCTCATCTTAGTCTTCATGCCAAGAACTGCCTGTGTTCCCATGGGATGGAACAACTCTGCCGTGAGACGATTGGCAGTGCGTTACACGGTTGCGCGGCTCGTCACGGTCAACGTGTAACGGTTGGGGTCTGGGGAATTGGGGGCAACGCAACCGGCTGACGAAAGACGAAACCGGTAGCGCAACCGAATGACGAGTACGGGAGCCTGGTCAACAATGCGGTGAGACCATCAACGTCTCACCCGGCGGAGTCGGGCCTGGCGAGGAAGTACCCTGCACCAGGCTTGGTGCATAGTATCCGGGGCTGGCCTGGGTCCGCCTCGATCTTTTCCCGCAGTCGACGGATGTGGACCCTGAGGCTGTTGGCGGCCCCGTCGTAGTCCTCTCCCCAGACTACCCTGGTCAGCATCGAGGGGGTGGCTACATGACCGGGGTCCACAATAAGGTGGTGAAGAATACGCGCCTCCGTGGCCGTGATGCTGGTCTCCCTGTCGTTGCAGAAGAGCTGGCGCGTCGCCGGGTCGAAGCGGAGGGGGCCGCAGACAAGCATCTCGGTGGCACCCGGCGAGGCTTGCCTGCGCGTCACTGTCTGAATCCTGGCCAGAAGCTCCATCTGCCTGAAAGGCTTGACCATGTAGTCGTCCGCGCCCCACTCGAGGCCCTTCACGATATCCGTCTCCTCTGATTTGACTGTGAGTATCAAAATGGGCACCGAGGAGTGCAGGCGAATGCGCTTCAGCACCTCGAATCCGCTGATGTCCGGCAGGCCTAGATCAAGGACAACGACATCCGGTGCGTCGCTGAAAGCTAGTTCCACGCCGTGCTCGCCAAGATGGGTGGCCAGGAGGACGACGTCCGGCCAGCGCATCTTCACAGCCAACGAGATTGCCTCCACGATGTTGTCGTCGTCCTCTATCAACAGAATCTTCACCGGTACACACCTCTGCGCCGTCACCCCGGGTTGTGGGGAGAGCCCCTCGCCGTAACAGGCCGACCGGCGCTAACCGTGCCTCGCTCACGCCGGGCGCTGTGCGTCTGGCATGTTGGAAGAGTTTGGGCAGTTGCCGTGCTGTCCCCCCGTGGCACGCAAGATATATTATAACCTCGAGCTGCTGCGTTTCCAGCAACCGGCGGCCCAACGGGTTGTGGCTCTGATCGCCGGCGTGATAGCTACCTTTGGTCGAGGACAACACGTGTCAGCCGTTCCAGCACGGTCATTGCTCGTTGCCTGCGCTCCCGGGATGTCAAACTGGTGCCTGGGGTCTTCGGCCTGCCCGGGCGCATTGCGCTCTCCTGGAAGGGGAATGTATGATTCTGGGTACCTGGTAGCGAGAGCCTGAAAAGGGGAGAACATGCGCATCCTTGCTGTTGACGTTGGCACCGGCACTCAGGACATTCTGCTTTTCGACACCTCACTCCTGGTGGAGAACTGTGTCAAGATGGTGATGCCTTCACCCACCGGCCTGGTGGCGCGGCGAATAGCGAAGGCTACCTCTGAAGGAAGGGTGGTTGCCCTTGCCGGGGGTGTGATGGGGGGCGGCCCGAACAAGCGAGCCCTTGTTCGACACCTGGAGAAAGGGTTTGAAGCCTACGCTACGGAGGAGGCAGCACTCACCTTCCACGATGACCTGGAGGTGGTGCGGCAGATGGGGGTGACCCTGGTTAGCCCGGATGCATTGCCGGATGGACCTGATGTCGAGGTCATAGAGCTCCGAGATATTGACATAAATGCTACGAAGCGGGCGTTGGAGGTGCTGGGGGTCGATAGCCATTTCGATGCAATAGCGATTGCTGTCCTGGACCATGGTCTTGCTCCCAGGGGCATGTCCAACCGGGCCTTCCGTTTCGGACTGCTGCAGCAACTCCTGTCACGGGGCAATACGCTTGACGTCTTCGTGTTTCTGGCAGAGGAGGTGCCCGAGGTCTTCACCCGCATGAGGGCGGTGGTGGATAGGGCTGGGAGGGATGTGCCTCTTCTTGTAGCAGACACCGGTGTTGCTGCTGCTCTGGGCGCTTTGCGGGACGATTCAGCCGGCCGGCAGGACGATCTGGTGGTGCTGAACCTGGGCAATTCCCACACTATAGCCTTTCATCTGCACGACGGTTCTATTGAGGGCTTCTTCGAGCATCACACCAACCTCCTCTCGGCGCAACAGATTGACGTGCTGGTATCGGACCTCGTCAGCGGAGAGCTGACGAACGCCAGGGTGTTCGAGGAAGGGGGGCATGGTGCCGTGGTGGTGCGGGGCCACCGGTGCAACCCCGCAGTGGTGTGTGTCGGGCCTCGCTGGGATGTCATGAGAGGGTCGGTGCTACGGCCCTACAGGGCGGTCCCCTATGGGGACACCATGCTTGCCGGCTGCTATGGGCTGGTGGCTGCCTGGGGCCTCCGAAGGGAGGAGTGCCGCGAGGAGATAGAGGCTGCCTTCTCCCAGAGCAGGTGAGGACCTTCTAGTCTGCCTGACCGGCAGGTGGTTGTTGTGTCTGTCAGCAACCCGGTTGGCCGGGATGGCCGCAGCACGATCTCCTGTGCCACATTTTCAGGGCGTTATTGCGGAGAAGCAGGTAAGCCTTGTAGTGCCAGGGCATGGGGGCTGACATGTTGGTGAAGAAGGCTGCCATTCTGGGACGGGCTGTGTGTGACCTGTGCGTCTCTTCGTGGGTCTTGCCATTCTGCTGGTTGCACACCTTGCCCTCCCTTGTGGCATCGTCGCCTTGTGTCAGCTCAGGTGATTTCGATGACCTTGTTCCTGCTCCGGAGTCCTTTGACTATGGATATCTGTGATTCGCGCAGTCCCAGATGCTTCGCCAGCAGCGTGATCACAGCTTTGTTGGCCCTGCCTTCACTGGGCGGCTGCCTGACTCTCACAGTGAAGCTGCCGCTCTCCTCTTCGACGACTCCCTCGGTCTTCGAGTTGGGCCTCACCTTGACCTCGGCTCTCATGGTCTCCTGCATTGGCACCGCGATCCTGTGCACGGGTGGTGTTCCTGCTCAGAACCGCTGCTGAGCATTGACAGCGCCCCGGCAAGCCTTGTCATGGTACCAGACCTTCGGACCTTCTGCCAGCGGTTGTCGAGCCACAACTACCGCCCGAGTCGGTGGAATTGGCGCAGGTGGCGTGGCAAGAGTTGGTCCGGCATGCTGGTCATGCGCCTTGAGCGGATGCTCCAGACAACCCCCACGGTGCGGTTGCAGCGGGTGCGCTACAGGGAGAAAGAGGGTGAGCATGTTACCCCTTCTTCAACTTATCCTGCAGTGCCGGGCGCAAACACTGTGCCTCAGCAGGCTGCTATATCAAGCGGCCGGACACCCTGAGTGCCTCCTCTGCCGCTCTCAAACTCTAGCCTCCCAGGTCGGTGGGCATAAACCAATCGCTGTCGGCATACCACTCATCATCGGCAACACTGTACTTGCGCATAAGGAACATACGGTGGAGGATGTTGGAACCATCTTCATGCATCTTCCAGGTCTCACCATACCCGGCGACATCTAGTTCCAGCTTGGACAGGGCGTTTTTCAGAGCCAGCCCGTCTACGTTCTCTGGCCCCACCTCAGCTACTGCAATCTTTGCCAGCTCATGGTAGATCACCGTTTGCAGCCAGCCGGATCCATAACCACCCTGCAAGAAGATGTCGTCTGCCTCCTTGGGACGATATTCGACGACCTTCTCCTTGAGATCAGCCCAGAAGGAATTGGGGTCTGTCCACCAGCTGCCCATATGAATGTAGTAACAATCGTATAGTAGGTCCAGGGGCACAGCGTCCCTGACTACTTTCCAGAAACCCAGGAAGGACACCGTCCCGCCCATGAAGGGACCATCGTAGCCCCGGTTCCTGGCCTCCTTCAGGAAGCTGGCCAGACCGCCTCCGAATATGTTTAACACAATCATGTCGCAGTTTTGCAGTTTCTGAATCTCAGTGGCGAAGGCCGTCGTTCCCATAGGAGCACTCTGGGCCACCAATTCAAAGCTACCCGGACTCTCAGCAAGCATTGCATTATACACGTCTCGGTAGGTGGTGTCGCTGGCCATGCCGGAGAACCCGATGTAGCCTATCTTGGGAGGTCTTCCCGCCTGCTGGCTTGGCCAGTAGGTGTTCAGTATCCACTCCATGAGCGACCTTGCCTCGGCGTGGTAGCTGGGAGCCAAAGTGAATATCCAATCGCTGCTCATCAAAGTTGGGGTCGCCTGGTTGGTGTAGCCCAGAATGTGGTCCTGCTCCATCTTGTCTACAACGATGTCGAGCACATAGGAGTTGGAGTAGTACATCATGACAGCGCCCTGGCCTTTCAGCCATGCGTAGCCGATGGGGGCCCTGGAGTAGTCGAGCTTGTCGTCATAGGTGATATACTTTATCCTCGCTCCCGGGATGGGGTCCTGTGCCTGCAGCTCATCCAGGGCGTCCAGCATGCCCCAGTGGACCTCGATAAGCGCCGACGCAGATGGCCCGGTGAAGTCCGATTCAATCCCGATCACGATGTCCGTGGCAGCGCCCCCTCCATCCCCTCCGCAGCCGCACAGCACCGGTATCCCGACGATGAGCGCCGCCAGTAGCACCAGCCCAGTCTTCTTGGTTAGCCTGCTGACCATTGTTCCCCCTTTCGCATGTTTCTGTGGCAAGAAACGGCACTGACTATCAGGTAGGCCGGATACGACATTCTGATGGGACACCCTCAGTGACGGTGATTGTAGCACCTCCACGGCGGATGTCAAGAGGGCGTATTCCCTCGGCTAAAATGTTACTGGACGGGCACGGTTCACTCAGCTAGAAATGTTACTGAGGAGGACCATGCCGATTGAAGACAGGATG
>Ga0180431_10003122_pt1 | contig 21558 bp, 20 predicted proteins | sample SS_ome_11_FD_132459 | JGI IMG/M metagenome (GOLD analysis project Ga0180431, IMG submission 132459) | Hypersaline lake sediment archaeal communities from the Salton Sea, California, USA - SS_1_MS_1 metaG | ecosystem: Environmental > Aquatic > Non-marine Saline and Alkaline > Hypersaline >...
ATCTTCCGCCCCCTGCGCCTTCAGCGCCTCGATCAGTTTCGGCGCCAGCGTCTTGTGCCCCGCCGCCTGGCTGGAGATGCCGATCACGTGGACGTCGTTGTCGATCGCGTCCTGCGCGGCCTCGTCCGGGGTCTGGAACAAGGGCCCGACATCGACGTCGAAACCGATGTCGGCGAAGGCCGTGGCGATCACCTTGGCGCCGCGGTCATGCCCGTCCTGGCCCATCTTGACCACCAGCATCCGCGGCCTGCGGCCCTCGGCCTCGGCGAAGGCCTCGACGTCCTTCTGGATCGCGGCAAAGCCCGCGTCGCCCTCGTAGGCCGAGCCGTAGACCCCGGCGAGCGTCTTCACCTCCGCCCGGTGGCGGCCGAACACCTTTTCCATCGCCATGCTGATCTCTCCCACCGATGCCCGCGCCCGCGCGGCCTCCACCGCCGCGTCCAGAAGATTGCCGCCCTCCGCCGACCGGCGTTCCAGTTCGGCCAGCGCCGCCGCGCAGGCGGCCTCGTCCCGCCCGGCCCTGATCCGGTCCAGCCGCGCGACCTGGCCGTCGCGGACCTTCGCGTTGTCGATCTCGAGGATCTCGATCGGATCCTCGGTGTCGCGGCGATACTTGTTGACGCCGACGATCACCTCGTCGCCGCGGTCGATCATCGCCTGCCGCCGCGCCGCGCTTTCCTCGATCCGAAGCTTCGGCATGCCCGAGGCGACGGCCTTGGTCATCCCGCCCATCGCCTCGACCTCCTCGATCAGCGTCCAGGCCTGTTCGGCCAGCTCCGCCGTCAGGCTTTCGACGTAATAGGAGCCCGCCAGCGGATCGACGACCTTCGTCACCCCGGTCTCTTCCTGCAAGATCAGCTGGGTGTTGCGCGCGATCCGGGCGGAAAACTCGGTCGGCAGCGCGATCGCCTCGTCCAGCGCGTTGGTGTGCAGCGACTGGGTGCCGCCCAGCACCGCCGCCAGCGCCTCGTAGGCGGTGCGCACGACGTTGTTGTAGGGATCCTGTTCCTGCAACGACACGCCCGAGGTCTGGCAATGGGTGCGCAGCATCAGGCTTTGCGGTTTCTTCGCGCCGAATTCCGTCATGATCCGGTGCCACAAGAGCCGCGCGGCGCGCAGCTTCGCCGCCTCCATGAAGAAATTCATCCCGATCGCGAAGAAGAACGACAGCCGGCCCGCGAAGGCATCGACATCCATGCCGCGGTCGATCGCGGCGCGGACGTATTCGCGCCCGTCGGCCAGCGTGAAGGCCAGCTCCTGCACGAGGTTCGCGCCCGCCTCCTGCATGTGGTAGCCGGAGATCGAGATCGAGTTGAACTTCGGCATCTCGGCCGAGGTATATTCGATGATGTCGGCCACGATCCGCATCGAGGGTTCGGGCGGATAGATATAGGTGTTGCGGACCATGAACTCCTTGAGGATGTCGTTCTGGATCGTCCCCGACAGGAGCGACCGGTCGATGCCCTGTTCCTCGCCGGTTACGATGAGATTCGCCAGCACCGGGATCACCGCGCCGTTCATCGTCATCGAGACGGAAACCTTGTCCAGCGGGATGCCGTCGAACAGGATCTTCATGTCCTCGACGCTGTCGATCGCGACGCCGGCCTTGCCCACGTCGCCCACCACGCGGGGATGGTCGCTGTCGTAGCCGCGATGGGTGGCAAGGTCGAAGGCCACGGAAACCCCCTGCTGCCCGGCGGCCAGCGCGCGGCGGTAAAAGGCGTTCGACTCCTCGGCGGTGGAAAAGCCCGCGTATTGCCGGATCGTCCAGGGCCGGCCGGCATACATCGTGGCGCGCGGGCCGCGGGTGAAGGGCGGCAGGCCGGGCAGGCTGCCCAGGTGGTCCAGCCCGGCGGTATCGGCCGCGGTGTACAGCGGCCTGACCGCGATCCCCTCCAGCGTCTGCCAGGTCAGGTCGTCGAGCGGCCGGCCCCGCAGTTCCTTCGCGGCGAGCGCGGCCCAGGCATCGGTCGAGTCGGTCATGTGCGTCCTTCCTTCCAGGTCACGGCGGCCGGCCGGGGGCCGGTCAGCCGGTGCAGTCCAGTCCCGCCGTCCGATCGCCCTGCAACCGGGCAAGATCGGCATTGTAGCGGGCGGCCAGTGCCTCGGCCTGGCCTTGCGAAAACGGCCTCCAGCGATCCCCGGCCGGCGCGGCAAGCCCCGGCGGCAGCACCGGGGCGCCGCGGTCGGCCAGATGCGCGGCCAGGCGTGCCGCGCAGGGGGCCGCGTTGCGGCCGTGCCCGGCCGGCAGCATCGCGGCGGGCGCCGGTTCCCCGGTCAGTCGGGCGAGCACCCGCTGCGGCCGGTTGACGCAGGCCTCGAACCGCCAGCAGGCGACGGGCGGGCCCGGCAGCGCCGCGCGGATCTCCTCCAGCACCTCCGCCCAGCCCCGCGGGCTTCGCGCCAGACGGTCCAGCAGGGCGGCATCGGGCACCGGCCCGCCGCGCAGAAGACGAAACGCCATCACCGAGGCCCACCAGGTATCGTAGCCGCGCAGGCCGATCCCGACCCGCACGATCCGCCCGGAAAACAGCCGGCCGAGCCGGGCCAGCCGCGCGCCGGCCTGTGGATAGGGCGCGGCAGCGGCAAGACAGCCGGCCATCGTCCCCAGAAGGTTTTCCTCCGACACGATCAGCCGGCAATGGCCGGCCGCCTCCAGCCGGGCCAGCGCCTGCGCCAGGTGCCGCTTCAGCGGCAGGTCCGCCAGCGCCCGCGCCCGGCCGCCCGGCCGCGCCGCAAGCGCCTCGAGCGGCCCGCCGCGCAGATCGGCCGGCAGCCACAGCGCCGTGCCCCGCGCGGCCAGCCGCGCCCGATTGGCCTGAAGAAATGCCTGAAAGGCGGTGGTGCCCGTCCGATGGGCCCCAAGGTGCAGATACACGTCCACTCGTCACGCTCCGGTCGGGCGCCGCGCCGGAACCCGCGCGGGCCGGGGCCGATCCTGCATCGGCAGGGGTGGCCAATCGCTTAAACCCGTGATTTGACGAAAAATCGAACCGGCGGCGTTTGGCGGCCCCGCCCGCCGCGCCTATATTGGCCCCGAGGGGAGAACGGATGCGACGTCTGATCTTTGCGATAGCGCTGGCCGGTGCCTGCGCGCCCGCCGTGGCGCAGACCCAGGTCGCCGCGGCCGGCCCGGCCGGCGACGAGGCCGGCGCGGCGACGGCGACCGACGGCATGCCGGCCGGATTCGCGCCGCTGGAGGCCGCCGACGTGGCGCTGGAGGATTTTCTGTGGCTCAAGCGCCCCGTCGTCGTCTTCGCCAACACGCCCGCCGATCCGGCGTTCGGCCAGCAGATGGACTTTCTCGAAGAGCTGTGGCCGGAACTGGAGGAGCGCGACGTCGTCGTGATCGTCGACACCGATCCGAAGGCCGAAACCGAGGTGCGCCGCACCCTCCGGCCGCGCGGCTTCATGCTGGTGCTGATGGACAAGGACGGCAGCGTGGCGCTGCGCAAGCCATCGCCCTGGAGCGTGCGCGAGATTTCCCGCGCGATCGACAAGATGCCGTCGCGGCGCGAGGAAATGCGCGTGTTGCTGCCGGGGCGGTAACCGCCCCGGCGCCCCGCGCGATATGGCGCCGCAGCGGGCATCGGCCTATTCGAACTCCATGATCACGTCATCGACCTTCAGGCTCGCGCCCTCGCCGGCGTTGATCCTGGTGACCACCGTCTTGCGTTCGGCGCGCAGGATGTTTTCCATCTTCATCGCCTCGACGGTGCACAGGGCCTGGCCCTCCTGCACCTCCTGGCCCTCCTCGACGCTGATCTTCACGACGAGACCGGGCATCGGGCACAGCAGCATCTTCGACGTGTCCGCCGCGGCCTTTTCCGGCATCAGCGCGGCCAGTTTCGCCGCCGCCGGCGTGCGCAGGTGAACCTTGAGATCCGCACCGCGCAGCCGGATGCGGAAGCCCGAGGGGATCTTGCCGACCTTCATCACCACCCGTTCGCCATCCACGTCGATCCGCGCCAGCTGCTGGCCCGGCGTCCAGTCCGAGGCGACGCGGTGGTGGCTGCCGTCGTCGAAGCGCACCGTCGCGCCCTCGGGATCGGCGGCCACGGTCACCGGCATCGTCTCGCCCTGCAGCGTCACCACCCAGTCCTCGCCGACATGGCGTTCGTGGTTGTCCATCCGGCCCGAGATCCGGGTGCGCCGGATCTCCGCCACCCGGTGCATCGCGGCGCAGGCCGCGGCGACCTTGCGCAGCAGGCCGGTTTCCAGCGTCGCGCCGGTGAATCCCTCGGGATATTCCTCGGCGATGAAGGCGGTGGTGATCGCGCCCGAGACGAAGCGCGGGTGGTCCATCACCGCCGACAGGAATGGCAGGTTGTGGCCGATCCCCTCGACCTCGAACTCGTCGAGCGCCTGGCGCATCCCCTCGATCGCCTCGCCGCGGGTCGGCGCCCAGGTGCACAGCTTGGCGATCATCGGGTCGTAGAACATCGAAATCTCGCCGCCCTCGTAGACGCCGGTATCGTTGCGCACCACGCCGGCCGGCGTCGCCGCCTCGGCCGGCGGGCGGTAGCGGGTGAGCCGGCCGATCGAGGGCAGGAAGTTGCGATACGGGTCTTCGGCGTAAAGCCGGCTTTCGATCGCCCAGCCGTCGATCTTCAGGTCGTCCTGCGCAAACGGCAGTTCTTCGCCTGCCGCGACCCGGATCATCTGTTCCACCAGATCGACGCCGGTGATCAGCTCGGTCACCGGATGTTCGACCTGAAGCCGGGTGTTCATCTCGAGGAAGTAGAAGTTCTTGTCGCCATCGACGATGAACTCCACCGTGCCGGCGCTGGTATAGCCCACCGCGCGGGCCAGCGCGCAGGCCTGTTCGCCCATCGCCTTGCGGGTTTCGGGGTCGAGGAACGGCGAGGGCGCCTCTTCGATGACCTTCTGGTTGCGGCGCTGGATCGAGCATTCGCGCTCGTGCAGGTAGACGCAGTTGCCGTGCTTGTCGGCCAGCACCTGAATCTCGATATGGCGGGGCTGGGTGACGAATTTCTCGATGAAGATGCGGTCGTCGCCGAAGGAACTGGCGGCCTCGTTCTTCGAGGACTGGAAGCCCTCGCGCGCCTCCTCGTCGGACCAGGCGATGCGCATGCCCTTGCCGCCGCCGCCGGCGGAGGCCTTTATCATCACCGGATAGCCGATCTCGCGGGAAATCCTCACCGCCTCGTCGGCATCCTCGATCAGGCCCATGTAGCCCGGCACGGTCGACACGCCGGCCTCCTGCGCGATCTTCTTGGAGGTGATCTTGTCGCCCATCGCCTCGATCGCCGGCGAGGGCGGGCCGACGAAGGTGACGCCCGCGGCCTCCAGCGCCTCGGCGAATTTCATGTTCTCGCTGAGGAACCCGTAGCCGGGATGCACCGCCTCGGCGCCGGTCTCGCGGATCGCCTGCATCACCTTGTCGATCACGATGTAGGACTGGTTGGCGGGCGGCGGGCCGATATGCACCGCCTCGTCGGCCATCGCGACATGCAGCGCATTGCGGTCGGCGTCGGAATAGACCGCGACGGTTGCGATGCCCATCTTGCGGGCCGACTTGATGACCCGGCAGGCGATCTCGCCCCGGTTCGCGATCAGGATCTTGTTGAACATCTCCGTCCCTTCTTCCTTGGCCGCCGGGTTCAGGCCCGGTCGTGACGAACGACAACGCCGCCGGGGCGGCGGGCCCCGGCGGCGTCGAGTTGAATGCTGGGGGCGGCCGGCGCGGGGCCGGCCGCCGTGCGGTTGCGCGGTTCAGTACCGCGGGATGCAGCCCGCGGCGTTGGGCGCCACGTCGCAGTAAAGCGCCCCTGCCGCGGCGCCGAGCGCCGCGCCGGTGATGGCGTTGTTGTCGGTCGCATCCGCGATGACCGCACCGGCCGCGGCGCCGGCAAGGGCGCGCTGGCCTTCGGTCTGCATGCAGCCCGACAGGGCGGCTGCACCGAGGACGGCGAGAACGAGGGTCGTGTTACGCATGCTCTTGAGCCTCCGAAGCGTATTATCCTGCGGTTGCATCTTACAACCTTTGCGGGGGCGCAAAAGCGAAATCGCCGGCAGCGGCCGGCTTCGGCGCCGCACCGCGCATCCTGCGGGCCGCGCGCGGATCGCCAGCCGGCCGAACGGATCTGGCCGCGCCGCCTCATGCCTCGAACGCCTCGGGAAAGGCGGCCTCGGCCCGCGCGCGGTCGATCCGCAGAAGCGCCTCGTAGCTTTCTGGGTCGAACGGGTCTTCGGCGGCCACCACCTCGCGCCCGAATAGCCAGGACAGCCGGCCGGCATCGAGGTTGCCGCGCTCGAACGGCGCCTCGCCGAAATGCTCCCACAGCGCGGCGAGGAACGCGGCATCGGCCGCCCGGTCCAGCGGCGCGCGGTCGCGGTAGCGTTCGCGCACGATCAGTCGCGACGCGCCTTTCGGATTGGCGCGCCGGACCGTGAACTGCAGATCGGTTCCGGGAAGTCGGCCGGGAAAGCCGCGATGCTTCAGCATGGCGCGGCCTCCCGGCGGGAACGGGCGGCGTGCGGCCGCCCGCCCCGGTCAGCCGCCGTACTTGCCGCTGTAGGTCGGCTCGACGGTGACCGGCTCCATCGGCACCGGTTCGGGCTTGGGCGCGCAGGCCGCGGCGAAGGCGACGAGGGCGAGGGCCACGAGGGCTTTGCGGGACATGATGAACTCCTCGGTTCGGAAATCCGGGCGCCCGCGACATGCGGGACCGGCGCGACCCTAGCGGATTCGCGGCGCCGGCGCCATGCGGCGCGTGCGGGACCACGCGGGGATCCGCCGAGGATCGACAGGATCGCGCGCATCTCAGAACGGCTCCCAGATGCAGGCCCCGCCGTCGGGCAGGAAGGCCTCGAAGAATTGCGTGGCCTCGGGGGCCGGCGCGCCGAAGGCCACCTCGCGGTCCATCAGCGTGATCACGATCTGCGCCGGTCGCGGGCCGGTGGCCGGGATCCGGGCGAGGGCGAAGTCCTCGCACAGCGCCTGCATGTCGGCAAAGGCGGCTTCCGGATCGATGCTGCCGCCCTCGCGGGCGATCTCGGGCGCGAGGAACCGCAACCGCAGCGTCAGCCCGGCGGGGCCGGCCGCGTCATGGATCGTGTCGAGATAGCGGATCGGCTGGCCCGAGGGCACGGCCAGACCGTCGCGCCCCGGCGCGGGCGCGGCGGCCAGCACGAGCGCCGCGAAGGGAAGCACCAGCCGCATCGCCATCACCTCACAGCGGGATGTTGTCGTGCTTCTTCCACGGCGTCCGGGTCGCCTTGCCGCGCAGGCTGGCAAAGGCGCGCGCCACCCGCTTGCGGGTCGATTGCGGGCGGATCACCTCGTCGACGAAGCCGCGTTCGGCGGCGACGAAGGGATTGGCGAAGCGATCCTCGTAGTCGGCGGTGCGCCGCGCGATCTTCTCGGCATCGCCCAGTTCCGACCGATACAGGATCTCGGTCGCGCCCTTGGCGCCCATCACCGCGATCTCGGCGGTCGGCCAGGCATAGGTGAAATCGCCCTGAAGATGCTTTGACGACATCACCACGTAGGCGCCGCCATAGGCCTTGCGGGTGATCACCGTGACCTTCGGCACCGTCGCCTCGCCATAGGCGAACAGCAGTTTCGCGCCGTGCTTGATGACGCCGCCGTATTCCTGCCCGGTGCCGGGCAGGAAGCCGGGCACGTCCACGAAGGTCAGGATCGGGATCTCGAACGCGTCGCAGAACCGCACGAAGCGCGCCGCCTTGCGCGACCCGTCGATGTCGAGACAGCCGGCCAGCACCATCGGCTGGTTCGCCACCACGCCGACGGTGCGGCCCTCCAGCCGGATGAAGCCGGTGATGATGTTGCCGGCGAAATCGCGCTGGATCTCGAAGAAATCGCCCTCGTCGGCGGTCTTCAGGATCAGTTCCTTCATGTCATAGGGCTGGTTGGGATTGTCCGGCACCAGCGTGTCGAGGCTCGGTTCCAGCCGTTCGGGGGAATCGAAGAACGGCCGCACCGGGGGTTTCTGGCGGTTGTTGAGCGGCAGGAAATCGAACAGCCGGCGGATCTCGCTCAGCGCCTCGACATCGTTCTCGAAGGCGCCGTCGGCGACCGAGGACTTGCGCGTATGGGTGCCCGCGCCGCCCAGTTCCTCGGCGGTGACATGCTCGTTGGTGACCGTCTTCACCACGTCGGGGCCGGTGACGAACATGTAAGACGAGTCGCGCACCATGTAGATGAAATCGGTCATCGCCGGGGAATAGACCGCGCCGCCCGCGCAGGGCCCCATGATCACGGAGATCTGCGGGATCACGCCCGAGGCGCGGATGTTGCGCTCGAACACCTCGCCATAGGCGGCAAGGCTGTCCACGCCTTCCTGAATCCGGGCCCCGCCCGAGTCGTTCAGCCCGATCACCGGCGCGCCGTTCTGGATCGCCATGTCCATGATCTTGCAGATCTTCTGGCCGTGGGTTTCGGAAACCGAGCCGCCCATCACGGTGAAGTCCTGCGCGAAGACATAGACCTGGCGGCCGTTGATCGTGCCCCAGCCGGTCACCACGCCGTCGCCCGCCGGCCGCTCCGCCTCCATCCCGAACTCGGTGCAGCGGTGCGCCACGAACATGTCGAATTCCTCGAACGACTCCTCGTCGAGCAACAGTTCGAGACGCTCGCGCGCGGTCAGCTTGCCCTTGGCGTGCTGGCTGTCGATCCGGCGCTGACCCCCGCCCATCCGCGCGGTCTCGCGGCGGCGCTCCAGCTCGGTCAGGATATCCTTCATCTTGTCCCCCTCGCGGTTTGGCGCGCACCCTAGCGGCGGGGGCCGGGGGGACAAAGCGGAATCCGGAAAATTTGCAAATAATTGGCAGATGCCTCCGTGCGAAATGCAGATTTGCGAATCCCGGAGACCGTGTCCTTGCGGCTGGACAAGCCGCGCGCCCGCGCGTAGCCAAAGCGCATGTCCACGCCCCCGACGGTTCGGTTTCTCGACCGGTCCACCGCCCCACATATCGTCACGCTGGTGCTGCTTTCGGGGCTCTCGGCCCTGTCGATGAACGTGTTCCTGCCCTCGCTGCCCGGCATGGCGGCCTGGTATGGCGTGGATTACGCGGTGATGCAGCTGTCGGTTTCGGCCTATCTGGCCGTATCCGCCGTGCTGCAACTGGCCGTCGGCCCGGTATCGGACCGCTACGGGCGGCGATCGGTGGTGCTGGCGGCGCTGGGGCTGTTCCTGCTGGCCACGGTCGGCACGCTGGTGGCGCCGACGGCCGGGTGGTTCCTGGTGTTCCGGATGGCGCAGGCGGTGATCGCCACCACCTTCGTGCTGTCGCGCGCGGTGGTGCGCGACATGGTGCCCGACGCCCAGGCCGCCTCGATGATCGGCTATGTCACGATGGGCATGTCGCTGGCGCCGATGATCGGCCCGGCGATCGGCGGCGTGCTGGATGAGGCCTTCGGCTGGCAGGCGAATTTCGCGCTGCTGCTCGCGCTTGGCGTGGTCGTGACCTGGCTGGCCTGGCGCGATCTCGGCGAAACCGCGGCGGGCGGCGGCACGCCCTTCGCCGAACAGGTCCGGCAGTATCCGGAACTGCTGACCTCGCCGCGGTTCTGGGGCTACGCGATGGCGGCGGCCGGCGCCTCCGGCGCGTTCTTCGCCTATCTCGGCGGCGCGCCCTATGTCGGCACCAACGTCTTCGGCCTGTCGCCGGCGCAGCTGGGCTTCTACTTCGCCGCGCCGGCGATCGGCTACGCGCTGGGCAACTTCATCTCCGGCCGCTACTCCGTCGCCGTCGGGATCGACCGGATGGTCCTGATCGGCTCGATAATCACCACGACGCCGCTGGCGCTGGCGTTGCTGGAAGTCCTGCTTTTCACCCCCAGCCCGCTGGTATTCTTCGGCGCGGTCGGGCTGATGGCGATCGGCAACGGCATGGTTCTGCCCAATGCCAATGCCGGCATGCTGTCGGTGCGCCCGCATCTGGCCGGCACCGCCTCGGGCCTGGGCAGCGCGCTGATGATCGGCGGCGGGGCCGGCCTGTCGGCGCTGGCCGGATCGCTGCTGGGCCCGGGCAGCGGCGCGGCGCCGCTGCTGGCGCTGATGGCGCTGTCCTCGCTGGGGTCGATCGCGGCGATCCTCGCGGTGATCCGGCGCCGGCGCGCGCTGGGGCTGTGACGGCTTGCCCGGCGGGCTTTGCAAAGCTAGTTTGCAAAGACTTCGGCGGGGGCGGGCATGGCCGTTCGGAAACTCTATGCAGGCGTCAAGCTGCGCGAAACGCGGACCCGGCTGGGGCTGACCCAGAAGGCCTTCGCGCAGAAGCTGGGCGTGTCGCTGCCCTATCTGAACCAGATGGAGAACAATCACCGCCCGGTTTCGGCCACCGTGGTGCTGGCCCTGGCCGGGGAATTCGGGCTCGACGTCACCGAACTCTCGACCGGCGATGCCGAACGCATGGTTTCCGACATGCGCGAGGCGCTGGCCGACCCGGTGTTCGCCGATACCGCGCCGCCGCTGGCCGATCTGCGGCTCGCCGCGTCGAACGCGCCGGCGCTGGCGCGGGCCTTTCTGGAATTGCATCGCGCCTACCGGCAAGGCCACGAACGCCTGGCCTCGCTCGACGAGGCGCTGGGCCGCGACGATGCCGCGCCGGTCGCCTCGCCCTGGGAAGAGGTGCGGGATTTCTTTCATTATTGCGACAATTACATCGATGCCGTCGATCATGCCGCCGAACGGTTCGCGGCCTCCGCCGGCCCCCGCGAGCCGCTGGACGCGGCGCGAGCGGCGCTGGAGGCGAACGGGATCGAGTTGACCTTTTCCGATACCGGCCCGCTTCGTCACTATGTTGCCGAGGGGCAAAGCCTGCGGCTGTCCAACAAGGCGGCCCTGGCGACCCAGCGCTTCCAGGCGCTGCACCAGGTCGCGCTGTTGACCCATGAACCGCTGCTGGAGGCCACGCTCGATCTGGCCCGGTTCCAGTCGGACGCGGCCCGCGGCATCGCCAAGATCGGGTTGGCCAACTATTTCGCCGGCGCGGCGCTGCTGCCCTATCGCGCGTTTCTCGAGGCAGCCCGCGAAACCCGGCACGATCTGGAACGGCTGGCCGATCGCTTCGGCGCCTCGATCGAACAGGTGGCGCATCGGCTGTCCACCCTGCAACGGCCCGGCGCGAAGGGCGTGCCGTTCTTCTTCGTCCGCGTCGACCAGGCCGGCACGATCACCAAGCGCCATTCCGCCACGCGGCTGCAATTCGCCCGCTTCGGCGGCGCCTGCCCGCTTTGGAACGTGCACCAGGCCTTCGAGACGCCGGGCCGGTTCCTGCGGCAACTGGCCGAAACGCCGGACGGGGTGCGCTACCTGTGCCTCGCGCGCGATGTCTCGAAGCCCGGCGGCGCGTTCCACGCGCCGGTCCGGCGCTACGCGATCGGGCTGGGCTGCGAGATCAGCCATGCCGGGCAACTGGTCTATGCCGACGATCTCGATCTGGGCAAGGCGGCGGCGTTCCAGCCGATCGGCATCTCCTGCCGGATCTGCGAACGACGCGACTGCCACCAGCGCTCCGTTCCGCCGCTGGAACGGCGGCTGACGATCGACCCAGACCGGCGCGGGCTGCTGCCTTACGAGATCGCATGAAAAAGGCCCCGGCACGTGGCCGGGGCCCTGCTTTCGTCGTGATGCCGGATCAGGCCTGCGCCAGCATCCGCGCGATCTAGTCCTTCAGCGCCATGCGCTTCTTGCGCATCTCGGTCTCGGCCAGCTGATCGACCGGCTCGATATTGGTTTCCGCGCGATGCACCTCGCGGTTGATCTCGTGGTATTCCTCCATCAGCCGCGCGAAATGCGCATTCGCCGTCTTCAGCGCGTGGATCTTGTCCGTCTGGCCGGGAAAGTCGTCAGCCAGTTCGTGGGGCGTGTGCGACATCGCGTGTCTCCTTGTCATCTGTCCGGCAGCGAGCCTAGAAGCGCGCCCTACCGCCCTCCTTGACCGAGGTCAAACCCCGATCAGTGCGCCGGCTGCCAGCCGGCCGCGCGGGCCTCCGCCTCGGTGCAGAACCAGCGTTCGCCGCGGGCCGTGTCGATCCGGGTGTCGGCATGGCCGCGCCCGCCCGGCAGGTGATAGAGCTTGCGGCCGGACCCCGAGATGTTGCCCTTGATCGCACAGCCGTCCGGCCCGGTATCCGGCCCGGCCCGCGCGGCCTCCCCGGCGCGGCGATGATCCTCCGGCCGCTCGAACCCGCCGCCCCAAAGGCCAAGCCCGTCGCGCGCGGCGCCGCGCTGGTCGGCGACGTAGCGGGTGCTGTAGCGGGTGTAGGCGACCGCGGCGCCCTGCGCCACCATCGCCCGTCCGATATCGGCGCCGTTCACCTTGCAGATCGCCACCAGCCGGTCGTAGGCGTCGCGATCCTGCACGGTGCAGACCACCCGCCGGCCTTCCGCCAGCAGCGCCAGCCGGCCCCGCGCCCAGGCCCCGCAGGCCCAGTCGCGCCCCGCGGCATCGGCGCAGTCCTGGTCAAGCTCCGGCGCGTCGATCCCGAACAGCCGGATCCTGTCGCCGCCGATCCTGAGCGAATCGCCGTCCGACACGCGGGCGCGGCCGGCGACGGTGTCGGCGGCCGCGGGCAGCGAAAGACAGGCGAGAAAGGCGCAAACCAATAGCCGGAGCATGGGCCGATCTGGCCCGCGGCGGCGGCGCGCCTCAACGTGGCCTTTTCGGCAGGTTCAGCGCTGCGCCTCGCGCCAGCGCGGGTTGATCCACGGCGCGTCGTTCGCCGGCGCCAGCGGCGCGCGGCCGAGGATGTGGTCGGCGGCCTTCTCGCCGACCATGATCGACGGCGCGTTGAGATTGCCGTTGGTAATCCGCGGAAAGATCGAACTGTCCGCCACCCGCAGCGCGTCCACCCCGATCACGCGGCATTCGGGGTCGACCACCGCCATCGGGTCGTCCGCCCGGCCCATCCTCGCGGTGCCGCAGGGATGATAGGCGCTTTCGGCATGCTCGCGGATGAAGGCGTCGATCTCGTCGTCGGATTGCACGGCCGCACCGGGCTGGATTTCGTGCTTCACGAAGGGCTCGAACGCCGCTTGCGCGAAGATCTCGCGCGTCAGCCGGATGCAGGTCCGGAAATCCGCCCAGTCCTGTTCGGTCGACATGTAGTTGAAGCGGATCACCGGATGCGCTTCGGGATCGGCGGAGCGTAGCCGCACCGTCCCGCGCGAGGGCGAGCGCATCGGCCCGACATGGGCCTGGAACCCGTGCCCCTCGGCCGCCACCTTGCCGTCGTAGCGCACCGCGATCGGCAGGAAGTGATACTGGATGTCGGGATAGTCCACCCCGGCGCGCGACCGGATGAAGGCGCAGCTTTCGAACTGGTTCGAGGCGCCGAGCCCCTTGCGGGTGAACAGCCACTGCGCCCCGATCGCCGCCTTGCCCAGCAGGTTCCAGTATTTGTAAAGCGTGACCGGCTGGCGGCTGGCGTATTGCACGTAGACTTCCAGATGATCCTGAAGGTTGCCGCCGACGCCGGGCCGGTCGGCCAGCGCGGCGATCCCGTGTTCGGCCAGATGCGCCGCCGGGCCGATCCCCGACAGCATCAGGAGTTTCGGCGTGTTGAGCGCCGAGGCCGCGAGGATCACCTCGCGCCCGGCCCTGACCACCTCGATCCCGCCGCGGGTGGCGATCTCGACCCCCGTGGCGCGGCCATCCTCGATCACCACCTTGCGGGCAAGGCCGCGCAGCAGCGTGCAGCGCCCGGTGGCCTCGGCCGGGCGCAGGTAGGCCTTGGCCGCCGACCAGCGTTCGCCCCTGTGGATCGTCGATTCGAACGGGCCGAAGCCTTCCTGCCTTTCGCCGTTGTAATCCTCGGTCACCTCGTAGCCGGCCTGCCGCCCGGCCTCGACGAAGGCGTGAAACAGCGGGTTGGTGCGCGGCCCGCGGCTGACATGCAGGGGCCCGTCGGTGCCGCGCCAGCCCGGTTGACCGCCGTGCGAGGTTTCCATCCGGCGATAGTAGGGCAGCACGTCGGCATAGGCCCAGCCGGCCGCGCCGGACCCGGCCCAGTGATCGAAGTCGCGGGCATGGCCGCGCACATAGATCATCCCGTTGATCGAGGAGGAGCCGCCGATCACCTTGCCGCGCGGGGTGACGAGGACGCGGCCGCCCAGATGCGGCTCGGGTTCCGTCTTCATGCCCCAGTCGTAGCGCGCCATGTTCATCGGGTAGCTCAGCGCGGCGGGCATCTGGATGAACGGGCCGGCGTCCGATCCGCCGTATTCCACCACGATCACGCTGCGCCCGGCCTCGGCCAGCCGCCAGGCCATGGCACACCCGGCGGATCCGGCACCGACGATGACGTAATCGGCCTGCATCGCCGCCCTACCCGTTCGCGGACGTCCGGCCCGCAAGCTCGGCGTCGACGAAATCGAGCACCACCTGCGCCGCCGCCGCCCCGTCCGGCGCACCGCCGCCCAGCGCCTCGCGGATGTAGACCCCGTCGATCAGCGCGCCCAGCGCGTCGGCCAGCGCACCGGCCCGCGCGCCGACCGTCGGGCGCAGGGCATGCACCAGGTTCGACCGCAGCCGGCGCTGGTAGATCGACAGAAGCCGCCGCGCCTCGGGCACGGTCTGGGCCAGCACGTAGAAGTTCAGCCAGGCGCCGATCACCTCGCGGCGGAAACTGCCGGGGGCGAAACTGGCCCGCACGACCGCATGCAACCGGCCACGCGGCCCTTCGGCGGCGACCAGCGCGCCGCGCACCTCGGCCCCGTAGAGGGTGAGAACATGGCGCATGGCGGCGAGGAAGATCTGCTCCTTGGATCCGAAATAGTGATGCGCCAGCGCCGAGGACATGCCGGCGCGGCGCGCGATCTGCGCCACCGTCACGTCAAGCGAGCCGGCGCGCCCGATCTCGTCGATCGTGGCGCTGACCAGCGCGGCCTTGCGGATCGGCTCCATTCCCAGTTTCGGCATCCTGCTGCCCTGTTCTCGGCCCCGTCTCAGCGCTACAGGCGGGTAATTGACTCGTCAATCAACAAACGACAGCGGCTGGCGGCTATTCCCAAGGCAACGGATCGGCTAGTCTTGCCAGCACGGCGGGGGCCGACTGTCGCCCAGAAATGCCTTGCCAGCCCGGCCACGCGTTTTTATTGATTCGTCAATCAACAAAACAGGGAGCCTGCAATGACCATCAAACCCGCCTTCGCCGCGCTGGCCGCGGCGACCGTCCTCGCCGGCCCGGCGCTCGCCGCCGGCCATGGCGACTGCGGCACCGTCGTGTTCTCCGACGTCGGCTGGACCGACATCACCGCGACCACCGCCGCCACGACCGTGGTGCTGGAGGCGCTGGGCTACGAGACCGAAACCAAGGTCTTGTCGGTGCCGGTGACCTACACCGCGCTGGCCGAGGGCGACGTCGACGTCTTCCTGGGCAACTGGATGCCGACGATGGAGGCCGACATCGCCCCCTACCGCGAGGCCGGCACGGTCGAGACGGTGGCGATGAACCTGACCGGCGCGAAGTACACGCTGGCCACCAATGCCGCGGGCGCGGCGCTGGGGATCGCCGATTTCGCCGATATCGCGACCCATCGCGACGCGCTGGAGGGCAAGATCTACGGGATCGAGCCGGGCAACGACGGCAACCGGCTGATCCTCGACATGATCGCCGGCAACGCCTTCGGGCTGGACGGCTTCGAGGTCGTCGAAAGCTCGGAACAGGGGATGCTGGCCGCCGTGGCGCGGGCCGATGACGACGAGCCGATCGTGTTCCTCGGCTGGGAACCGCACCCGATGAACGCCAATTTCGAGATGACCTACCTGACCGGCGGCGACGACTGGTTCGGCCCGAACTTCGGCGGCGCCGAGGTGTTCACCAACACCCGCGCGGGCTACGTGGCCGAATGCGCCAATACCGGCAAGCTCTTGCAGAACCTTACCTTCTCGCTGGCCATGGAAAACGAGATCATGGGCGCGATCCTGAACGACGGCGAGGATCCGGCCGACGCCGCCAAGGCGTGGCTTGCCGCCAACCCCGCCACCTGGGAGGCATGGCTCGACGGCGTGACGACGATGGACGGCGGCGACGCCAAGGCCGCCGTCGCCGCGGCGCTGCAGTAAGGCTGGCAGCGCCCCGGACCCGGTCCGGGGCGCTGACCCGACAGGCGGCGCATGGACGGATTCGATATCCCGAAAATCCCGGTCGGCAAGACCGCGAAACAGTCCTTCGACTGGCTCAACGACAATGCCGAACCGGTCTTCGACGCGCTTTCGGACGCGATGGAGGCGCTGATCGACGCGATCCTTTGGGTGCTGCAAACGTCGCATCCGCTGATCGTGGTCGCCGCCTTCGTGGCCCTCACCTACGCTTTGCAACGCAACTGGAAGACCGCGCTGCTGGTCTTCGCCGGCTTCCTGTTCATCCTCAACCAGGACTACTGGGAGGAGACGACGGAAAGCCTGACGCTGGTGCTGTCGTCCTGCGTGCTGTGCATGGCCGTCGGCGTGCCGATCGGCATCGCCGCGGCGCACCGGCCGCGGCTTTTCTCGGCGATGCGCCCGGTGCTCGACCTGATGCAGACGCTGCCGACCTTCGTCTACCTGATCCCCGCGATCGTGTTCTTCGGCATCGGCATGGTCCCGGGGCTGATCGCGACGGTGATCTTCGTGTTGCCCGCGCCGATCCGGCTGACGCACCTGGGCATCTCCTCGACCCCCTCGGCGCTGCTCGAGGCGGCCACAGCCTTCGGGGCCACACCGCGGCAGGTGCTGTGGAAGGTCGAACTGCCCTGGGCGCTGCCGCAGATCATGGCCGGGCTGAACCAGACGATCATGCTGTCGCTGTCGATGGTGGTGATCGCCGCGCTGGTCGGCGCCAACGGGCTGGGCGTGCCTGTGGTGCGCGCGCTCAATTCGGTCAACACCGCGCTGGGCTTCGAATCAGGCTTCATCATCGTCGTGGTGGCGATCCTGCTGGACCGGATGCTCAGGATGGAGCGGAAATGACCGCGGCGGTGGAATTCGATCGCGTCTCGATCGTCTTCGGCGACCGGCCGCAGACCGCCCTGCCGCTGATGGACGCCGGCCAGAGCCGCGGCGAGGTGCAGGAGGCGACCGGCCAGGTGCTGGGCGTGCACGACTGTTCGCTGCGCGTCGAGAAGGGCGAGATCCTGGTGCTGATGGGGCTGTCGGGATCCGGCAAGTCGACGCTGTTGCGGGCGGTCAACGCGCTCAACCCGGTGATCCGGGGCGAGGTGCGGATCGACGATGGCGCGGGCATGGTTTCGGTCACCCATGCCGACAAGGCGCAGCTGCGCCGGCTGCGGCTGACCCGCGTCGCGATGGTGTTCCAGCAATTCGGCCTGCTGCCCTGGCGGTCGGTGCGCGAGAATGTCGGGCTGGGCCTGGAACTGGCGGGCATGGGGCCGGCGGACCGCCGCGCGCGGGTCGACGACCAGCTGGCCCTCGTTGGCCTGTCGGACTGGGCCGAGCGCAAGGTCGGGGAATTGTCGGGCGGGATGCAGCAGCGCGTCGGACTGGCCCGCGCCTTCGCCACCGACGCGCCGATCCTGCTGATGGACGAGCCGTTCTCCGCGCTCGATCCGCTGATCCGCACCCGGTTGCAGGACGAGTTGCTGGATCTGCAGGACAAGCTGCGGCGCACCATCATCTTCGTCAGCCACGACCTCGACGAGGCGTTCAAGATCGGCAACCGGATCGCGCTGATGGAAGGCGGGCGGATCGTGCAATGCGGCACCGCGCGCGAGATCATCGCGCGGCCGGCGTCGGACTACGTGGCGGATTTCGTGGCCCACATGAACCCGCTGGGCGTGCTGACTGCCCGCGACGTGATGGAGCCGGCCGGCCGCGACCTCGCGGAGCAGGGCGCGGCCGCCGCGCCGGCCTTCGATGTGGATGCGCCGGTGCTCGCCGTGATGGAAGCCCTCAGGGCGCAGGAAGCGGTCCTGGTCACCGAGGCCGGCGCGCCGGTGGGCCGGGTGACGCGGGCCGGGGTGCTCGGGCATCTCGTCAACCCGCGCGGCTGAGCGGCCGGAACCGGCCGCCCTAGCCCTTCGTCGCGCCCACCGGCGGCGTGACCTGCGCGCGCCGCAGCACCGCCTCGCGCCAGGTGATGTAGCTGATCGCGGCGATGATCATCGCGCCGCCAAGGATCACGAAGGGATCGACCGCCTCGCCGAAGACCAGCGCGCCCAGAAGCGTGGCCCACACGAGTTGCAGGAAGGTCACCGGCTGGGTCACGGTCAGCGGCGCCTCGGAAAACGCGCGCGTCATGCAGTAGTGGCCCAGCGTGGCGGACACCGCCACCAGCGCCAGCGCGACCAGTTGTTCCACCGTCACCGGCACCCAGACGGCGGCGGCGAAGGGCGCCAGCCCGATCGTCACCGTCAGCGACATCATCGCCACCACCGCCCCGGCGCTGACGCGTTCCGACAGCCGCTTGGCGACGAGGTAGGAGATGCCGAAGCACACGGCGGCACCCAGTTGCGAGACATGGCCGATCTCGATGTCCCGCACCCCGGGCCGCAGCACGACAAGCGCGCCCAGAAGCGCCACGCCCACCGCCGCGATCCGCCGCGCGGCCAGCTTCTCGCCGAAGACCAGCGCCGCGCCCAGCGTCACCACGACCGGGTTGAGATAGCCGATCGCCGTGACCTCGGCCACCGGGATCCGGGCCATCGCGAAGAACCAGAAGGTGACGGCGGCGGTGTGCAGCGCGCCACGCAGCGCGAACAGCGGCCACGTGCCCTCCGGCAGGCCGGCCCGCAGCACCGCGACCAGGGTCGGCGCAAGGAAGGCCAGCCCGAAGGCGAAGCGGATGAAGGCGCTTTGCGCGGCGGGCAGATCGGTGCCCAGCCAGCGCACGATCCCGGTCACCGCGACGAAACTGAGGCCCGATCCGAGCATCCACAGGATGCCGAGCGTCGGGCGCTGCACGGTGGTGGGGGCGGTCATGGCGCGGAGAAGACCCGATCATGCCGGCCGGCGCAAGCCGGATCAGAGCGCCCCGAAGGCCAGCGAGGCCGCGATCGTCCACAACAGGCAGCCGACGAGGGCATCCAGCACCCGCCAGGCCGCGGGCCGCGCGAAGACCGGCGCCAGAAGCCGCGCGCCGTAGCCCAGCGCGAAGAAGAACACCAGCGAGGCCAGCGCCGCGCCGGTGCCGAAGACCCATTTCGCCGCGCCGAACTGCGCCGCGATCCCGCCGACCAGAACCACGGTATCGAGCCAGACATGCGGATTGAGCCAGGTCAGCGCAAGACAGGTCGCCAGCACCGGCCACAGACGCACCGCACCCTGCCCGGTCGGCGTCAGCGCCGCGCCGCCGATCCAGGCGGCGCGAAACGCGCGCGCGCCGTAGACGGTAAGAAACGCCACCCCGCCCCAGCGCAGCGCCGGCAAAAGCCAGGGCGCCGCCGCGGTCGCCGCGCCGATGCCCCCGACCCCGCCGAGGATCAGCACCGCGTCGGACAGCGCGCAGGTCGCACAGACGGCGAAGACATGCTCGCGCCGGATGCCCTGGCGCAGCACGAAGGCATTCTGTGCCCCGATGGCGAGGATCAGGCCGAAGCCGGTCGTAAAGCCCTGGAGAAGGACGGCGAACGCGCTCAGAGTTGCGCCGCCACGTCTTCGGGGATGTCGAAATTCGCCGTCACGGTCTGAACGTCGTCATCCTCTTCCAGCGTGTCGATCAGCTTCATCAGCTTCTGCGCGGTTTCCAGATCGACCTCGGTCATCGTCTGCGGCTTCCAGATCAGCTTGGATTCGGCGCTTTCGCCCAGATCCTTTTCCAGCGCCTCGGACACGTCCGACAGTTCCTCGACCGCGCAATAGATCATGTGGCCGTCGTCATCGCTTTCGACATCGGCGGCCCCGGCCTCCAGCGCGGCCATCATCACCGTGTCGGCATCGCCCGCCTCCGGCGGATAGCTGATCGCCCCCAGCCGGTCGAACATGAAGCTGACCGATCCGGTCTCGCCAAGGTTGCCGCCGTTCTTGGTGAAGTAGCTGCGCACGTTCGAGGCGGTCCGGTTGCGGTTGTCCGTCATCGTCTCGACGATCACGGCGATGCCGTTCGGGCCGTAGCCCTCGTAGCGGATTTCCTCGTAGTCCTCGCCCTCGCCGGCCTGGGATTTCTTGATCGCGCGCTCGATCACGTCCTTGGGCATGGACTGCGCCTTGGCGGCCTTCACCGCAAGGCGCAGGCGCGGGTTCTTCTCCGGGTCCGGGTCGCCCATCTTCGCCGCGACGGTGATTTCCTTCGACAGCTTGGAAAACATCTTCGAGCGCAGCTTGTCCTGCCGTCCCTTGCGATGCTGGATGTTCGCCCATTTCGAATGGCCGGCCATGTCGTCCCCGTTCTCTGCCCGCGATGCGAGGGCCTCTATAAGTCAGGCGCGCGGGCCGGGGCAAGGGGCGGGCGGCCCCGCGGGGCGGGGATTGCCCCGGCCCGCGGCTCCGCGCAGACTGGTGCCATGACGACGGAACAGGCCCTGCTCTTCTCGCTGTTCGGCGCTGTGTTCGCGCTCCTGATCTGGGGGCGCTGGCGCTATGACATGGTGGCCTTCGCGGCGCTTCTGATCGCGGTGGTGGCCGGCCTTGTGCCGACCGAGCAGGCGTTCACCGGTTTCGGCCATCCGGCCACGCTGGTCGTGGCGCTGGTGCTGATCGTCTCGGCCGGGCTGACCCGGTCGGGCGCGGTCGGCTGGATCACCCGGAAGGTCGCCGACGGTGGCCGCAGCCTTGGCGCGCATGTCGCGTTGATGGGGGCGGTGGGGGGCCTGCTGTCGGCCTTCATGAACAACGTGGCGGCGCTGGCGCTGCTGATGCCGGTCGACGTGGAAACCGCGCGCCGCGCCGGGCGGTCGCCGGGGTTGACGCTGATGCCCCTGTCCTTCGCCACGATCCTGGGCGGTATGGCCACGCTGATCGGCACCCCCCCGAACATCATCATTGCGACATGGCGTGGCGAGGCGCTGGGCGAACCTTTCGGGATGTTCGATTTCACGCCGGTCGGCGGCCTCGTGGCGCTGATCGGGCTGGCCTTCGTCGCGGCCGGCGGCTGGCGGCTGATCCCGCAACGCGACGGCGGTGCCGCCGCCGATCCGGCCGACGGAATGGCGCCCTACATCGCGGAACTGGGCGTGCCGGAGGGCGCCGGGATCATCGGCAAGACCCTGGCGGATCTCGAACCCGTCGCCGATCCGGCCGAGGTCGGGCTGATCGGGATCGTGCGTGACGGCAAGCGACTGCTTGGCGGGGGCCGGCGCACGACGATCGCCGCGGGCGACCTTCTGGTGATCGAGGCCGGCGCCGAGGCGATCGAGGCGTTCCGCGCCGAACTGGGCCTAGCGCTTGCCGAGAACGGCCGCCAGCCCGCGGCCGACCAGGGGCTTTCGGTGGTCGAGGTCGTGGTGCCCGTCGGCGCCCGGATCGCGGGCCGGTCGGCGGCGCGGATCGGGCTGGGATGGCGGCAGCGCACGATCCTTCTGGGCATCGCCCGGCAGGGCAAGCGGATCACCCGCGAGGTCCGGCGCGAGACGGTGCGGCCCGGCGACATCCTGCTTTTGCTGGTGCCCGAGGGCCATACCGACGAGGTCGCGG
>Ga0180431_10003125_pt1 | contig 21541 bp, 15 predicted proteins | sample SS_ome_11_FD_132459 | JGI IMG/M metagenome (GOLD analysis project Ga0180431, IMG submission 132459) | Hypersaline lake sediment archaeal communities from the Salton Sea, California, USA - SS_1_MS_1 metaG | ecosystem: Environmental > Aquatic > Non-marine Saline and Alkaline > Hypersaline >...
GCGAGTTGCTCCCCTGCTCGCCGATTCGAATCCCCCCTTCTTGCCGTGGAGGAGTGACGCCGAGTGCTCCCCCGAGCGCAAGGCCCATACGGCAGAGAACCGAAAGCCGAGAGCCGAAAGCCGCGATTTCTTGCCCATTTGCGGCGTCGTTGCATTTCGGATTTCGGACGTCCTTGTGTTTTCCCCCCTGCCGCGTGTATAGTGTTCGCCACCACCCTGCGAATCTTGGAATGAACCCGGCGGCTGATGATGAAGCGAATTCTTCCCTTTTGCCTTGTGCTTGTCCTGTGCCTTGCCTCTAGCTGCGGGGACCAGGACGTCGTCGGACCCGAGACGGCGAACGTTCGGATTCAATTGAGCCCCGATTCGACCGTCCTCCATCACAACGAGAGCATTCAATTTCGCGCCCGCGTCACCGGAGCGGCGGACACTACGGTCACATGGACGCTGGAAGGCAAAGCGAACGGGGATTCTCTCGTCGGCACCCTCACACGCGCCGGTCTCTACACGGCTCCTGCACGGATTCCCCAAACCCTGATTCCCTTCAGGGTGATGGTGACGGCCACCTCCCTCGCTGTTCCCTCGCACGCGGATTCGGCGGAGGTGACCCTGGTATCCGGCGAGGAGGGCCCATGCATCGAGTTATCTCCATTTGAATGCACCGTCGGTCTGGGCGAGCGCGTCGTCTTTGACGCCAATATCGAAAACGCTTCGGACCTCACGCTGGTCTGGTCCGTCGACGAGATTCCCGGGATCTCGGACGCGGGGACAATGGAGTCCCCGGGCGTCTACCGCGCCCCCGAGATTCTGGTCGACACCTTGACGGTAACGCTGCGAGCCACCTCCACGGAGGACCCGTCCAAGTCCGCCGTGGCTCTCATGCACGTAATTCCCAAACCCCTCGTAACCATCGGCATCCAACCGCAGAGTGCAACGCTTGAAACCAACCGCAGTCTCCTGTTGGAAGCCCGAGTGCTGGACTCTCCGGACACGAGCATCATCTGGTCCGTGAACGGCAAGGCAGGCGGCGATTCTCTCCGCGGAGTCGTTTCGCCGGTGGGGCTCTACACAGCCCCGGCATCCGTCCCCCCCTCGTCGCCGGTCACCGTCCGCGCCACGTCTCGGGCCCAGCCGACCCGGTACGCCGACGCGCTTGTGGAAATCGAGCCGGCGGCTGCCGGACCTTCGATCCTTCTTTCGCCCGCGGAAGTACGCGTGGCGTTCGATGACTCACAGGCCTTCCGCGCCGAGACAGGCAAAACCATGGACATGCCGGTAACCTGGTCCGTCGATGAGATTCCGGGCGTTGTCGGCGTTGGCTTGTTTGACATGGAGGGGTTGTACCGCGCACCCTCTCCGGCAATGGAAGAGTCGCTCACGGTCGTCGTTCGCGCTACGTCGACCGAGAACGTCGACGTCTCCGCCGCCGCCTTGGTTCATCTCTACCACCCGCCCGTGGTCCACGTCGCGCCCCCCGACGTTTCTGTGAACGCCGGGCTCGGCCAACAGTTCTCGGCCACCGTGACCCGCGCCGATGATCCAACCGTCACCTGGCGAGTGAACGGGATCGAGGGTGGGAACGCAGTCTTCGGAACGATCACCTCCACCGGGTATTACGTGGCGCCGGCGGCCGTCCCGTCTCCCGAGCAGGTAGAGGTCGAGGCCGTTCTGGCTGAGGATTCGAGACGGGCGGACACGGCATGGGTCATGGTGCTGCCCCCCATCGAGGTTCACCTCTCTCCGGCCGACGCGGCCGTGGTTCTGGATCAGGAGCTGTTCTTTGAATTCCGGGTCGAGAACACGCCGGATACCGGCCTCGACTGGTACGTGAACGACGACCCGGGCGGCAGCGGTTCATTCGGGTACATCCACGAGAGCGGCAAGTACGAAGCACCTTCCACGCTCCCGGATCCACCCCATGTGGAAGTCAAAGCTGTGAGCCGGAAGGACCCCGCCCGCTTCGCGACGGCTACCGTAGAAATCGTCCTGCCCGCGGTATTCGTCTTCGAAGCCGAGACCTACACGCAGGCCGGAGACGAGGGAGGTGACCCGGTCTTCATCATTGACCAATCCGCCCACAATGCTTCCGGTGATTATGCCGTCGAGGGACTGGACAGGGTTTTCGAGTGGATCGAGGTGCCGATCCACATCGAGTATTCGGGCATGTACAAGATCGTTTTCCGGCATGCCGCCCATAGCAGCATCACCGCCCAGATCTCGATGCCGGGCTGTGGGTCCGAGGGACAGGACGGTTCCTGGACGCTTTCCCTCAGCGGCAACAGCTGCACCTGAAGTGACGGCCGGAGGTACTCGGATGCCACCGTGAGTGGCACAGAGAATCTAGCCGCCGGAACATATGTGCTGCGCCTCCACATCGACCAGAACCCCTTCAACCGGCTCGTCAGCGCCGACTGTTTCCGTTTCGAACTCCTCACCGGCGCCACGCCGTAAGACCCAAACTGCAGAGAGTCGAGAGTCGAAAGTTGAGAGTCGAAAATCCTCCAACCACAGATTTCACGGATTCCAGAGAGTACCCGGCAAGGTGAAGCCGAGAGCCGAAAACCGGAACACACCAACCCCGGGCCGGCCGCGGTGAAGGTCCGCCGGATCGAAGGCCCGAGCGTGGCGTTTCGGTCCGAGCAAATCGCCGCCCTCCTTGCCGATTCAAAACCTCACTCACGCTCGTGGCCAAGAGACGCCGGACCTTTGCCGCGGCAAAAGGCCCGCGCCGCAGAGAGTCGAGAGTTGAAAGTCAAGAGTCGAAAATCCTCCAACCACAGATTTCACGGATTCCAGAGAGTACCCGGCAAGGTGAGGCCGAGAGCCGAAAGCCGGAACACACCAACCCGGGCCGGCCGCGGTGAAGGTCCGCCGGATCGAAGGCCCGAGCGTGGCGTTTCGGCCCGAGCAAATCGCCGCCCTCCTTGCCGATTCAAAACCTCACTCACGCTCGTGGCCAAGAGACGCCGGACCTTTGCCGCGGAAAAAGGCCCGCGCCGCAGAGAGTCGAGAGTTGAAAGTTGAGAGTCGAAAATCCTCCAACCACAGATTTCACGGATTCCAGAGAGTACCCGGCAAGGTGACGAAGATGGAGCCTTGGGCTCGAGCGAATGCCCTGTGACACAGGATAGACGGCCATATCCTACTCGGCGAGAAAACCCACGCTCGAGCCTTACGACCCCATTCTTCGCCCCCTTGCCAGATCAGGCAGAGATGCGAAAGCGGAAAACCGGTTACCCCCCCACCATGCCGCACCGTCATCGTCGCCCTTGGGCGGATCCACAGAAGCGGGGGTCCGGTTGCCGGTTGCGCTCCCGTCGGGTTCGCGCTATGCTCGGCACATTGGCGGCAATCGTTCGGGGCTCAACGGTCGAGGGCGGCGCATGCGACTGCGCTTTCTCAGCGGGATTCTGTGTGTTCTCATCACCGGCGCTGGATGCGACGGCGACAAAGTGACTCGGCCCAGCCCCGCCTCCGACGTGGGCGTCGAGGCCGAAACGATGTCCCATTCCCACGATCGAGGCGCCACCCCGGTCCAGATCGTCTCCAGAAACACGGCTTCCGGAGGCCAGGCCGTGGAGGGACTCGACCGTCTTCAGGAGTGGATCGAGATCCCCGTCCCTTTCGACCAGACCGGATTCTACAACGTGGTCTTTCGCCACGCGTCGACCGAGGGCGTTCAAGTCACCGTAACGGTGGCCGGAGGCGGATCCAAGAACCAGGATCCCGAGTGGCTATTGTCGCTCAATTCCGGGGGCTGTGGGTGAGGCAGCTCGCGGACCTACTCCGACGCTACCGGGGGTAGCGCTCAGCGGATCACCGCCGGAACGCACGCAGTCCGGATTTCCATTCACCAGATCGTGGAAGAGCATTCCCAGATCGTGAGCGCCGATCGGATCCGGTTCATCGCCACAGAGTAGAACGTGCAGAACCCAACGGCCGGCCTCAGACGTCACGGATTCAAGGCGCCGAGCCCTCCGCAGATTTCGCAGATTCACCCTGTGGCCGAAAGCCTGAGGCGAAAGTCTGACCCGGAGCTTCCGTCCCGAGAAATCGCTCACGCGCAAAACCGGGCTTGCAAACATCAGGGGTTCGTCCTATGGTGTCTGGGTCGGCCGTGAGTACCGATGCAATCACCGCGAGCCCCTTGAAAGGACATTGAAGGATGCCCGGCTACTACCAGAGTTCCGGCGGGCTGGCCGGCCGGTTCACGCCCGTCGTCAAGAAGCTGATCATCGCCAACGTGGTCGTCTTCCTCTTTTCCTACATTGCCGGCCCGACGGGAAGACATATCCTCCTGTACTACTTCTCTCTCGTCCCGGCCTTCATTCTCGACAAGGGCTTTGTCTGGCAGTTCTTCACCTACATGTACCTTCACGGCAGCTTCACACACCTGCTGTTCAACATGTTCGCACTCTGGATGTTTGGAAGCATGGTCGAGTCCGTGTGGGGCGGCCGGAAGTTCTTCCAATATTACACGCTGTGCGGGATCGGCGGAGGACTCTGCACCTGGGCTCTGTCCCACGGTTGGACGAATCCCACCGTCGGCGCGTCCGGGGGCATTTTCGGCGTGCTCCTGGCCTACGGGATGTTGTTCCCCGAGAACTACATCTACCTCTGGCTCCTGATTCCCATCAAGGCGAAGCATTTCGTGATTCTCTTCGCCGCAATCGAGCTGCTCGCGGGGTTCAGCTACACGCCGGACGGGATCGCGCACTTCGCCCACCTGGGGGGGATGCTCTTCGGCTACCTGTATATCCGTAAGGGCTTGCCGAGACTGCCGACGGGGTTCAAAATCCGAATACCCAAGAAACCCGCCATCCGCGTGGTTCGCAACGACCCGTCGCCCGCGCCCTCGCGCCAGGACCGCGTCGATGAAATTCTCGACAAGATCACACAGCACGGGATCGATTCACTGACCCCCGAGGAAAAGCGGATCCTCGAAGAAACGGACAACGAAGAAGACTACTAGACCCACGAGCGAATACTCGCCGACACGGGACCCCGAGCATGGCGCGATCTATCCGGACGCAGGCAATAGAACACGGGCGGCCCGAAGGTCGCCCGTGGTTTTTGCACAGTCTTTGGAATCTATAGCTGCCGAATCTGTGTCTCCGATGCTTCGTTCCGCACTTTCGCCGCCGCCCTCTTGGGTTTCGGCCGCGCGTTATTCCTCCAGCTTCTCCCACGTGGTCGTGTCCGCCAGCGCGTTGTAGGTCAGACGGAACTTGAGAGGCTCTCCGTCGTTGTCCTTGTCCTCCACCCCCGTGGCGATCAACTGGAAACTCTTTTCCGTGACGTTCTCGAATTCATAGGCGCCGTTGTCGTTCGAAGATGCCAGTCCCAGGGACTCGATCGTCATGCCCACGAAGGTCTGATTCTCGGCCTGCTGTTTGTACCATTTCTCGGCCTGCACGACGATCAGCGATGCGTCCCAGGAAACCGCGGCCTCATTCGCCAGCGATGGATCTCCCCTGAATTGGGCGACGCCCACGAACACGGCGATGGCCACAAGCACGATTCCAACGATGACGAGCACAATATGCAATCCACTCATTTCCGATTCTCCTCACTCACTCGCAGGTGTTGCGGTACCGCCGAGTATGCGATCCTGGTGCCAGAGAGCTGCGCGATTCCTCTTTGTTCCCCGACCGTGTGTCTTATCAAGAGCCCATCGGACTCGTTCCCCGACCGTGCGCCCGTACCCGGGGAATATCACCGACCTCACGCCGTCGACTCACCCTTCGCGGGCCTGATTGTACTCCTGCTCCGCCCACGACAGGGCGGCAATCATGGACGGGAATCCGATGGTCGCAAGACACAGGATCAGCGCGTGCCGGATTTCTTCCATCGTAATCCCCTCAGACAAACCCAGCCGAACGTGCGCCTTGACCCCGCCGTCCAGACCCGCTCCGGCGGCGATGCCGACCTTGATGAGACGAGCGGTCTTCGCGTCGAGAGGACCGGTCGACCAGCACGCTTTCCCGAGATTCTCATACGCCTCGAAGACCTCCCCATGGTGTTCCTTGAACGACTTGAAAGGCTTCGGCTCTCTCACGACACCACACTCCTCTCCGGTCAGCGCACCACGACCATCTTCCGCACCCTGACCACCTCGCCCCTCTCCAGGCGGCAGAGGTAGACGCCCGGCGCCACAGGTTGTCCCACTCCATTCCGCCCGTCCCAGAAAACATCGTGAACACCCGACGCGAGATCTTCTTTGACCAGAACCCGCACCAATCGCCCCGTGACATCGTAGACATCGAGGGTCACCCGCGCGGCTCGAGCAGTCGAGAACCGCACATGTGTACCTGCCCGAGAAGGGCTGGGCGCACAGGCCACCACAAGATCCTTCCACTCGCCGCCGTTTCCTGCGGCACGCGCCACCAGGTCCTGAAGATATGCCCTGAGAACGCCAAGACCCGAGCCCGCAGGCGCGTGTTCGACCGACCGGAGCAGAGCCGCGTAACGATCAAGGTAAGGGCCGTGGTCCTCGATCGCGGGGTGGAAAGAATACATCGCGGCGGGCGAGAGTGCGTGCGTCTTGCTCCAATTCACACCGACGGGGAGGAGATCGGCTGCCTCCACACGCCCATTGCCGTCGGCGTCCGCGTAGTCCGCCCCGACGGCGTGCCATGTTCCGAGCGTCTGCGCTTCCCAGGCAAAGGGATCGGCCGCCGCGCGCGGGGTGACTTCGGTATGCCAGTGCACCACCAGCGGGAGTATGTCCTCGGGATCCACGTCGCCGTCGTTGTCCGTATCCCCTGCCCACAGCACGGGGATGGTGCTCCCTTCCGCTATCGCCGTTCGGGTATTGGCGCTCAATCCATACGTGCGATCGACGGTTCCCGACGGCCATCGGACGATCAGGGAATCCGCCGTCTCCGCCTCCTCGAGACCGAAATGGAGCGTCCCGCCGCTCTGAGAAAGCCCCAGCCCGCCGCATTCTTCCTGGATCTGGACTCGCCCACCGGCGTAGAGAGTCACCCTTGCTCCGACCCCGTCCCCGTTCGACGCCCGGCCCGAAAGATCCACCGCAAGCCAATTGTGAACCGGTTCACCGTAATCCCCGTTTAGGAACAGCAAGTCGGCACCGCTGCTGGCTCCGCTGCTCAGAAACAGATCCGGATCGCCGTCGTTGTCGTAGTCCGCCCAGCCGGCCCCGTAGAACAGGCCGGACCTCGCAACACCCGCGGCGGCCGCAACCTCGGCGAATCCGCCTCCGCCGTTGTTGCGGAAGAGAGCGGTGGTCGCGCCGCTCGTGAAGAGATCCGGGTCGCCGTCGTTGTCCACATCCGCCCAGATCGCCACGCTGCCCTGGCCCTGACCCGCCGCAATCGCGGAGTCCGATACATTCACGAAAGTGCCGCCGTCATTCCGATACAGCCCGTTGTCGCTCAAATTGCCGAGAACGAAGAGATCCAGATCCCCGTCGATGTTGTAGTCCGCCCACGAACAGGCCTCACTGTCGGTCGGCACGTCCACTCCCGCCGACGCCGCCGTCTCGGTAAAGGTCCCGTCGCCGTTATTGTGGAACAGGAGGTTCGACCCATAGACCGCCACATAGAGATCGGGCCACCCGTCCGCGTCGTAGTCGGCCCAACAAACGCCGTGACAATTCGCGGCACCCGCATCCACGCCCGCCGAAACGGCCGAGTCGGAGAACGAGATCCCCGCCTCGTTGTGATAGAGCGCGTTGGGTCCACTCAGGCCGCCCGTCACGTAGAGATCCAGCCAGCCGTCCCGATCGTAGTCCGCCCAGGCCAGAGCATACCCCCCGGAGGCTCCGCCCATACCCAGCCCGGACGCCGTCTCGGAAAGAGAGTCCCCCGCCGCGTTTCGGTAGAGCCAGAGGGTTCCATCCAGCTCCACCACCGCCAGATCCCGAAATCCATCGTTGTCGAAGTCCCCCCACGCCGCGCCGTTCGGAGTTCCCGAAACCCGGAGATCCTGGATGGCCCCGAAAGTCGCCCCGAGATTCCGGTGGAGCCAGCTTCGGGCGCCGAAGGCCGGCCATTTGAGAACCACCAGGTCTTCCAGCCGGTCGCCGTCCACGTCCGCCCATGCCGCGCCTCTGGACCAACCCGTCGAGTCCAGATGAGCGTCGCCGGCCACCTCGGTGAACAGAACTTCGGAGAAGCCGCCGTTGCAATGCAGCTCGAACGGAGACGCGTCCCCCTCGACCCAGCACACCAGCGCCCCGTATCCGGAGAGATACTCCACCTGGGTGGATCCCAGAGATGAGGCATCCGAGCGGCTCAGGTTCTCGGCGGGTTGCCATGGCGAACCACCGTCGCACGAGCGGTGATAAACGTCGTAGTCGCCGTCCTCCTCATCGCTCCAAACCAGATGGAGCGTGCCGAGATTATCCATGGAGAGCGTCGGGTAAAGGGATCCGGCGCCTGGAGTCTCACTCAGGTTCACCGGGGTCGTCCAGCTCTTGCCTTCGTTGGACGCGTAGTGAATCTCGGCGTCCGTACTGTCTCCTTCTTGCCACGCGACGTGCACAGTTTCCAGATATGGGTCGACCACGACATGGGGAAACTTCGACGAGAGGGCGGTTTCGCAGAGGCGCGTCGTGTCGGACCAACTCAGGCCATGGTCGATGGAGGTGAGGAAGAAAACGTCAATGGGAACCACGTTGAGTTCGGGAGTGTAGCTGAACACGATGTAGAGATTGCCGTCGGCGTCGATCGAAAGGGAGGGCCACTGGGCGTAGCCGGTCTCGGGGCCAATGGAGACAGGAGATGCTCCCTCCCCCTCATAGCGGAGGTACGCGAGGCGCGAATGCGAATCTCCTTCATCGTACCACACGATGTGGAACATCCCGTCCGCGTCGACCTCCAGCTTCGGTCCGGAGGCCAGGTTTCCCGTCTCGGCAATCTCCCGGGGATCACCGCCCCAGCTCTCGGAATACAGATATACGTCCGCCGTGCCTCCCGTGCCCTCCGACCAGACCATCACAACCTCTCCGGCCGTGTCCACGGCGACATCCGGGGGTTCCGAGGAACCCAGGTCCGGCGAGCCCGTCAGGTTGCTCGGAACAGACCATGTGGACCCCTCATCTTCCGAGGTCGTGAGGAAGACATCCGTTTGGACTCCGTCCCAACCCAGATATGCGAGATGAAGTCGACCGCGCGCGTCAAACACCAGATGATTGTCGGCGACGAAAGCCTGGTGGATTCCCGGGTCCACCTGGGCGGCCGCCGAGATCGCTCCACATACGATGCCCACCACCACGGAGAAGATGAGAGATGTTCGCACCGGAGATCCCCTCCTCTGGCCCGGATGACGCGCGAAGCCCGGGTAGAGACCCGGCCAGATCCGTCGTCCGCTGTTTCACGGCCCGGCCGGAAAGACACACATCCGGCCGACGGCCCAATCCATGCGCAGGCCGGGCTAGTCCGCGATCGAGGTTCCGACGCGGATCGTCGATTCCACCGTTACCAGTTGCTCAACATCGGGAATCGGCTGCCCCGAAGGATCCTTGAGCAAGACCGATCCGTCCGGGAAACCCACGACTCGGTCCCCGGCCTCCGTCGCAGTCAAACAAATCCAGGCCAGTGTTCCGTTTCCGTCCACGCCGCCGGTGGGATGGAGCCGAGTCATCGCAACCTCAAGGAGATTCTCATCGGAATCGAAGAGAAACAGCGTTTGAACCTCCTGGCCCAGGAATAGCCCCGCCGTGAGCGTGTCCGCGCTGAAATACACTCCATCACCCAAAGGCCCGATCTCCAGTGCCGCGCCGAAGAGATCCGTGACGTTGAGTACGCGAATCGCCAGCCGAAGGGAGTCTCCCACGGAGACCGTCGTCTCCCAGGGGTCGACGACGATCGTCGGCAGCATGCTGAAGGTGTGGAAGGAATCCACCTCGCTTCGCGGCGACACATTGCCCGAGACGTCCGTCGATCGAACGGCGAAGAAGTATCGGGTCTCCGGGAGAAGCCCGTTCACCGCCACCGAGTGATCGGTCACCAGGGTGGAGTCAGGGGTCTCCCGCCATGCGGCCGTTGTATCGGAGCCCCAGAGAACCGTCGAGAGGCTGCGCTCATCCGTCGTCCAGCGGATCTCGGCGGAATTCGCCGTGACCTCACGGACGGTCGGGCCGGCCGTTATCGTCGGGGAAGTCACGTCTTCCCCTGGAACCGGACCCACCGCGTCGTCGTCCCCGCAGCCGCATAACACAAGAAGACCGGCGTACAGAATCGCGAGAACGCCGTTCCCTTCGAGAAAACGGCCCATGCCCCCCTCCGCGACCAGACATCCTGATGGTATGAGTAACCGTCAAGGATGCTACCCAGCCCGCAAGGGGAGTGTCAAGGGAGTTTCGGGTGCGCGCTCTGAAAATCCCTGCCGTTCCGAAACATCCGTGCAGGCGGGAGTGGAAGGCGGGAGGTAGAATCAGGGAGAGATCTATGGGAGAACGGCCGGCCGTTGGTCTGCCGCTGCCGAATCCCCGGAAGCGTTTCTTTAGGGACGCATCCGGAGCGAGTTCAGGAAGGACGAGGGTGGACCGTCAGATCACCGGTGCCTGCTGGGGGGCTGCGTGTGAATGCTCAACTCACCGGTGCGTGCTCGGAAGAAGGAAGATCCTGCTCGGACTCCATCTCAAATTCTGCAGTGGCCGGCGCGGTCACGGGAATCGAGAGGACAAACGTCGTTCCATTACCCGATTCGGACTGGACACTCAGGCGGGCATTGTGTTGTTCCACAATTCGCTTGCACACGGGAAGTCCATAGCCGTGTCCGTCCGCGCGAGTCGTGAACCCCGGTTCGAACACCCGATCCAGGATTCGGGGAGGGATGCCTGACCCATTGTCGGAGATCACGACTTCGACCAGATCTTCTTCCGACCAGTGGCAGGACGAGACCCGGATCCGACCTGATCGGCCTCGGAGAGCATCGGCAGCGTTGTTGAAGAGGTTCAAAAACACCTGCTGAATCTGCTGGGAATCAATCAGCAGGAGGGGAAGATCGGCCGCCAGGTCCATCGAGAATCGTACCTCATCGAAGCGATCCAGAGGAGTGACGAACTCCACGGTCTCCCGCACGATTCTATTCAGATCGGCGTACTCCCGCGCCTGTCGCTCTCCCCAGAATCCCATGAGCCCTCGAGACATCCGGTGCATTCTGACCAGCTGCTGCGAGAGGGAATGGACGTACCGCTGCGCGCGCTCGTTCACCGAATCTTCGACCGTGTGGGCGAAGAGCTCGAGCTGGGCCCGCGCGATGGCGAGGTAGTTGTTGATCTCGTGTCCGATTTCGGCGGCCATCTCGCCCATCGTCGCAAACCGCTCTGAACTGAGGAGGGTTTCCAGCAGGTCTTCCCGCGTCCGACGAAGCGCGTCCATCTCGGCCCGGATTCTCGCGTCACGCCCGGCCACTGCAACGCCGATCACGCCTCCAAAGAGAGAGAACCCGAGCAGAGTCAGACCGGGCTCCGAACCCACAAGCGCCCCGGCGGCTTTGATGAGTCCTCCCGCACTGCCGTCCCACCCGCCGGCGAGAAACGAACGCCAGAACTCCGCACCCACCGCAATGGCAAACAGAAAGAGAACTCCACCGAAAACGACGGTGCCTCCAAGCGCGCCCAGAAGCAGTCTGAGCAGGCCGGATCGCGGTCTCCGCTTTCCCCCTGAACGGTTCAACGGTACCTCTCCTGATATGGCGGGGCGTGCCCCGTGTCGGTGATTGTGTGGATGGACGCGTGTATAGGAATTTCGGCACCGACAGACTCCGGCTTGAGCTGCTTCCCCGGACGGGCGGCATTCACCGGGACGGCCGTCCTGTGACGAAAACACCGCACTTCGGAAGGGTTCCCACCCGGGGCAATGGGCTTCGGCTTCGAGACACATGCAAGCGGGGTGAGGGGCTCTCGAGTCGTTCCGGCCGGAACGCCCCGATCCTCCGGATCCGGACAGCAGAAACCACTATGCTCCCTTCACCCCCATAGTGAATTCTCTGTACGGCGGGGGAGATGAAAAGGAGGCGTCAAGAAACGCATACCCCTGGAGGCGACTGAGAAAATGGCTTCCGGGCTGGACAAGACAGCCCCGTTGTGATAAACTGGCCGCTGTAGTGGTATGATGGTTACGCTCACAATGTATGTGATCTCATCACGTCCGGAACACTCGGGAGATGGGGCCGGAGAGGAACAACCCGGCCCGGAGAAAAGGGAGGAGACCATGAGGAGCTCCGCGATCTTTTTCTTTGTACTGGCCGCGACGGCCGTCTTGACAGCGGAGGCACCTGCGGCCACCTGGAATCTTAAGGCAGACGGGACCGGCGATGCGCCCACCATTCAGGTCGCCGTGACTACCGCCGCGCCGGGGGACACCATTCTACTGGAACCGGGCACCTACACGGGCCCCGGAAACAAGAACATCGTGTGTGCAGGAAAGGACCTCGTGATTCGGGGTGAGGATCTCCGCGCCGATGCCATCATCGATTGCGAGGGAGACGGACGGGGGTTCGACTTCTCAGGCGGCGAAACTCGCGCAATGCTATTGCAGGACTTGTCGATCATCAACGGATACGTCACCATCTCCGGAGGCGGCGCCATTCGCGTGAACCTTCACAGCGATCCGACCTTGCGGCGAGTCCACATGGAGAACAACCATGCCCCCATCGGTGGTGCCATCGTGTGCTGGCTGTCCTCACCGATGGTCGTGAATTGCAGCATCATCGGCAACTCGACCGATCTGTACGGGGGCGGCGGCGGGGTCAGTATTCATCAGGATTCGGACCCGCTCTTCAGTCGGTGCTGGATCGAGGATAACTGGGCATCCTACTCCGGCGGGATGGAAATCTACAACAGCTCCGCCACCATCAGCTACTGCACGATCGTGAACAACAGTTGTACATCCATGGGTGGCGGAATCGGTTGCCAGTGGGCCACACCCTTCATCAATCAATCTACGATCGTCGGCAACGCGTCCGCCGACTCCGCGGGAGGCATCTTCCTCTATCAGTCGGCACCCGAGATCCAGTGTTCCATCATCGCTTTCAGTCAGAGTGGAGCCGGCATCTGGTGTTACTGGGACTGTTCGACCCCGACCTTGGTCATGACCGACATCTATGGGAATGCCGACGGCGACTGGATCGGTTGTGTCGCGGGGATGGAGTTGATCAACGGAAATATGTCGGTGGATCCGATGTTCTGTGGGTGGGAGCTCGGCGATTACTATCTCTCCGAGTCGTCTCCTCTCTGCTATTGCATCGATCCGTGCGCGTGTTTCGTGGGTGCATGGAGTGTGGGCTGCGCCGGCCTCACCTCGGTGCATGAGAGCGCCGTTCAGCAGCCGAAGTCCTGGAGCACGTTGAAGAAGCACTACCGGGAGTAAAGCGCTTCCATTCTATGACGTCCCCAAGCCGGGTACCCGCCTCCGGGAGGGTACCCGGTTTCTTGCGGCCCCACCGCCCGCACTGTTCCTCAACCTGCTCCCGGTTCACCCGTTCCGGCGTACAGCACACGACATCGAACCAGACTCCGCCCCCCTGCGTTTTTTGGTTCACTCTTCTCGCCGGCTCCGGTAGCGTGGGAGCGAAGTCGGTTCCCGATTCGGGCCACGCTCGAGGAATCCACGAAGCGGTTCGATGGCATCACCGCTTTAACTCAAACCCGGGAGGTCAGACGTGGGCGACCCAACCTACATTCGCTGGTTCTCCGATCTCACAATCGACGACATCGGACGGGTCGGAGGGAAGAACGCGTCTCTCGGAGAGATGATCTCCACACTGAGAGTGCAGGGAATCCGTGTCCCCAACGGATTCGCGGTCACAACCGATGCCTACAATCTGATCCTCGAGGAAAACCGCCTCGAGCACCTCATCGAGGAGGAATTGAAAGCCTTCCGCAAGGGAGACAAGAGCCTCGATGAAGTCGGCCGCACGATCCGCGTGGACATTCGCTCCAAGCCTCTACCGCAGCGATTGGAAAAGGCCATTGTCGCCGCTTACGGGGACCTGTCGAGGGAGTCCGGCGAAGAGCACACGCTGGTCGCCGTCCGCAGCAGTGCCACGGCCGAAGACCTCCCGGACGCCAGCTTTGCCGGTCAGCAGGACAGTTTCCTCAATATCCACGGCGTCGAGCAATTGCTGGAAGCGGTCCGGCTGTGCTTTGCTTCCCTTTACACCGATCGGGCCATCAGCTACCGGGAGGAATTGGGCTACGACCATGAGCGCGTCGCCCTCTCGGTCGGGGTGCAGAAGATGGTTCTGGCCGACCGAGCCGGGGCCGGGGTCCTATTCACCCTGGATACCGAAACGGGTTTCGACCGCGTTGTCTTCATCACCGCGGCATTCGGCCTGGGCGAGACAGTCGTCCAGGGCATCACGAATCCCGACGAATACTACGTGTTCAAACCCCTCGTCGGCGCGCCCGGCAAGCTCCCCATCGTCCGGAAGATCCTCGGAGCGAAGGAAAAACGCATGATCTTCGCCACGGGTCGAAGCGTCCGGACCCGCCTCGTGGATACCCCGCGCGCCGACCGGGAACGTTTCGTACTCTCGGATGACGAGATCATCCAGCTGGCTCAATGGGCGCAAACGATTGAGGAACACTACAGCGCCAAGCGGGGGCGACCCACACCGATGGACATCGAGTGGGCCAAGGACGGTGAGACCGGAGGGTTGTTCGTCGTTCAGGCACGGCCCGAGACCGTTCACTCGACCCGGAAGCGGAGCACGATCCAGTCCTACCGTTTGAAAGAGCACGGAACCGTTCTCGTGGAAGGTCGGGCCGTGGGTGAAGCGATCGTCACAGGGAGAGTCTGCCGAGTCGATGATCAGGAGGAGACCGGTTCCTTCGAAGACGGGTGCCTTCTGGTTACCGAGATGACCGATCCCAACTGGGGCCCGCTCATGAAGCGATCCAGCGGGATCATCACGGACCTCGGCGGACGGACATGCCACGCGGCCATCGTGGCGCGGGAACTGGGAATCCCGGCCGTGGTCGGCACGGGGTCCGCGACGGAGATTCTGGAGAACGGGCGGTCCGTCACCCTCTCGGCGGCCGAGGGCGAGATCGGCAGAGTGTACGACGGCACGTTGGCCTTCGACGTGGAGGAAGTCGGAATCGAGGAGATTCCCCCGACGCGGACGGCCATCATGATGAACGTGGCGAATCCGGGCGTGGCTTTCCGCGTCGGGCAGATTCCCAACGACGGCGTCGGACTTGCCCGAGTGGAATTCGTGATCGCCAACACGATCCAGGCCCACCCTCTGGCCCTCATCAAGTACGACGAATTGGAGAGTCCGGAGGATCGCGACGCCATTCAGCGCCTCGTGACGGGGTACTCGAGCCGCCGGGATTTCTTCGTCGAGAACCTCGCCGAGGGCGTGGCCACGATCGCCGCCGCCTTCCACCCGAGGGACGTCATCGTGCGGTTGAGTGACTTCAAGTCCAACGAGTACGCCGGCCTCATCGGCGGTCGGCAGTTCGAGCCGAGGGAGGAAAATCCGATGATCGGATTGCGGGGCGCGTCGAGATACTACAGCGACCGTTTCCGCCCGGCTTTCGAGCTGGAGTGCGAGGCTCTCGTCCGGGTCCGCCAGCGCTTCGGCCTCACCAACGTGAAAATCATGGTGCCCTTCTGCCGCACACCCGAGGAGGGAGCCCGGGTCATCGAGATCCTGGAGCACAGTGGGCTGAAGCGGGGGCGAGAGGGGCTCAAGATCTACGTGATGTGCGAGCTGCCGTCAAACGTCATCCTGGCCAAGGAGTTTGCCGACCTGTTCGACGGATTCTCCATCGGGTCCAACGACCTCACCCAGCTGATCCTCGGGGTGGACCGAGACTCGGGCCTGGTAGCCCACGTGTTTGATGAAAGAAACGAAGCCGTCAAGCGTGCCATCTCGGAGTTGATCAGGAGCGCAAAGGAATCGAATCGGAAGGTCGGCATTTGCGGACAGGCGCCCAGTGATTTCCCGGATTTCGTGGAGTTCCTGATCCGAGAAGGCATCGATTCGATATCCGTCAATCCGGACACCGCTCTCCAGGTAAGAAGCCAGGCGCACAGGATCGAGTCGGCCCAACCGGAATCGGCCTAGGAACCGACTGAGGAGAACCGGCCGCAGATTCCACAGGCTTTCATAGATTCAAATCCGGGCAAGATACCCGAGCGTTCGGATCGCTGATCCGAACGCTCAATCGTCGGGCACTCGGCTTTGCCCTTCGTGGGCTTCGTGATCTTCGTAGTTCAAGCTGGAGGTGGATTCAGCACTCGCTCGATCTCGGTCTGGAGTCCCTCCTCGTCGCCCTCCTCGTATCCGACGCGGCGGTAGGTGATCCGACCCGCTGCATCGATGAGAAACAGCGTTGGGATGGGGCCCACCTGGTAGAGCGGCCCGGTAACTCCGGTTACCCGATCGTCCATGAGCACGATGAAATCGTACCCGTTCTCCTTCAGAAACGCCCCGGCATCCTCCGCCGTATCATCGTAGCTGACGGTCACAAGAACGACGCCCCGGTCGGCGAACTCGGCCGCCACTTTCACGAGTTGCGGAAACTCCGCAACACACCCGCCTCACCAGCTGGCCCAGAAAGGCAGAAGAACCGTCTTTCCGGAGAAATCCCCGAGACTGACGACTGTGCCCGTCACGTCCTTCAACGTGAAATCCGGCGCCGCCTCGCCGATCTCCAGCCGGTCGTGAGGAGCGAAGGGTCGCCTGAAGGGCACGATCGAGAAACGAGTGCCCCGACTGTTGAGCCCGATGACCTCAAAGGCCCGATCTCCCAGAAGGAAAGGTTCGCTCATCGCGTACCGCTCGACGCTGTTCCGGTTGCCGTCAATGGCCCCGTCCCGGTTGGTGTCGATGACGAGAATGTCCCGATGATCGTAGTAGCCGTTGTTGTCGGCATCGAAGAGGATGTACCCGTAGGGTTCACCCTCCAGGTGATCCAGATCTCCCGTGCGGTGCCCCACGAAATCCAAGCGAAGCCACTCCCCCTCTCCTCGCTTGTGGGTGAACTGCACCTTCCTCTCCATCCGATGCCTTACTCCGCCCGTATCCACCGGATACGCCACCACAAGCGTATCGCTCAGGAAATAGGGAGAGCCTTCCTCGTAGGGGCGAAAGGAATAGGCCCTGTCGTTCGAGAGATCCAGGTCGAGGTTCCCGTCCGGAACGATCACGACTCCGTCCGGCCCTTCGGCCAGTGCGAGATACTGATGCTCTTCGCCGAGATTCCCGAGATGGAGATCCGCGTAGCGCGCTCCCTGCCCCGCGAAGCGATCCACACCTTTCAGCGCTTCCGGGGGTGTAGCCACGAGTTCGAGGACGGCCCGGCGGGTGGGGTGAACATACACATCCAGCGTCTCGTCCAGCGTGGTGTCGAAGGTATAGCTGCCCGCCCGTTCCCCGCAGCCGGGGACGAGGGAAACTCCAACCAGTAACACTTGGACTCCGAGAATCGTGCACAGACCCCTTCTCATGAATGTCCTCCGATGGGGCAACGACCGGCCCGCCACGACTGGATGTTTCGAGAATCCCGGGTGGCTCCGAGCTCGAGTATCCGTCAGTCTCTCACGGCATACTCTTCCTGTCAATCTGGCAGATTGCCCGCCCTGAGCGACCGAGATCTTGGCCGGCGGCGTGTCAAAGGGCGCGGATGGCCCGGGGATTGGGCCTCACCGTGTCCCTCCATGGCGCGCAAAAGGGCTTGCAATGTCCCTCCGCCAGCTCTATAGTGATTTGTTTGGCCGAGTGTTCCTCCGGTCCCTGAACCCGCCCCCGCATCATGGGAGGCGGCAGCATGGGTTTGTATCCTTATCTCTAAGGTACCCGTCTGAGAGCCGGAGCGTCCCGAACAAAAGAGGGAGTTGCCGGCCGGCCACCGGTCAGGTTTGGCGGCCCGTCGGTCTTTTGCCTTGTCGGCAGTTGGACGGAATCATACGCCGATTGATCCGAGATTCGCGCGACTTCCGTTCACCAGCAGTGTAGGGGGATGAGTTCAATGGCAGTGCGATGTAAAGAGGAGGGCTCCGCGGGAGCCGCGGACGACCCCAAGCGGGTTCAGTGCATGGAGAGCATGGACGGCAACACGGCGGCATCTTATGCTGCGTATGCGTTCAGCGAAGTCGCGGCGATCTACCCCATCACTCCCTCGTCCGTGATGGGAGAGGTTGCCGACGAGTGGGCGGCCCACGGCCGGAAGAACATGTTCGGTCAGGTGTTGAGAGTGGTCGAGATGCAGTCCGAGGCCGGAGCCGCCGGCGCGGCTCACGGCTCCCTCGCCGCGGGCGCTCTGACCACCACCTATACCGCCTCCCAGGGACTCCTCCTCATGATCCCGAATATGTACAAGATTTCCGGCGAGCTCCTTCCGGGGGTGTTCCATGTGTTCGCGCGTGCGGTGGCCGGGCAGGCGCTCTCTATCTTCGGAGACCATTCGGACGTGATGGCCGTGAGGGAAACCGGCTTCGGGCTTATCGCCTCCGGATCCATCCAGGAGGTCATGGATCTTGGGACGATCACACATCTGGCCAGCATCAAGGCCTCCATTCCCTTCGTTCACTTTTTTGACGGGTTCCGTACGTCACACGAGGTTCAGAAGATCCACGTGATCCCGTACGAGGAGATGAGGAGTCTGTTGGATGAAGAGGCCCTCGCCGGTTTCCGGGCTCGAGCCATGAATCCCGAGAATCCCCAGATGCGAGGCACGGCCCAGAATCCGGATATCTTCTTCCAGGTCTCCGAAAGGGCCAACGGTTACTACAACGTTGCACCCAGGCTCATCGAAGACGTAATGCGCCAGTTCGGCGAGGCTTTCGGACGGCACTACGGGCTGTTCGACTACTTCGGAGCGCCGGACGCGGAACGTGTGATCGTGATGATGGGTTCCGGAGCCGAGACGGCCCACGAGGTCGTGGGTTACCTGAACGGACGGGGCGAGAAGGTTGGCCTCATCAAGGTGCGCGTGTATCGGCCCTGGTCGCCCGAGCACTTCATGCGGGCGCTGCCGAAAACGGCGAAGCGAATTGCCGTCCTGGACCGGACTCGGGAAGCGGGCGCTTTCGGCGACCCCCTGTTTCTGGATATCGTGGCGACGCTTCGCGAGAACGCGTGTGACCAGACGGTCGTCAATGGACGCTACGGACTCGGCCAGAAGGAGTTCACCCCCACGATGGCCAAGGCCGTCTTCGACGAGCTCGAGAAGGGCGAACCTCGCCGGCGATTCACGGTGGGCATCGAGGATGACCTGACCCACATGTCTCTCCCGCTGGGAGAGAAGATCAACAGCTCGCCGCCCGATCTCGTCCGCTCCAAGCTCTGGGGATTCGGCTCCGACGGGACCGTGGGCGCCAGCAAGAACGCCATCAAGATCATCGGAGACAACACGGATCTCTACGCTCAAGGGTACTTCGCCTACGACTCGAAGAAATCCGGTGGATTGACGATATCCTATCTGCGGTTCGGGAAATCCTGCATCCTGTCCACCTACAGCGTCCAAACGGCGGACTACATTGCCTGCCACAAGTCATCCTACGTCGACCAGTACAATATCCTCGAGGGCGCGCGCGAGGGCGGCACCTTCGTGCTCAACTCGAGCTGGAAAGACCTGGAAGCGCTGGAAACCCATCTGCCCGGGTCGATGAAGCGCGAGATTGCACGGAACCACCTGAAGTTCTACAACATCGATGCCGTTCAGATCGCGGCCGATCTGGGCCTGGGCGAACGGATCAATATGATCATGCTCACCGCCTTCTTCAAGCTGGCGAATGTCTTGCCCGTCGATGAAGCCGTTCAGCTCCTCAAGGAGGCCATTGAAAAGACCTATGTTTCCAAGGGTCGGAAGATCGTCGAGATGAACTGGAAGGCCGTGGACGCCGCACTCGGAGCCATCCAGGAAATCCACTACCCGGAAACCTGGGCTCAGGCAGAGGACCGCCCAAAGGCCGAGCGGGAGGAACCCGAGTTCGTCTCCTCGGTGGTGCGTCCGATCCTGGCCCAGCAGGGCGACAAGCTGCCGGTCGCCAAGATGCCTCTCTGTGGGATCTTTCCGACGGGGACGTCGAAGTTCGAGAAGCGGGGCGTGGCCATCGACATTCCCGAATGGATCAAGGACAACTGCATTCAGTGCAACCAGTGCGCGTTCGTGTGTCCGCACGCGGCCATTCGGCCGTACCTGGTCACCGAGGAAGAGATCAAGAGCGCCCCGAAAACATTTGAAGCCCTTGCCGCCCGCGGCAAAGAACTTGCGGGCTACCAGTATCGCATCCAGGTGAGCCCCCTCGACTGCGTGGGGTGCGGCAACTGCGCGGACATCTGCCCGGCCAAGGAGAAAGCACTGGTGATGCACCGCCTCGAAACCCAGAGAGACGAGCAGGTACCGAATTTCGAGTTTGCCGCCGGTCTTCCGGTTCGGAAAGACCTCGTGTCTAAATGGTCCGTCAAGGGCTCGCAGTTCCAGCAGCCGCTCTTGGAGTACTCGGGGGCCTGTCAGGGTTGCGGTGAGACGCCCTACGTGAAGCTGGCCACCCAGCTCTTCGGCGATCGAATGGTCGTGGGCAACGCGACCGGATGTTCGTCCATCTGGGGCGGAAGCGCTCCCACGTGCCCCTTTACGGTCACGGAGGAAGGGCGCGGGCCGGCGTGGGCCAATTCGCTCTTCGAAGACAACGCCGAATTCGGGTACGGGATGTTCCTCGGGACCACCGAGCGGCGCAAGGAGCTCGCATCGTGCGTCCGGGAGGCGCTCAAGGGCGACGTTGCAGCCGATCTTCGCGAGGCCCTCGAAGGCTGGCTGAACGATTGGCTCGACGGGGAAAAATCAAAGGAGTGGAGCGAGAGAATCAAGAAAGCCCTTGGAGAGCCGACCGAGGGGATATTGAGGCGGATCTACGACCGCCGGAACCTGCTCACCAAGACGTCCCAGTGGGTCATCGGCGGGGACGGCTGGGCGTACGACATCGGCTACGGCGGCCTCGACCACGTACTGGCCATGGGTGAGGACGTCAACTTGCTGGTCCTGGACACGGAAGTCTATTCCAACACCGGGGGGCAGTCTTCCAAGGCGACCCCCATCGGCTCCGTTGCCAAGTTCGCGTCCTCGGGCAAGAAGACCAAAAAGAAGGACCTCGGCCTGATGGCCATGACCTACGGTTATGTGTATGTTGCTTCGATCGCCATGGGGGCCAACAAGAACCAGACGGTGAAAGCCTTCGTGGAGGCCGAGCAGTATCCGGGTCCCTCACTGATCATCGCCTACTGCCCGTGCATCAACCATGGGATCAAGGCCGGCATGGTGAAAAGCCAGGAAGAGGAGAAACTCGCCGTCGAATCCGGCTACTGGCCCCTGTACCGGTTCAACCCGCTCCTGGCGGACGAGGGGAAGAACCCGTTCCAGCTGGACTCCAAAGAACCCAATGGTCGTCTGCGCGAATACCTGATGGGCGAGGTTCGCTACGCGTCCCTCGTGAAATCCTTCCCGCAGGAGGCGGAGAGGCTCCACGCTTCGCTGGAAGAGGAGTTCACCCAGAGGTACACGCGCCTGGCCGCTATGGCTAGGGAGTAAGATACAACGGCTTCGTTCGGCCGC
>Ga0180431_10003126_pt1 | contig 21533 bp, 14 predicted proteins | sample SS_ome_11_FD_132459 | JGI IMG/M metagenome (GOLD analysis project Ga0180431, IMG submission 132459) | Hypersaline lake sediment archaeal communities from the Salton Sea, California, USA - SS_1_MS_1 metaG | ecosystem: Environmental > Aquatic > Non-marine Saline and Alkaline > Hypersaline >...
GAGCGTCGCGAGGCGCTCGCGAAGCTGCTTCCGTTCCAGCGCGATGACTTCGAGGGGATCCTTGAGGCGATGGCGGGACTGACGGTGACGATCCGTCTGCTCGACCCGCCGCTCCACGAGTTCATTCCGGGGACGGAGGAGGAGATCAAGGAGCTGGCGCGCGACCTGGGCAAGGACCCGGAGATGATGGTCGAGCGCGCGGCGATGCTTCATGAGTCCAACCCGATGCTCGGTCACCGGGGCTGCCGCCTCGGCGTGACCTACCCCGAGGTCTACGAGATGCAGGCGCGCGCCATCATGGAGGCGGCCTGTACGCTCGTGAAGCGGGGCATCGACGCGAGACCGGACATCATGATCCCGCTCGTCGGCGAGCCGAAGGAACTCTCGCTTCTCAGAGAACTCGTTCAGCGGGTCGTGATGGAGGTCATCAAGAAGAGCGGTGTCGAGGTCAACTACCACATCGGTACGATGATCGAGATCCCACGCGCGTGTGTCGTGGCCGATGAGGTCGCCGAGTACGCCGACTTCTTCTCGTTCGGAACGAACGACCTCACGCAGATGACCTACGGGTACAGCCGTGACGACGCGGGGAGCTTCATCAAGGATTATCTGAAGCTCGGGATCCTGAGGAAGGACCCGTTCCAGTCGATCGACAAGCGCGGTGTCGGCGCACTCGTCAAGATGGCGGTCGAGAAGGGCCGTGGCGTCAACGACGAGCTCAAGGTCGGTATCTGCGGCGAGCACGGTGGCGATCCGGAGTCGATCAATTTCTGCCACCACGCCGGTCTCGACTACGTCAGCTGCTCACCGTACCGTGTCCCGGTCGCGCGCCTTGCGGCGGCCCACGCGGTTCTCAGAGCCAAGATGAAGGGCATGCGGTAGGGTCTCAGGCTGACACGATCGGTTCGCGCGTCAGTACAGGGGTTACCAGGCGAGGCGGGGTCCCGAGAGGCCCCGCCTCGTTGGTTTGATGCCAGGCTGCAATGTGGGCGGTGTTCGAAAGGGCCTTATGCACAAGGACCATAAGCGGAGAACATCCTGGTCGTGCGCGTGCCTCCTCCTGACCATCTGGCTGTCGATTGCTGCCGTTCCCTGGTTCGGCGCGGGTCCTGTGCTGGCGCAGGGGATGAGCAGCTGGTTCGTCCTGCCGAATGTCTTCTACTCGCCGGACACGGGATTCGGTGGTGGTGTGGCCGGCGCCCTCTTCCTCGAGTCGGCGGATACCGCTCGCATGTCATGGATTCGGGCGGCCGTCACGTACGCCGAGAAGAAGCAGTTCTCGGTCGAGTTCCTCCCAACGCTCTATCTTGGGGAGGGTGACTGGCGTGTGGAGGTCGAAGCGGCAGCCAGGGACTATCCCAGCGTGTTCTATGGCGTGGGCCGGAACGCTCGGCCGGAGGACGAGGAGGGGTTCTCGCTCCGGAGCTACGAGGCACGTCTGACGACGCTGAGGCGGGTCCTTCCGCGGCTGCATGCCGGTATGGCGTGTCGCTACTTCGACGGCTCAGTCACCGGGCTTGAGGCCGGCGGTCTGCTCGAAGAGGGCGATGTCGAGGGATGTGGCGGTGGGACGGTCTCTGGCGTCGGCCCCGTCCTGATGTGGGACACGCGGGACAGCGACACCTATACGCTGGCCGGAGCCATGGTCGAGATGTCGGCTGTCTTCCACTTCGGGAGCCTTGGCAGCGACTACGACTTCATCCGGTCGGTTGTGGATCTCAGGGTTTTCGGAGAGGTCGTTCCCGGTCATTCGATCGGGATGCAGAGCTACGTCTGCGCCGTGTCCGGTGATGTTCCGTTCTTCGAACTGCCCGCTTTCGGCGGGGTCCGGCATATGCGCGGGTACCAGGAGGGACGCTTCCGCGATGACGTGTTCGCGACGATCCAGACTGAGTACCGGTTTCCCCTGTGGAGACGCCTGCGCGGCGCGCTCTTCGCCTCCGCCGGCGAGGTTGCGCAGGGAGCCGGGGGACTCTCATTCGCAGGTCTCGAGTATGCGGCGGGTGGCGGACTCCGATACCGCCTCGGCGAGGGCGGTCTCCATGTCCGTGTCGACTACGCCGTCGGGAGCGAGACCGGGGGGCTCTACCTCACGATCGGCGAGGCCTTCTGAGCCGCCGGCCTTGCTCTCGGGGAATCGATGCGGCGCGGCATCGCGTCGCCGGGCCGCGTCTCCACTCCGCCCAAACCCCCAGCCGCAAGGGGCTTTCCGCTTGACGGCCCCTCATCTGACGGCCTAGAATCGAAGAGTGTCCCATTCACGTGGAATGATGTTTCACGCGTCGGACGATCGCATGTGCGGCGTCCGAAAGAGCGGCTCGACGGTCCGCCGGTGGGCGGGCACAACGTGGGTGAACTCCGTGCGTATACTCCTTTTCACATTGTTCTTCATTCTCTTCGGCGCAGCCATCGCCTACGGCATCTCCATCGGTGACTTCTGGGAGACGCTCTCGAACGGTGCGATGATCTGCCTGACCTGTATCGGCGTCGCGTAGCGGACCTCGTGCTCCCGAAGCGGACCCTGCAGCTCGAACGGGCTCCGTTTGCGGAGCGCCCCGGCAGAGACAGCGCCGGGCGGAGGCGACCGAACGCGCCAGCGGAAGGCGGACGCACCAGTGAAGCGCATGATCGTACAGTTCATCGGTCTCCTCGCCACGAACTCGTACTTCGCGGCGATACCGAAGATGAGCTTTTACCAGGGCACCCTCAAGGGCGTCTGTGTCCCGGTTCTCAACTGCTACGCCTGCCCGATGGCGTGGGGGAGCTGTCCCGTCGGGACGCTCCAGCACTTCCTCATCGTGAAGGCGTTCCCCTTCTACGTCCTTGGAACGCTGGGCGCGATCGGTCTCTTCATCGGGCGGTGGCCGTGCGGCTGGCTCTGTCCGTTCGGGTGGTTCCAGGACATCGTCTACAAGCTCAAGCTGCCGAAGTTCACGGCCCCGGACTGGCTGAGACACGCGAAGTTCGTCATTCTCTTCGTGCTCGTGGGAGGCGTGGCGTGGTGGACGATGGAGCCGTGGTTCTGCAAGATCTGTCCGGCCGGCACGCTCGGCGCGGGGCTCCCATGGCTCTTCTTCAAGTCGCAGGGCTCCGAATGGGCGGACGGGATGGATTTCACGACCACGATGTTCACGCTCAAGATCGTCATCCTGGTCGGGCTGGTCGTTCTTATGGGGATGATGAAACGTCCGTTCTGCCGGTTCATCTGTCCGCTCGGTGCGTTGTTCGGACTGACGAACAAGTTCAGCTTGCTCCAGATGAATGTCAACCTCGACAGCTGTGCCATTGCGTACGCGAAGGGTTCGGACTTCACCAACTGCGCGACGTGCAGACACTGCTCGATCAACTGCCCGATGGACCTCAAGGTGCCGGAGCAGATCGGCAGCGTCGACTGTATCCGATGTATGAACTGCACGAGCTACGGTTCGCCCGAGTGGAGCTTCCGGTTGAGACGGGAGCAGAACTTCGGGGTGCCCCGGATCTCCGATGAGCCGACCGAACCGGTGCCGACCGAACCGGTTGTGATGTAGTTCCCACCGAAGGACGCACCGCGTCCGGAAGGAGGAGGCGATGGACTCGCCGAGCGGCGTCACCCAGGAGCTGGTGGAGCGCCTGAGTCGAGCGGACCGCCTCGTTGTCCTCACCGGCGCCGGCGTATCGAGCGAGAGCGGTATCCCCACGTTTCGCGGGAAGAACGGGCTCTGGGAGAACCTCGGAGCCGAAGACCTCGCGACCTGGGAGGCCTTCCAGAACGACCCCGAGCTTGTCTGGCGCTGGTACGAGTATCGTCGCCAGATGATAGCCGACTCGGCGCCGAACCCGGCACACACGGCGATCGCCGAACTCGAGAGGACCTGCGACGGTCTCACGCTCGTCACGCAGAATGTCGACGGGCTCCACGCGCGTGCCGGAAGCAGGAACCCGATCGAGCTTCATGGCAATATTTGGCGGGGGAGATGTACGCGGGAACAGACCCTCATCGACCTCCCGGACACTCCACTGCCCGAACTCCCACCCCGATGCGAGAGCTGCGGAGCCCTCGTCCGCCCGGACGTCGTCTGGTTCGGCGAGCCGCTGCCGCCCGACGCGTACGACGCATCCTACGACGCGGCGAGCGACTGTGATGCGATGCTCGTTGTCGGGACATCGGCCCTTGTGCGGCCGGCCTCATCGCTACCGCTGGTCGCCAAGCATGGTGGCGCGTTCGTCGTCGAGGTCAACACCGAGTACACGGCGATATCGGTCCTCATCGACTCGACGATCATCGGCCGTGCGGGGGAGGTCCTCCCGTCGCTCGTCTCGACGCTTGCGGATGCCCGCGCTGCTGTTCGAGCGGAGCCCCAGACGACCTAGGCAGGCGAGCGTCGGCATACCGCTGATACCGCGTAAATGCCTGCATACAGGCATGTTCCGCGCGTCCTGCTTGACCGCGTGCCGTGCGTCTGCTAGCCTTTTCCCACCAATATGACAACGACTGCAACGGCAGGACCGGAGGAGAGCCGCCGCATCCCCCCGCGGGGTAGCGCATGCGGCTTCATCCCTCCGGTTTCGATGTATCGCCGCCGCATCTGGCGGCCCGTCTGAGGAGTCTCGAATGCGAAGAAGCCTGTTCATAGCGGTTCTTGCTCTGGCCGCCATCCTCGCGAGCAGCGGGGCGTTCGCCAAGACCTACAACAGCCCTCACGTCAACGGCCACGTGACCACGGAGCCGCACGACTGGGAGCCCGATGAGCTGGGCGTGGTGGATCCGGACAACGACAACCGGTGGGGGCCGAGCGACGCGGACATGGTCGATCTCTACGTCACGTGGGATGCCGACAGTCTCTTCATCGGCGTGACGACCGTGAACGGCCCGAGCAGCTACGGCAACGGCTATCTCTTGTTCATCGACACGGACGCGCAGAACGGGATCACCGGCGCCACCGACTTCACGGGCGCCGATTTCTATGCGCGACAGATCACGTTCAGCACGATGGGTGCGGATGTTGTGATGGGTGGCTGGAATCTTCCCGGTGTCTTCGATGTGAAGCACTGCTCCGACCCGACGGCCACGACGGACTTCGTCGGTGTCTACTCGCAGGCCAATCCGGGCTGGAAGCACTTCGAGGCGCGATTCTCGTGGGACGGGTTCTTCGGGCTCGGCGACGGTGTGGTGCCCCCGGGCACGACCATGCGGTTCATCGGCGCCATCGTCGGCGGCGACGGGTCCGGCGCGTACGATGCGATGCCCACCTCGTCGACCGGCATCGAGTCGAACAGCTCGACCGAGTGGAACGCCATCACCGACCTCGACAACTACTACGAGGTGCCGATCGACGCCAACGGCGACGGGGTTCCCGACACGGGCTTCCCGCCGGGCGGCTCCATCTCCGGCACCGTGACGCTCGACGACCCGCTCGATGACACGACCGTCGTGACGGTTACCGCATACGACGGCGCGACGGCCGTCAAGAGCGGGCAGACCGCCCCCGGCGGCGGTGAGTACACGATCTACCTCGTGCCGGACGGGACCTACGACGTGGTCGCGACCGCGCCGTCCTACCTCTCCGAGACCATCGAGGATGTTGTGCTCGAGGACGAGCCGGAGTTGACCGACATCGACTTCTCGCTGATGAAGGTCACCGGCCGCATCAACGGGCAGGTAGCGCTCACCGGCGGACCGTCTCAGGATGTGACGGTCACTGCGTACAACCTCGCGACAGGTGAGCCCGGCGGCGACGGTTCGCACATCGTGGCCGGCGGGACCGGGGCCTTTTCGATCGGCACCGTGCTCGACGGCGATTGGCTCGTGAGGACCGAAGCCAAGGGTTACGTCCCCGCCGTCTCCGGGACGACGACGGTTGCCGACGGAGATACTGTCGACGTCGGCATGCTCTCGTCCGCGGCGGTCGTCGCGACGCAGTACGCGTTCGTCGACTCAATGGGTGTCACCGTCTATGGCGTGGGGACGACCGTGAGTTTGCCGGATGACGAGATCTACTACTACGCCGACGCGTGGGTCGAGCCACGCGACGACGACGACCGCGTGGCCTACTGGGATGATGATGCACAGGACGGTGTCACGCTCTCCGTGACGAAGCTCGACCCGGCCTATCCGCCCGACGGCGTGGTCGTCATCGCGGACACGAACTCGGTCGCGATCCCGGACTGGACTCTCACCTCCGAGATGTTCGTCGATGGGCGGGCGGGTATCCGCATTGCCGACGATGAGGTCGAGGTTCTGAGGCTCCTCGCCAGTACGGCGACGCGGAGCTCGGGCGTGCTCGAGGTCGGCATCGGCGCCGCGCGGCCGACGCTGCTCGCGCTCACCGCGGAGGAGTACGCGGTGACCGCCGGTGACAGCGGCACGGCGATGACCGGACAGCTCAAGGACGGTAGCGGCAACGACGCGCAGGTCGCCGACGTCAACGTCAGCATGACGGCGCTCGGAGCGGGCGGCGGGTTCAGCGTGACGAATCTCACGACCGATCCGAACGGCCGCTTCACGACGGTCTTCACCTCGACGACGGCCGGGACCACACACGTGACGGCGGTCATCGATCCGGCCTCGGCGTACGCGACCATCGATGTCGACACGCTGGAGATCTCCATCAGCCCGGATGTCGCCGCGCTCGTCGAGCTCTCGGCGACGCCGGTCGCGCTCAGGACCGGCGATACGGCGACACTCACCGCATCGGTGGTCGACGACTACGGCAACGCGGTCGCGCAGAGCGGCCTCTCCGTAGCCCTCACCGCGAGCCCGGCGAACCTCGTGTCCGCGCTCGACACTCCGATCGTGACTGATGCGACGGGTGTGGCCACAGGCGAACTCGTTGCCGGAACGTCCTACGGCACGATCGAGATCAACGGTTCCACCGGGAGACTGCCGGTCGAGACGGTATACCTCCCTGTCGACGCGACGATCGTGGCGATCGACGAGACGGCGCCCGAGTCGGATCCGGATCACAACAGTCTTGAGGGCGTCGATCTGACCATCCTCAGCGTGACGAACGACGCGGACGATCTCACGGTGACACTGAAGTTCAACTCGAGCTGGGACGGCGTCCATCTTGCGGCACTGTACGAGACGCATGGCGACGCGAACGGTGGTCTGACCGACCCGTTCGGCTTCCCCGTCAACTACGGACACGCATACGCACCGGACTATTGCTTCACGTACAAGTACGCGGCGGACGACTACTCCGACCTCCGTCGTCACACCGGGAGCGAGTGGGAGCACTACGACTTCGACCTCGAGGAATGGCGCATCGGCTACGCTGACGGCGTCAACGGCGTGACGCAGGGGCTGACCACGAAGAATGAGACCGAGGCGATCATTCAGGTTCCCCTCTCGGTCATCGACGCGTCCCCCGGCGACACCGTTCGGCTTGAGGTCTACGTGATGCAGGAGACCGACGGCGAGAAGCGGACGGCGCTGGACTCGGTCCCGAACGACGCGACGCACGACATGGTCCCGGATGTCGGGGAGTGGTGGGAGACCGCGACGACACCGGTAGCGCTTGGCAACTACACGACCTACGTCGTGCGCGAGGAGGGCGACGCCCCGATGCTGGCCAACGGTCTCGCTGCGCCGACGCCCGCAGCTCCGGGCGATCTCGTCCTCTACACGGTCGAGGTGACGGACACCGGCGGCGGCATCGGTGACGTTTTCCTCAACCTCTCGCCGATCGGCGGTACTCAGATCGTCCGGATGCGCGACGACGGCGCAGGAGCCGACGCATCCGCGGGCGACGGGATCTACTCGGCCTCGGAGACGCTGACATCCGGCGCATCGAACGGGGACCAGACCGTGACCGTGACGGCGCGCGACGCGACCAACGTCTGGCCGTCGACCTTCAGCATCACCGTGACGGTCAACAACCCGCCTGTTGCGCTCCGCGAGTTCGTCGATGCCGAGGGCGACGACCACGGCCCGAACCAGACCAGCAACGGCCAGCCGAACGGCACGCCGATCGGAGGCCTCTACTATCACTACCCGACGGACATCGTCTTCGAGCCGGGTTCCTTCGACATCACCAACGTTGAGATCTTCGAGGACGGTGACTGGCTCGTTTTCCGGACGACCATCGCGGAGCTCAAGGGTCACCTGGAGCAGGATGCCGCCGACTGGGGAGCACCGCAGCCGAGCCAGCAGACGTGCGACGACGAGTTCCGCACGGATATGAACCTTCAGAAGATCGACATCTACATCGATGCGAAGGAGGGTGCCGGATCGACGAGCGGGTTCCCGGGCAGGAATGTGGACGTGGCGACTGTCGATGCGTGGGACTACGGCATCTCCGTTGAGGGATGGGGAAGTGGTTCATCATGTCGAACGACTCGAACTCCTCGGCGAACTGGGGACTCTTCAAGAACGACAGCGATGTCTCGCTCTGCAACAACTACGTGGATGACACCATCGACATCCGGGTCCGCCGTGACCTCTTCGGCGACGACGGCGCTGAGGATGAAGATATTGGGAACTGGGACATCATCGTCTGTCTCTCCTCACACGACGGCGACTCGAACGATCAGAACCTCGGCGGCATCCGCTGGATCAACGCCAACACCGGCCAGTGGCAGTTCGGTGGCGGCGCGGACAGTGAGGACGGCCGCGACCGCGATGCGAACATCATCGACGTGGCGGTCAGCCACGGTTCCGGGCACGAGCCGGGTCGGAGCCAGGAGGAGATGCTCGATTACACCGCCGCCGAGGCGGAGGAGCGATTCGCCAACAACATGATCGCGTGCGTTCTCGAGGCGAGCTTCGCCGAGGACTTCTCACCGCCGGTCATCACGCCGTTCGTCCCCGAGGGCAGCATTCAGCACGTTCCATGGTTGGCTCTGGCCGAGGCGCCGGCGGTGTTCTGGACGACGATCACCGACGTGGCGTCGGGTGTCGAGGAGGCCACTTTCATCTGGGAGGCCTACGGCGACACGACGCAGCACATCGAGCGGATGGTGAACCTCAAGGGAGACATCTGGGCGGCCGACGTGAGTCGGGACGACATCGTGGCGGCGACGAACGAGGTCGAGCTCAACGTCACCGGCCAGGCACGCGGCATCACCGCCCGCATTCGAGCCGTGGATGGTTCATCACACGAGAACGAGATCACGGCGGGGCCGTTCGCGATGGCTGTGCCGGAACCGTGGGCGGCCGAGCAGTCGGTCGTGGTCGCGGACACGATGTCGTTCGCAGAAGATGGGTACGACCTCGTCTTCCAGGACGGCACCATCGTCACGCTGACCGATGGCGACCTGCCGGCTCGGAGCGACGTATCGGTCGTTGTCCGTCCGCTGGCGCCGGCCGACGTCGACCTTTCGAACATCCGTGGCGACATGGACTACATCGGGACGGCGCGTGAGGTCTCGCTCGAATCGGGCGGCGTTCCGGTCGCGGCAGCCGGGCCCATCGGTGTCGCGCTCCATTACCCGCAGTACGACGTGGGTTCGCTTGCGGAGGCGAAGTTCGGGCTCTTCGAGTGGAACGTGCTGACCGACCGCTGGATCCTCGCGGGCGCCGCCAACTCACCACGCGGGAACACCGTGGGCGCTGAGACAGAGCGTCTGGGCGAGCTGGGTCTCTTCTACTGGGATGCGCTCGGGTTTGACGATGACGCCGGGCTCTCCGGTGTTCTGGCCGAGCCGAACCCGTTCTCGCCGAATGGGGACGGACTCTACGATAAGACGGTCGTCACGTTCTACATCGCTCGCGAGTCCGAGCATGTCAATATCGAGTTCTACGACCTCACCGGAAAGCTCGCCAGGCGCTTCATCTGGCACCAGCCGACCGAGTACATCGGGCGTACGCCCATCAAGATCGAGTGGGACGGGACCGACATGCACGGAGAGGTCGTCCCGTACGGAATCTACATCATGCGAGTCGAAGCCAGGTTCAGACAGCAGCCGACCTACGAGCGGGTCAACGCCCCTGTGGTCGTCATCAAGTAAGGAGCGCACATGAAGAGAACAGCAACGCTCGTCCTCTGCGCAGCGCTCGCGCTCGTCCCGGTCACGGCCTCAGCCAATTTCGTTGAGACCGAACTCGGTGCGCGGGCGATGGGCATGGGCGGCGCGTTCGTCGCGGTGGCCGACGACGTCACCGCGCTTCACTGGAACCCGGCGGGCCTCGCATCACTCGAGCGCGTCGAGGTATTCGGAATGCGCACGAGCGTCTATGGTGTCGAGGGGGTGTCGGAGGACGCGGCGATCGTCGGATACGGCAACGGCAAGTACGGCGCCGCCGTCGGGTGGATGCGCACGGGAGCACAGGACCTCTACAGTGAGGACACCATCATCGCCGGATACGGCTACGACGGGTGCTTCCTGGAAGGGCTCTCGGCGGGCGTGACGCTCAAGCGCTTCTCGATCGACGCGCCCGGGTACGACTACTACAACGATCCCGCCTTCAACGAGGACGGCGACGCGGCGTTCTCGGCCGACCTCGGATGGCTCTACAGGCGGAACAACTGGACCGTCGGCGGCGCGTTCCGGAACCTCGGCGAGCCGGAGCTCCAGCTTCTCGACACGACCGAGGGGACCGACCCGATCTACGCCGAGATGCGCATGGGCGGTTCGTATCTGTTCCGCGATGTCATGCTCATGTCCGCGGAGTTGCGGATCCCGCGGGAGGCGCCGGCGTTCTACGATGAGAAGGCGACGCTCAATCTCGGGACCGAGGTCTGGTTCTATGATGCGTTCGCGCTCCGCGCGGGGATGAACCGCGACCGGATCACGGCGGGCGTCGGGATCAAATCGCAGAACCTCAGAGTCGACGTCGCGCTGCTCTCCGAGCGGCGCATCGGCAGCCTCTACAGGCTCTCGGCGATGTACGTCTGGTAGCAAGCGAGGCCGCGCATTCGCGGCGTGCGGCACGACGCAATCGAAGGTCACTGTGAAAGAAGACACACGGAAAGTCACGAGGGTGTGACCGAGACAAGGAGCAGCCCTTGACACGACAGAGGAGATACGGGGCGGCGGGAACGGCAACGTTCCTTGCGACGGCTCTGCTCCTGGCCCTGGCTCCACCGGCGACGGCGATTACGACGCTGGAGGGATACTCCGACATGATGACCGTGCTGAAGAGCGGCGTCGGCGGAGACCCAAGCTGGGAGTTGGAGAACCCGAGGCTCTATGCCGAGCTCAGGCTGAAGACGAGCCCATGGACCGATATCGATACGTTCCTGAAGGTCGCGGCGGAGTCGAGCGACTGGGTGGACGATGTCAACGACGTAGATTCGAAGAGGACCGATCTGTTCCTGAAGGAGGGGCACCTCAGGTTCCGCGGCGACCGAGTCGAAGCCTACCTGTTCACTCGGCAGGACCGGTTCTGGCTGAACGAACCGCTTCTGGGGGTGCTTGACCAGGGACAGGTGAAGGACGATTCGTACGGTGCGCGGGCACAGGGTATCAGGCTCGACTTCTGGGATACCTATGGTCTCCAGGGGGCGTTCTTCTACAGTGACAAGAGCAACGGGTACGATCACCGCGCCGGCCGCGTCAGCAGGTTCTTCGCGGAAGACCGCATCGTGCTCGGCAGCACCTACGCCCGAGCCGACTACCAGGACTTCGACGAGGTCATCGCCTTCGACGGCGAACTGGCCGTCGGCGAACTCGTCCCTGCGCTCCGGCGGTTCGGACGCGTGACCTGGGCGACCGAGTACGGACGCAACACGTCCAGGGACTCACGGTATCCGGGCGACGATGGCCGCAACGGCATCAAGACGGAGCTTCGTGACGTCAAGGTCGGGCCGTTTCGCTTCCTCGGCTCGTACGAGGACATCGGGACGATCTTCTATACGGACGAGCTTTCGAGCGGGGACAATCGAAACAAGAACGGTTACACCCGCTACTACGCCGAGGCGCACTACCGCGTGCCGACGAAGGCGGTCAACCTGAAGGGCTGGACCTACAAGGAAGAACCCAAGGCGGGGCCGGATGCCGAGGAGGGGACCCGCAAGGAATGGGGGACCGAGGCCTATCTCGAGTTCGTCAACGGGTTCACCGGCAAGGTCGAGTACAAGTACTTCGAGAACCGCGACGGGATCTGGCCGAATCTCTTCACCGAGGTCACCGGCGAGAACCGTCTCGTCAAGCTCGTGCTTCAGTACCGAATCAAGGACATGAATGCGGACTACGAGCTGACGGCGTACGGGTTCGGTGTGAACGTCAACCTGAGCGAGAACTGGAAGTTCTACGCGCGCGTGATGAACGTCGATGAGCTGACCGAGTCACGCCAGACGGCCTTTGCGCAGCTCAGGTACCTGGGATGGTCCGGGGCCGAGTTCTTCGTTGAGTTCGGCAACCCCGACCAGAGCAACGACTTCGTGAACGACGGAGATTTCGTCAATCACGACTCGGGAGCTACGACGGAGAAGGTGTTCAAGGCATTCGTGAGGATCTACTACTAGCGAGCCGTCGGGGCCCCTTGCGGGTGTCCGACAGCGGAGCAGGCTCCCGGGTCCGCTCCGCCTGAGCGGGGAAGAGTGTATGAGAGCGAAGAATCTTCTGAGCGTGGTGTTGCTGGCGATGCTCGTCTTTGTGGCGGCCTCGCACGCGGAGATCGCAAAAGTGGACGGTGGTATCGAGTTCGCCTATTACGATCCTTACGCGGCGAGCGTCAGCGTGGCGGGTATCTTCAACGACTGGAACATGAACGCGAATCCGATGACTCTCGGGGACGACGGGACGTGGCGGGCGGTCATCGACCTGGGAGCCGGGAGCTACGAGTACAAGTTCGTGGTCAACGGCTCGCAGTGGGTGGCCGACCCGGACAACCCGAAGACCGCCGGGGACTATGGCAACTCGCTGCTCGTCGTTGGCGACGACGGCGACATCGCCGCGGCGGACACATCGACGGCCATCTCCAATACGCAGGTCAACTCACGCGTTCGTCTTGAGGGATGGTACCGGGCCAGCTACGACACCGAGTCCGAGGTCGAAGACGACCCGACGTGGCGTCTGACCCGCCCGGACCACGAGGTGTTCATCTCGGTCGTTCCGACGGTGACCGATCAGGTGACCGGTCGCGCGACGCTCCGGTTCTACACGGGCGAGGGCGAAGTGCACGAGGTCGCCGCCGACCTCTACGACGGGCGCGTCAGGCTCGAGGGCAGCCTGTTCTCCGTCATGGGGTTCTACAACGAAGAGGTCCTCCAGTTCGATGAGCCGTTCGAACTCGTCGGACATCGCGACCTGGCCGGTACGATCCCCGAGGAGCATGTGGCGTTCGGGCGCGGCGCGCAGGGCATGATCGGTGATACCGGCTTCTGGGGCTTCGATCTGACCGGCGCGTACACCAACACGTACGATGCCGACATCTACAATGATCCCGATATCTACGATAGAACCGGCACGGACCTCCTCGCGGCCCGACTGACGCGGCCGCTGGGTCCGGTCACGCTCGGTGCGACGTATGCGTCGTGGCGCGACGGCTGGTGGATCGGCTTCCAGGGCACGAACACGAGTCCGCATCTCGATGAGTATCTGGCGGAGAGCGGAACGACGAGCGACTGGTTCGAGATGGCGAACACCGAGCGGTTCACGGCGTTCGACGTCGACTACCCCATCAACGACCAGTACGGTGTGAAGCTCGGGTACGCGCTCTACGGCTACGAGAGCAAGTGGGACATGGGCAACTTCGAGAAGGTCAATGGCGACGAGTTCGCCAACGGCGCGATCGATGTCGTCGCCGGCGACATGAACGGGTCCATGATCATCGCGGAGCTCAGCGCCGAGCCCGTTGAGCCGCTCGATCTTGATATCGAGTTCGTGAAGTACTCGCTCGACGGAATGGAGGACGGGGAGGAGTACACGACCGCTGGGACATCCCAGTTCATGACCATGGGGACGACCGGCTGGGGCAATCTCTGGCCCACCCTGCAGATCCGCTCCTATACCGAGGTCTCCGAAGCGGGGTCCCCGCTGACGGCCTCGGTCCTCGCTCCGATCCCTGAGATCGACGGGACCTCCATCGAGTTCGATGGCGGGTTCGGGCTCGGGATCTTCGATCTCGGCCTCGAGTACGATCGCTTGGGCTACAACGCGGTGTTCACGGACACGGTCGCGATGATGACGGGCACCGACGAACTCGACGTCACGGCGACACGGTTCGCCGGCAGCGCGCGCGCGAACATCATGGAGGACCGTCTCTGGTTCCAGATCGCCGGTGAGTCGCGCTCTCTCGAGTATGATCCCGATGAGAGCGACCACGGCTTCTACGACACGATGGAAGCTATTTTCAGTGGCGGGTACAGCATCACTCAGGACTGGAGCGTGCTCTTCGACGTGCGACACGTCACGTACAAGGATGTGCCGACGACGACCGTCAGTGACACGACGTCCGTTCGCGCGACGACCTACGACGATGAGTCGTTCATGGCGCCCTATGTGGCGGTCGTGTTCAGTCCGCGTCCGAACGTTCAGCTTCGTGTCGGATACGGCGTCGATCCGCTGAGCTACATCGACTCACCGGTCGAGGGTCGCGAGAACGGTCGGGAACGCTGGCGCTCGAACTACATGTGGGAGCACGGCGACGCAAGCAGTATCGACGCCGAAGAGGCGCTGGCCGATGCGAGGACCATCGGCATCATGGCGCTCATCACGTTCTAAGGAGGACTCGACGATGCGTACGAACAGAATGCGGCGTACCCGTCTTGCCCTCGTTCTCGCACTCGCCGCGGTCGCGATGCTGCTTTGGTCGTGTGCGGGTGTGCTGAACGTGATCGAGGACCGGTTGCCGCCGCCGCACGAGGTGAGGGGCGGATACGTGTTCAACTACTATGCGCCGTCAGCGAGACAGCTCACGCTGGCAGGGAGCTTCAACAACTGGGGTGGCACGAAGGGTGGCGGCCGCTACGATCCGGCCATCGACCCGATGAGTGATCCGGACGGCGACGGCGTGTGGTCGATCGTCGTTCCGCTGCCTCCGGGGCGCTATCAGTACAAGTTCGTGCTCGACGGGGGCGTGACGTGGGAGAGGGATCCCAACAACCCGGACACGGCGTTCGAGGACGGCATCGAGAACTCGTTCATCGTCGTCCCGGCCTCCATCAGGTATGAGGCTGAGCGTGTGACCGGCACCATGGTCGGTGCGCGGGATGTCGTCGAGCCGGAGGTCGCGTCCGAGAGGCCCGCTGCACCGGAGGGTTCGGTCGAGGTTCCCGTGACGCTCGACATGCCGGACGCCGGTTCGGTCTTCATCGCCGGCTCGTTCAACGCGTGGAGCCCGGACGCCGACGCACTGACTCTCGGCGACGACGGGCTGTGGACGATCACGCTCGAACTGGCGCCGGGCGAGTACGAGTACAAGTTCGTGGTGGACGGGACGTGGATTGAGGACCCGGCCAACCCTGAGTTCATCTCCGACCCCTACGGGGGCAAGAACTCGGTGCTGACGGTCGAGTGAGCGAACACGGGACAGGAGGCGGAGAAGCCCGGACGGGGAGGACCCGGTCGCTGACGAAGCATGCCAGGGACAACCTGACTGCGTATACGTTCCTGGCGCCGTTTCTGATCATCTTCCTCGTGTTCCTCGTCTACCCGGTCGTTTACTCGCTGTACCTCGCAATGCACCAGGTGCCCGCCGACTCGTTTGACGTGTTCGGCGGGCTCCAGTTCGTCGGGTTCAGGAACTTCATCAAGCTCTTCACCGACGTGAAGTTCTGGTGGTCGGTCGCGATGACGCTCTACTACGCCGCCCTCATCATCCCCTCGGGCATCGCGGCGTCGCTCATCCTCGCGCTCCTTCTGAACAACCGGCTCAAGGCCGTCGCGGTCTATCGGAGCGCGTTCTTCCTGCCGTACGTGCTGGACATGCTCGTCGTGGGCATCGTCTGGACACTCATCTACAGCCCACACGTGGGTATCCTCGTGCGGTTCTTCGAAGGTATCGGGATTACTGCGTTCACGGAGAAGGGGTTTCTCGGGATGCCCGGCTCGGCGATGCCGTCGGTCGTGTTCGCCAACGTCCTCAAGGGCGCCGGCTTCGGCATGATCCTCTACCTCTCCGCCATCCAGAACATCTCTCCGGCGCTCTACGAGGCGGCCGAGATCGACGGAGCAACATCGTGGCAGCGGTTCACCCGCATCACGCTGCCGCTCGTCAAGCCGATCACGTTCTTCATGGTCATCATCGGTACCATCAGCGCCCTCAACGCGTTCGTGGAGGTCTACGCGATGACGAGCGGCGGTCCGAACGTCGACGTCGGCGGGCGGGCGCTCGGCGCGACGTGGGTGACCGGCTACTACGTCTTCGACGCGTTCTACAACCAGTGGCGGCTCGGCTACGCCTCGGCCATGTCGTACGTGCTCCTGGCGTTGACGGTGATCGTGTCGCTGGTGAACAGGAAGTATCTCGGGTCGGACAATACGTAGGTTGTGACCGGCGCGAGAGGCGCCCGGCATGCGAGGCCCGCGGCAACCGCAGGAGAGAATGTGACGGTTCAGAGGACATCGATATGGAAGACCATTGCGCTCTACGTCGGGCTGACGGCCGCGGCGGTCGTCGTGCTGTTCCCGTTCTTCTGGATGGTCGTCACTGCGTTCAAGGAGCCCGGACAGGCGTTCTCGACGACGCTCTTCCCGTCGGGGCCGACCCTCTCGAATTTCAAGCGAGTGCTCGGTGACTTCGGCTTCGGCCGGTACTTCGTCAACAGCGTGATCGTCGCCACGACCGCGGCGGCGTTCGCAACGCTCTTCGCATCGCTTGCCGGCTACGTCTTCGCGAAGAAGCGGTTCTTCATGCGCGACCGGTTGTTCGGACTTCTGCTTCTGTCGCTCATGATCCCCGGCATGATGTACGTCGTCCCGCAGTTCGCCATCATTGCGAAGCTCGGCTGGATGAACACCTACAAGGCGATGATCATTCCACACCTGGCGAACGTCTTCGGGCTCTTCCTCATGCGCCAGTACATGTTGACCATTCCCAGCGAACTCATCGAGGCCGCGGAGATGGACGGTGCGAGCGAGCGGCAGGTCTTTACGACCATCATGGTCCCGCTCTCGATTCCCATCATCGCGACGCTCTTTCTGCTGACGTTTCAGTTCCACTGGAACAACTTCCTCTGGCAGCTCATCGTCACGAACGTTGAGCGGCTCTATACCGTGCCGGTCGGTCTCGCGATGTTCAAGAGCGCGCACGAGGAGCTCTATACACTCAAGATGGCGGGGTCGTGCATCTCGATTCTGCCCATTGCTGTGCTGTTCTTCTTCGCGCAGCGCTACTTCATTGAGGGAATGACGTCCGGTGCCGTGAAGGAGTAGCGCGGCCGGAGTCAGACGCAAGGAGGAACACGTGAAGAGAACGACTGCGATCGCCTGTACGCTGCTGGTCGCCGGCCTGTTGTTGTGGGGCTGCGGCGGCGGAGGTGGCGACACGAGCGGAACGATCACCATCTGGCAGACATACAACGATGAGGAGCACCCCGTCTTCAAGGAGATGGTGCGGCAGTTCGAGGAGTCGCATCCGGGCGTGACCATCGAGGTCGTTCGCCTGCCGTTCGCCGGCGCGGAGCCGAAGATTCAGACAGCGCTCACGACACGGACCGAGCCGGACATCGCGCGCGTCGACGTCTCGTTCCTGCCGAAGCTCGCCAGCAAGAACGCGCTTCTCGCGCTCGACGAGTACATCCCCGCGGCCTACCGGGCCGACATCTTCCCGGTGGCGCTTCGGAGCTGCATGTACGACGGCCGGCTCTACGGGCTTCCGGACCAGACCAACGGTCTGTGCCTCTTCTATAATAGGGAGATGTTCCGCGAGGCGGGGCTCGACCCCGACACGCCGCCAGCGACGTGGGACGAGCTTGTTTCGTACGGTCGCCGCCTCACCGACAGGGAAGAGGGCATCTTCGGTATCGGACTGACCAACTCGCTCTGGTGGTCACTCCCGTTCTTCTACACGCACGGCGCCGACCTGCTCTCCGACGACCTGATGCACTGTACGCTGAACTCGCCCGAGGCCATCGCGGCCTTTCAGCTCAAGGTCGACATGTTCGAGAAGTACGGTATCGAGGGCGGCGCGTGGCGCGCCGGCGGCATCACGGGCGACGTCGGATTCCAGAACGGTCGCTACGCGATGATCCTCAACGGTCCGTGGGCCGTCGAGAGTCTCAAGCGGACGGGCATCGACTTCGGCGTCGGTCTCATCCCCGCCGGACCCGCCGGTTCCCACACGAACGTCGGTGGCAACGATCTCGTCGTCTTCCGTTCGTCACAGCATCCCGAGCTGGCCGCCGAGTTCCTCATGTTCGTTGCGAACGAGGAGAATCAGCGGAACTGGGCGCTCACGCTCGGTCAGATCCCCGTGAACACGAAGGCGATGGACGCCATCACATCCGAGGAGCATCCGTATCTCTCGACGTTCGTCGAACAGATGCAGACGGCCATTCCCAGGCCGCCGACGCCGTTCTATCCCGAGATCGAGAACCTGTTCATCCCGGAGATGCAGGCGGCGCTCGACGGAAGCAAGTCGGTCGAGGACGCGATGAACACCGCCGTGCGTGAGGTTGACAAGCTTCTCGCGGGCGAGTAGGGCCGGCGACCGCACCGCATGTGCGGAACGCTCCACCGCGGCGTCCACAGGCGCGTGAGATCCGGACTCACACAGGGGGGAGAACGATGAAACGAACAACGAGAACGACGATGAGATGGTTGACGCTGCTGCTCGTGAGCGCGTTTGTGCTCTCGGCGGCGGGCGCGGCGAGCGCGGAGCTTCTCGCGTCGTGGACGGACCCCGAGGGCGACGATACGGGCGACGGCGATTACACATACCCGACGAACGAGGCATTCGGGGATGGCGGGGAGGCGGACCTTCTCTCGTTCGCCATCGAGCGCAGCAACGGCGACCTCGTGTTCGTCTTCGAGATCCGCAATCTGGTCGATCCATGGGGCATCGGCAACCGCCTGACGATGGTGGCCGTGGCGATCGATACGCAGGAGGGCGGCGACGGCGAACTCAGGCGGAACGCCAACGTCATGCTCGCGGCGCCGTCCGAGTATCAGGTTTTCGCCGCGGGTGAGACCGTCGAGGTGATGGACGCCTCGTCGGAGAAGGTCGATATGGGCGCGACCGTTGCGACCGACATCGAGGCCGGCACGATCCGGATCTCGATGCCCATCGAGCAGATCGACGGCGCGGCCTCGGACTGGCGGTTCACGCCGGCCGTGGGACTTCAGGACGACTACGGCGCGGGAGGCCTCGGCGACTTCCGCGACGTGAAGGCGCGATGTGAGGAGTGGCGGGGCGGCGGCGGCGACGATCTCGCCATCGACCCGAATATCTACGACATCATCGTCCCGGCTCCGAAGAAGCTGTTCGGCATCTTCGGTGGCAAGGCGCGCTCGCAGGAGGAAATTCTCGGCGCGTACAGTCTGGAGCAGGGTAAGTACGTGACACTCGACGCGCTCGAGATCGACTAGGGGGAGGGTGCAATGAGGAGAACCACATCACACATCCCGGTCGTTCTCGCGCTGGCGCTCATGCTCGCACCCATCGGAGCGCTTGTCCCGACGGCATACGGCGAGCAGGCGGCGCCCACGGGGGCAGCGTCGCCCGCGGCGTCTTCGCCGTTCGCTGAGTCGTCGGCTCCGGTCGCGGTCGACGGCGGCATCCTCTTCACGTTCGCGCATTCGAGCGCCCGGACCGTGCACCTCGCCGGTGAGTTCAACGGCTGGGATCCGGCCGCGCTCGCCATGACCGATGAGGACGGCAACGGCATATGGGAGGTCGTGCTCGACCTCCAGGCGGGGAGGACGTGGCAGTACAAGTTCGTGGTCGACGGCGGCAGTTCCTGGGAGCCCGACCCCCACAACCCCGAGAAGACGGATGACGGGCACGGCGGGTTCAACAGCGTGCTGTCGGTCGGAGAAGACGGAACAGTCGTGTTCGGGTCGCTCGAGGGAGCCGCGGTGCACGAGCCGATCGTCGGGTCGCTCGAGCTTGCAGGGCGGCCGCTCAACCTCGCCATCATCTGGCATCAGCATCAGCCGAAATACCTCAAGGACCTCGACACCGGCGAGTACATGGAGCCGTGGGTGCGCCTCCACGCGATCAAGGACTACTACGATATGGTCGCGATCCTCGATGACTACCCGGGCGTTCACTTCACCGTGAACCTCACGCCCATCCTTCTGATGCAGCTGGAGGACATGATCGAGGCGCTCGACGCCGGTGCGTCATGTGACGAGTACTACCGTATGACGCTCAAGGATGCTTCCGAGCTCACAGAGACCGACCAGGTCTATCTGCTGACGCACTTCTTCAATGCGCACTGGGACAACATGATCCTCGTGTGGCCGCGGTACGCCGAGCTCAAGGCGATGAAGGGCGGCGACTCGCCCGACGAGCTCCGCGCGTCGGCGGCGGCGTTCACCGAGCAGGACTGGCGCGACCTCCAGGTCTGGTTCAACCTCGCGTGGTTCGATCCGGACTTTCAGGACGGCGAGATTGAGCTCGAGGACGGCCGTGTCGTGACCGTGCGCCATCTCATCGAGAAGGAGCGCGGCTACACCGAGGACGACAAGATCGAGATCCTCGAGATGCAGCGTGCGATCATGGAGAACGTCGTGAGCGTTCACAGGCGACTCCAGGACGCCGGACGGATCGAGGTGACCACGACCCCGTTCTATCATCCGATCCTGCCGCTCATCCACGACACGAACCTCGCGCGCGTGGCGATGCCGGGTACTGCGCTCCCCGCGAAGCGGTTCGCGCGTCGCGACGACGTGAAGCGTCATCTGGACCTTGCCGTCGAGTACTACGAGGAGCGTTTCGGCACCGCACCCGCTGGTCTCTGGCCGGCCGAAGGCGCGGTCGCTCAGGACATCGTTCCCGCGGTCGCCAGGGCCGGTCTGGACTGGATGGCGTCGGACGATCAGGTGCTCCAGCGGACGCTTGGAGCAGGAAGTCTTTCGCCGCGGCAGCGGTACACGATGTACTGGGCCGGCGACGAGGGCGCGCGTGTTGCCATGATCTTCCGCGACCATAGACTCTCGGATGACATCGGGTTCAACTTCAGCCGGCTGGACGGGGTGGAGGCGGCCAACGCGATGATGCGGAGTCTGCACTCGATCCACCGTCAGCTCGGTGGCGACGACCAGGACTACGTCGTCCCGATCATTCTCGACGGCGAGAACGCGTGGGAGTGGTTCCAGAACGACGGTAAGGAGTTCTTCCACTCATGGTACTCGCAGATGGAGCAGGCGGACTGGCTTCGCACCGTCACCGTGACCGAGTACCTTGCGGACAATCCGCCGACCGAGACGCTCCCGGAGCTCTGGGCCGGATCGTGGATCAGTCACAACTTCGCGACGTGGATCGGTGAGCCCGAGGAGAATACCGCCTGGGAGTACCTGGCGACGGTGCGCGAGTATCTCGAGGCGCGCGAGCGAAGCGGCGAGGTCGACGGTCCGACGCTCGAGCGCGCGTTCGATGAGATGCTTGCGGCGGAGGGGAGCGACTGGTTCTGGTGTAACGAAAATAACAAGAGAACGTCGCTCAAGAACGCGTTCAAAATGATCTACAGAAGAACGCAATCCAACGTCTACAAAATTCAGGA
>Ga0180431_10003129_pt1 | contig 21507 bp, 18 predicted proteins | sample SS_ome_11_FD_132459 | JGI IMG/M metagenome (GOLD analysis project Ga0180431, IMG submission 132459) | Hypersaline lake sediment archaeal communities from the Salton Sea, California, USA - SS_1_MS_1 metaG | ecosystem: Environmental > Aquatic > Non-marine Saline and Alkaline > Hypersaline >...
GTTTGTTGATCACTGGATCGATAAAGGCGTCGGCTTCGCCTGGTACTTCCAGTATATGCCGGTTGGGAAAAAACCTGACACCTCCCTAATGGTGACTCCGGAGCAGCGTAACTATGTCCGCAATCGCATCCGTGAAATCAGGGAAAGTGATAAACCTTTCCTGTGTGCAGATTTCTGGGGCGACGGTATTCTTTCCAACGGCTGCCTAGCTGCCGGCAAGAGCTATTTCCATGTCAGCGGCAACGGCGCTATAGAACCCTGCGTATTCGCTCAGTTCTATGTCCACAACATCAACGACACTACCATTACCGAAGCTTTGAAATCAAAATTCTTTACTAATTACCGAAACTCTATCAAGACAATAAAGGATCTTTACCGACCGTGTGGGGTTATTGACCATCCGGAAAACCTGCGCAACGCCGTGTTTGATGCCCGCAAAGATGGTGAGGAAGTGAAACCGAGTTATGAAGGTGGAGAGGCAACTATTACGACCCTGGCCCCGGAAATAGATAAATTAGCAGATGAGCGTAAAAGGGTTGTTGGCTCTAAATGGGACAACGGAGAATTATAAGGCTCAGTATAAACAAAAACTGCCGGACGGCAGTTTTTGTTTTGTTATAATCAGCACGATTAGTATATTTCTATATCTCTGCCCGGAGGATGGATTTCCAGCACCGGGCGGGAAACTGTCACAACGTTGCTAAAATCGTAGCCGGCCTCGTCAAAAACCTCTCTAGATTTGAAGCCATAACGATGGCCGCCGGAAATCACGAAGACGGCTCCGGCCTGCGGGCCCTCGGTAGTCATTAGCAGGGAACCATCCCGGGCCGGCACCGGACTGGACTCAACCTCCTTGTATTTTTTGGCTTCTTTCTTAGAAACCAATGCCACCGGGACATGCTCAAACCCGAGATTCTTTATCTGGCTACTCCAGATCGGGTAGAGTTTATTATCACGGAACTGATAGACCCCTGACTCGCCGGCAACCTGCACCAGCTGACCGTTGAGGCGCGGGACTTTCTTGGCGCTAACCTTGGGGCCGACCGGATGAAAATTTGCCTCAGCATCGGATATTTTTATTACATTAGCCGGACTATAACCAAGTTTCTGCAGAGTTTCCAAGTTTGGCACTCCGCGCAACTGACCGTCGCTTACAATATAGACCGCGCCGCCCTTAGCTCGCTGCACCGCGATACCGTCTGGTAATCCTATTTTCCCGGCGTAAGGATAGGTATCAAATTCCGAGCGGGGGATGGTCACTATTTCGCTAGGGTGATAGCGGGTAAGCAGCGCCTGGCGACCTTCTAAACCGTAACGCTTGCCGTTTTTTATAACTGATACCCCGATAACGCCCTCTGTCATAACCGGAGTGCCGTCTCGATAGAAGAAACGGCTCGCTGAGTTTTTGTTAGCCCCGGCAACCTGGCCGTTTCCTTGATAACGGGCAAAACTGTCTTTGTAACGAACGTTAAGCAAGTGCCACAAGAGCCAGTTGGCTCCAAAACGGGCTTTAGGACTACCAACCAGGGGATTATATATATACCATTTGCAGGTGGTGCGATTAACCGGTTTTACCCGATAACCATCAAGGGTAGAGGTCTCTTTGCCGACCTGGAAAGATTTGTAGTGATCCTGGTAAGTATCATAATCACCGCCGGGGCTGACAACCTTAGCCGCATAGTAGACCTGGTGCCCAAAACCGCAATAGCGGGTGTGGCCATAAGGACCGAATCCGGTGGCCCAGTTGAGAGCCTTGTCACTTGGATTGGGATCGGTCAGCAGCCTTTGTTCTTTTTCAACCAAAGCTATTAATGCTCTGGGATTCATGTCAAATTTATTGGCCGCTTCGGAGAATATTTCAGCGGCGGATAGTTTGCGGCCGTCAATATAGTCGGATCGATAATTTTTCAAAACGCCTGGCTGGGTTTCCAGAAAATGTTGGATGTCCTTAACATTCATAGTTCCGGTTTCAGCCAAATACGAATCCGACATCAGATTGTTGGGATCAAACCCGGATTCCCAGCCATTGGCCTGACTAGCCAAAGGCAGCAGGCCAAAGATGACTGTTACTACTAATATTTTCTTTGTAAGCGAAAATTTCATAATGCAGGCGCAAAAATTCCGGAGCGCAAAATACGGGTGCACTTAGGCACCCGTATTTCTATAACTCCATCATATCCGTAATATCGTAGATCTCTCCGTTTACTACGAAGAAAGCCGCGAAATACGGACCGATCTCGGAAAAATAATTGTCGAAAACGTTCATTGTTGACTCCGCACCCGATCCGATAAATCTCGCCGGCCCGAACCAGACCAGCTCCACCCTGTTGTCACTATGTATTATAGCGCAATTTTACTGTGAAGTCAACGACTTTTGACCAACTTTTTTGTTCACACTTGTAATTGCCTTGAATCCCAGGCCGGCAGAAAGCAACCCAATTAGAATCCAAAAGAGTATCGCCAGATCGTTTTTGAAATAAGGGACATCAATCAGACCGTGAACCAAAAGAATAATCATGGCCGCCATCGTGCCCAAAACCAGTGCCTTGTCAACTTGGCGCTGATAAGCTCGGCGCACCCGGCGGAAAAATAAAATCACCAACCAGACAAACGCAGCCAGCCCGACTAACCCCAGCTCCACCCAAAAATTCAGAATTATGTTGTGCGGATACAATAACAACTCGGTGTGACGCGCTTCCCGATAAACGTCATACAACTGCGGAAAGCCGGCGAGACCAGCACCAAACAACCAATGGTCGGTGAGCAGGCGCCAAGTACCTTGCCACATTACGAAGCGTACATTTGTAGAATTATCCTCCCCCTGAAAAACATCCAGAAACCGGTCAGAAACTCCTGGCATTACTGCTAGGACAATAATCGCAAGAACCACTAACCCGACCAGCCACCAGCGATACTTGGTGAAAAAACTTAGCACCGCCAGCCCTAAGATTATTGCCACTAGCGCTCCTCGAGAATGGGTATAAAAAACAGACAGGGTCCCCAGAATGATAACTACCAATGAAAAGGACCAGGCTGGAGCAATTTTTGAATTTTTGGCAAAAACCAGCAGGCCGGAGAATAAACCCACAATTGGAGCCAAGAAAAGCGCTACTGCCACCGGATAACCATACCAGGCCGTCACTCGACGCAGTTCCGCTACACTCCAGGGGTCGGGGATCCCCCAGCCGGTGAAACTTTGGATTATGGCGTAGGCAGAGACAACCAGGGCAGATGAACCCAACGCATATAAGACAAATTTTACCTGCTGACGAGACTTGATAACATTTACAAAGATTATATAAAAGACGATCGCCTCGACGAAGTAGGCCCGCCATTCACCCAGGGCCGCACGTAGATCTGGTGAAACTAGAACTGCCAGGGTAGCGGCCGCGAAAAAAACTGCCGTTGCCAGCTTAAAAGGAACCTTATCCAAAGCTGTTTTTAAATAGCTAAGTCGATATAAGCGGTGACGGACAAAAAAGATGACCGCCAGAGAAATAATGAATAATTCTAGCAAAGTAAAGGGGATACCGCCCAGCTCAACTCTAACCAAATAAGTGGGGAGCAGGCCGGTCACTGCCACCACAGCCAAATCCAGGCGCCACAACGCCAGTAGAATAAATGCCGATACGGCAATAGCTATTATGACTGTTAGCATCATTTATAAATTACAATGAGTCCTAGATTTCCCAACTTATCCTCGAAAAGTTTTTTTTGCCCTGGTTCAGGTTCCGGCAGACTCGGATTTTCTACCGGCCGATAGACTATTGCCCGGAAGTGGGCACTGGGGTTATCGTCAATCTCCTTTTCGGCGAGAAGGTAATCGAATGACTCTTGAAAATTATCCTCGGTTAGGAATACCAGGTCAACCTCGCTGTCAACAAAATGGTCAATTTTGTCTATCACCCTTTCCTGGTCAGCCAGCACCACCCCAAACGGACCGGTGGCGGTACCTGACTGCAGTGACATATAGTGCATCAGTAGGGTGTATATTCCACAATAACTCATAACAATAACCAGGGCAATAAGCGCCAAGCGGAGATATTTTTTCTGCCACCAGGGACCGGTAAAGGCTAGGCCGACTGCCAGGATTAACGGCGGCAGCATTATCAGAAGATAATGCGACCAAAGTTGGCCGAAGTAGGCTAGGTAAAAAACAACTGCTAAGGTAATTACTATTATCAGAAAATATGCCCCCTTATTAAGTTTGTTCTTAGTAAGCAATAGCCTCCAAATGAATGCGGCCGCAACCGCTCCGATGAAAATCAGAACCACCCAGCTTGGCAGTAAATCGCCGAAGAAGATCCCGTTTACAAAGGATGCTATCTCTTGGCCGACATACGTAAAACGGGCAGCGAGATCGACTGATTTTTCTTGTCCCAAGACCGAGCAAACACCTCGGAGGTTGGCGAAATCATGAGTCAACTCATGCGCGATCCAGGGTAGCATCACAATAATGAAAGAGGCAGCCCCGGCTACCCAGGACCAGATATTCTTGACGCGCGGGTGCCAAATTCCAAAAGAAATTGCCAGTGCCGGCAACAGTAGCAAGGCAGTCGCATGAAACTGTAAAGTGGCACCCAGGGCCAGCCCCAGCAGAACAACATATTTGCCGCCGGCCTGCCACCACTTAGAATCCTCCGGCTGGCGTCGCCTAATTTCATAGACGCAAAGAATTATCAGGGTAACGAAAAAGGGAAGTAAGTTCGGATTCCAGGACCAACGAGTATGGAGCGTAGCCAAATAAGACGTGGCAAACAGAAGGGCTGCTATTAAACCTAATTCCGGCGACTGAATCTTTCGGCCGGTGAAATACAAAAGCCAAATGGTCGCCACCCCCAAGGCAATCACCATCAAGGCCGGTGCCAGTGGGTGGGACGAGAAAAAGGCCGGTATCGAGACAATGTAATAAAAAGCCGGCCCTAGAAAAAAGCCGCCGGTACTGGCCGACGGTCCCAGGCTGGGCAGTTCCTGGCCGCTGACAATTTGTTGGATAATCACCAGATCTCGGCCCTCATCGCCAGCAAAGTGGAGCAAGTCGGGCAATCCGAATATCCTGAGTACCGCCCCCAGTATAATCACGGCAATTAGAATATTGGTGATCGTGTCAGATTTTATTACCTTAGTTTTCATCAGGTTTTTGACTGCGCAGGTGAATAAGCACACAGACAGCTGTCATCAGACCGATAACAAACCAAATATGAAGTATATACAGGGTGGAAAACGTCTGATACTGCACCAGGATACCAACCAACGCCGCTACCAAGCCACCCAGAACTGCTCGTAGAAACCGCCTGTCTGGTTCGCTCGTAATGTTTTTTAGCTTCCGCCAGGACAATACACTTTGCCAAAAGAGAATGATTAGCATACCCATAATAGCAGCAAAGCCTAATATTCCCGTCTCAGCCAGGAGCTCCAGGGGTTCATTGTTAACGATCAACCAACCGCCTTCCGGCATTCGGTGCGGATAAGTTGCCACCTCCGGACCAAAGTTGCCAATCCCGACGCCAAACAAGGGATGGGCGGCAAAAAGTTTTTTGGCCTCATCATATGTTTGATAGCGCTCTTCCACGCCAGCTCCCCCTTGGTATTCGGTTGCTTGCTCTATAAATGCATCCACAGAAAACCTACCGGAGAAATTGAGGAAACCTATTGCTGCAACTGCGATTGCCAAAGCGGCAATGACAATGATGTAAATATTGCGATGGGTAAAAATCTGTCGCCAGCCGATAATCAGCAGCATCACAGCTGTGGCAATCAGGCCCAAGTAGCCACCGCGGGACAGGGTCAAGACTAAGGCTATGATACCAGTTAGTACAACTGCCAGCAGGAACCAGCGGCTGTTGAAAATGCGAGCCAATTTCCCGGCCTTGTCTTTGACAGCCAGCTTAGTCTTACCAAGCCAGAGTAGAAAGGCAATGGCAATTGGTATCAAGAGATAGTTGGCAAAATACAGCGGCTCTAGAGCAGTGGAGTGAACACGCGGGAAGCCGAAAACAGAACCGGTATAGTGCTCTCTCAGGCCAGTTAGAGACTCGGGCAAACCCACTACGTCACCGGCGAACTGGTAGAGCCCGAATAGTGAAACAATAAGGGCAGAGAGAAGAAGAGCCCAAATAATCCAACGGGCTTGCCTGACGGTGCGAACCACCTGCGGGATAGTGAGCGCAAAAATTATAACGAACGCACTGAATACATAAACCGTCAACGCCCGCTCAAAATTAACCGCATTTACTATCGATATAGCTGCAAAGGCCAGATAAGCTAGTAGCGGCCACATAATTGCCGGGCGCGCGTAAGAACGCCTCTTTATCAGCAGATAATAGAGAATCCAGCTGGCAATTGTTACTACAGCAAAGACCTGGCTTAGGCGCAGGGTTGTCTCTCCTACAATCTCAATACCGCCAATGCGCTCAAAGGGTAAGAAGAAGGCCACCAGGGCCACCCCCAGCCAGGGCTTATCGAGGACCAAAACTATAGCTGTCAGAAAAACCAGGATGCCAATGACTATCGGAATTGCCAGCCAGGAAAAATAAGCTGCCAGGCCGGCACCGACCAGGGTAGCTATAACTGCCAGTACAACCCACCAGAATGAAAATTTTTGGCTGCTATTTTTCATAAACCTCTTCAATGTTGTCTAAAATAGTCTGGGCTGTTTTTTGCCAGGAGAACTTGCGAGCCTGTGTGATTCCGGCAGCGATCAAATCATCTTGGTTTTCCAGCGCCACCTGGATACCTTTGGTTATAGCTTCTGTTTTTTTCGGATCAACCAGGATAGCCGCCTCGCCGGCCACTTCCGGCAGAGATGATGTCTTGCTGGTTACAACCGGGCAACCGGATTGCATCGCCTCCAGAACCGGCAGCCCAAAACCCTCGTAAAGTGACGGGAAAACAAAAACCTGAGCTAGGCTATAAAGACTCACCAAATCCTCGCGCGACAAATAACCTAAAAAGATGATTCGACCTTGCAAACCAAGACGCTCCACCTCTTCGTATATATCCGACCATTGCCAGCCCCGGTTACCGGCAATAACCAGGTGTAAGTTCTTATCAGTTAGTTTGCCAAAAGCCTGGATAATACGGACAATGTTCTTGCGCGGCTCCAGGGTACCGACAAATAGGATAAACTTTTCCGGCAATTTATGTGCTCGCCTCACCTGTTGTAAGCGGGCTTGGTCGTTGATCGGTCGATAGGCAGGACCAGCAGCCAGCGGAGCCACCCTGACTTTGCCGGACAAAAACTGAAAGTGCTCTTCTAAATCGCGCTTAGTGTTTTCCGAAATAGCTATAACGCGCAACGCCTTCTTTAAAGACGGTTTCAAGGTCATCCGCTCAATTAGGACTGCCTTGCGATTGTGCCCCGCCGGGAACAGGCGACTAACTAGATCATGGATAATAACAACACACTTGTTTTTGACGCGCGCCGGGACAATATAGCTGGCGGGGGAGAGATAAATATCAATGGTATCTTCCCGGTTCAGTCTCTTGGCGACTTCCAGGTGCCAGCGGATGCCGCTAAGTTTAATCTTGGCTACGGAAAAATTATTGGGTAGGGTAGATTCAAATTCCGGTTCTTTTTCGGTGAAAAGAACGAACTGGTGTTGCTGTGCTGTTGGCAATTTACTCAACGCTTCCACCAAATAGTAAATCATCCAGCCCTTGCCGGCCCGTTTGCCTGTAGTCGCTCTGATGTCAATACCAATTGTCATGAATTATGATTCCAAAAACTTTTCAATCTCTGCCAGCATGCGGCCTTTGCTGAAATTTTTCTCAACCCTTTCTCGAGCTGCTTGCCCTAGTTTCTTTCTAAGGTTGCCATCGCGCAAAAGCTTGGCAATCGCCCGGGCCAGGGCTTCATCATCATCACGGGGAACGAGCAGCCCAGTTTCGCCATCAACAATAACTTCTTTGGTGCCGCCGATATTGCTGGCGACACAGGGGATACCAAGATAACCAGCTTCGGCCAGCGCTAGACCGAAAGATTCGCTCCGCGAGGGAAGGGCAAAGACTTCCAGCCCCGATAAAAATCGTGCTAGCTTTTTCGGACCATCAAGGTATCCGATAAATTTTACCTGGTCAGTTACGCTGAGTTGCTGAGAAAGTTTTTCTAAGTTTGACCGTTCCGGGCCGTCTCCGGCAATATCAAGCTTGAGTTTTGGAAATTCTTTCCGAAGCCTGGCAAAAGCTTTTAGTAAAATATCCAGACCCTTTTCCGGAGACAGGCGACTGACAACCCCGATTCGGCCGGGAAGAGGACCTTTTTTTACCCGCACGCGGTATTTATCCAGACTGGCCGTATCAACGCCGTTAGTGATAACCGTTATCCTTGCCGGCTTCACCCCCAGGTCTACAGCCGTGCTCTTCACCGCTTCCGAAACAGCCAGTACACGGGCAGTTTCGGTTCCCTTTAAATACCAATTCTTAAACGGATTCAGCCTTATATAACGCTCCAGGAGGCGATGTTCTACAAATAAAGTTTTCATACCCAGCTCTTGTGCTATCGGAGCTAGTAGAAATTTTTCGTTCCAGGAAAGGATGTAAAGAATATCAATTTGCTTTTCTTTCTTCATTTGTCTCAGGAATTTCTGGTATCTTTTCTTGATGCGCGGCCAACTGACAGCAAACTTCATAATTGCACCTTCGGAAACAGCTTCCGTCCCGGCCCAGTCAATCCACTGGGTTGGGAAACCTGCCGTTTTTGCCATTTTCATCAAATACTGACAGCTTCCGGCAAAATGAATCCGATGGCCCTGGTTGCGCAGATATTCCGCTACCTCCAGGGTGTGCTTTTCACCACCGCCGCCGGGTTGCGATTCGTATGGATTTTTGAGAATCAATATATTCATGCTCGCCGTTTAAGAATTTCCCGGATGTCATTTTTATGAAGCCCGCCGGTGCCATACAGAAGCGCCGCGTAGATAATTAGACCGCCGGCCATTGACAGCAGCAGCCACCACCACGGGATCTGCCATTCCAGCCAGCTACCGACTAAGAACAGAAAGCCAGCCATACCCGCACCCGCAATCAGGAACTTGCCGACGTTGCGCAGGGAGGGCAAGGCACCCGACGTTTTCCAAACCATCCAGATACTGAGCGCGGCAATAAGAACTTCGGTGGCGACGGTCGCCCAGGCTGCGCCGATATAAGTAAACTTCGGGATTAGTAGCCAATCGAGGATTACGGCCAACGCCGCTGTCGCTAGATACGCCCACACCATCTGCCGTTGCTTGTTGACCGCGACGACACCGTTGGCAAACATGTTGCCGATAAATATTGAGGCTGTAGCGATAACTAAGATCTGTAGAATCGGGGCGGCTGCGGCAAATTCTTCACCGCCGATAAAAACAACGATTGGTTTTGCTAAGACTATGCCGATAACCAGCACCGGCAAAGCTGCCATCGCCATAAAATCAAATCCTTTTCTGATCACCCGCTTGAATTTGTCCCAGTCTTTGAAAGCAGAAGAGCTCAACAAAGGCATGATCAAGCCGGCAAACATGGCGGGAAAGGCGATCAGTACTTCCAGAATTTTATACGCCTCGCCATACAAACCGACATCCCGCTCCGGCTTCATTACCGAGAGAAAAATCGTGTCAACTTTGAAATAGATAACATTTAGCACAACGGATATCGCGATCGGCCAAGTTACCTTTAAGATCTCTTTCCAAAAGGCAATGTCAAAGCGAAGTTTGATGGCAACGTGACGTCGGGCGGAAATAAATACTACCAGGAAGTTAACGAGGCTGCCGACTACGACACAGCCGACGATAGCTAGAAGACCCCAACCCTGCCACAGTGCCATTAGTAACGCTCCGATCAAGGCGAAGCGGCCGACAATTTCGCCGACGGCTACAATCCTGGTGTCGAACCGCCGCTGAAAAACCCCAATCAGAACCTGATTCAGGGAAATAAAGAAGAAAGATAAAGTGAAAATTAATATCGCCAGCCAAACAGTGTGATCGTACGGAAAGGCCAAGGCGACTATCGGCGCGAGTGCCAGCAGCGTCACCGCACTCACGATGCGCAGGGTGAAAACGTTACTGACGATATAATCGGAGTCCGCCTTCTCTTTGGAAATCTCACGCACCACGTAAATATAAAGGCCCATGTCGGCAATAATAGAAAAAATCCCGACGAAAGTTATCGCCGTGGCGTATTGGCCGTAGCCATCAACCCCTAGGTGACGGGTGATCAGAGCAATCGAGAGCAAACCGAGTGCCGTCGAGATGATTTTACCGCCAAATTGGTAGAAGGTCGAATATGCGATTTTGCGCTTAACTGAGCTCATAACTTGATTTGATTGTAACGAAAAATGGTTGTTTAGTCAATGCTCTTAAGCTTACCGATACCTTGACAAAAGCGTTTATATTTACTATACTCAGCTGTCCTAAAAACTTTTAGTTTATGTAGACAACAACAAGGAGGATGATAGTGAAAGCAACGGTATTCGTATTCACAACAACTGCCGGCGACTATGGGCTCCACGGACAAACCGGTTGGGATGATCTCCCTTACTGGGAGTATTATCCAGCCTGGATTGTTGCCATAGAGGTCGAGGGAAAAATGGACTGGGGACCGTACAAATATCGCCGGAATGCCAAACGGACCCACAGCGGCACAACTAGCCTTGCCTTGCGCTCAGCCTACTGCCATGTCGCTTGGGAGAAAACCGAGGCGGACAAGGAGATTCAGCAGCGTGCGGCCGAAGACCAAGCCCTGGAGCTGGCAGAGGCTCTGGACGAGAATGGGTTTGACGTTTCGATCGTGCTAGCGGAAGACCATTGCCGCACAGACCTGGATCGAAAGTATGCCCGGTGGATTGCAGCCCCCCCTCCCGAACGGTTCCAGAAGCAGGTGTTGGAAATCTTCAAATACGGCTTTTTCAGAAAGTTGTTGAAGGAGAAAACCAGCATCCTCAGACCACTGGAGAGCGATGAAGCGACCAGCGCCCATTGCTGACTGACGCGGACGTGCTTACTACTACAGGGCCACCCCACGGTGTGGCCCTGTTCTTATCTCGGGATAACTATAATTGACTTGGAACTTTTTTTCTGCTATAATTAAAAGAGAAAATAAGAGCGGGTGAACTGACTAGTTCGCCCGCTTTATTTATCAAAAACAACAAAAATACATTGATTATTGCTTTAATTTGTGCTTAAATAAAACGTTTCGCCGGTAAGCCAATTCTTTGGCTTAGGCAGCGTTTAGAAATCAATTTCATGGCTAATTTCAACAATCCTCCCCGCAATTTTTCCGGACAACCGGGCGGGAAAAAACCAAATTTTGGGCAACCACCCAAACAGCAACAGCTGGGCCCTAAACCTAAGGCGCCGGCCGCTCCGGCTCGCTTCAGTAACCAGCAAGCCCCGAAAAATAAAGGTAACATGTCCCGCCAGTTCGATCGCGACGACAAACCTTTCGGGCCGCCTCCACAAAAACAGGCTCAGCCTATTTTTAAGAAACAGGCTCCGCCCCCGAAATCTGCTTTACAGAAGTCTCCGGCAACTCCACCCCAACCGGGAAAACGCATGGTCAGTGCCGGTGGCGGCTCCGCTGATCAGTTTCAGCGACGTTCCCAAGCCAGTGGACATAAACCTTTCTCTAAACAAGCAACTCCGCCGCCCCCGGGAGCAAAGAAAGTCGCTAAGCCGGGAGCCCCGGTACCGCCGGTAGTTCCGCCTCCGCCGGGCAAAGGCACTAAAACTATTGTGCCACCACAGAGCTTTAAGGCCCGCTTTATACCCAAAGGCGCCCTAATTGCCATAATTGTAATTGTGGCGATTGTTGCGGTTGGCGCGGTGGGCTACTTCTTCTTCCGCCAGCAGGTGATGAGTGTTTATGAGGAAGTGGCGATTGCCCTGGGAATTGAACAGGCAAAAGAAATTGAAATAGCCGAGGAAATGACGGAGCCGACACCGACTCCGGTTGCGGTCGCCACCCTGGAGGATGTTGTTTTCACCGAAAGCTCAGATCCGGCCTCGGGTACCGAAACTTATCCGGGAGAGACTATCACCTATACCCTGACATTGCATAACAAAGCCGAAAGTGATATTGAAGGGCTCGATGTAATGAATCCTTTGCCTGAAGGAACTTCTGACCTGGTTGTAATCAGTACTCCTACCGGAGCCACTGTGAGCGATAACACCGAGGCTGTTGAGATCAGCAATATCAACCTTGATGCCGGTGAAAGCCAGTCAGTCAGATTTCAGGTAAAAATATCTGAGGATCTGGAAATCGGCAGCAAGATAACTAATACCGCCACCCTGACCAAAAACGGTTCCCGCAAGATTAGTAATAACAATTCTCCCTCCGAATTGACTTTGACCTCCCGAGAACTGGCTGTTGAAACAGATAGTGAAACGACTGAAGTTACAGAAGAAACAACCGAGGAAACTACTCCGGAAACAACCCCAACCACGACAACTACACCGACACCGACACCAACACCAACACCAACTCCTACTCCCACACCCACCCCGACTGTGACGCCAACCCCGACGGTAACACCGACACCGACTCCAGCGCCGGAGGAAAGTGGCGATGAAGCTTCACCAGAAGATATGACCGAGGTTGAGACCGGAGGAGAAACTCTCTATCTGATGTTGCTACTGGTCGGTTTGACCGGTGTCGCTGGCATTAGCTTAGTCTGGTTAAGAAAGCAAATAATTAAGTCTTAAGTCATTCCCGTAATGGCCTGGAATAAGCGCACCAAAAAGATCGTATTTTGGGTCACTTTCGTGATCTTTTTGGGCTTGGCGCTGACACCGATTCTGATTATGTACGAACAGATAGGCGCCGAGATGGGTTACTGGTTCAGCGATAACAGCACTGATAACAGCCAAGTGGAGGAGCTGGGAGAACTTTCTGAGGAGGAGCTGGCTAAGCTTAACCCAAATGGTGATGCGGAGAAACTTTCCGCGGTGGCTATTATTGACCGAGATGAGGACGGTATTCCGGACTACTTGGAAACCAGCGTGTTCGGCACCGACCCGATGAACAGTGATAGTGACCGTGACGGCTTCCCGGACTGGGAAGAGATACTAAACGGCTATGACCCACTTAGCCATTACCAAGGCAAAATCGACCTAGACCAAGACTGGTTGCGGGATTCCTGGGAGCTTGACCGCTTCGGAACTAACCCGAAAGCGGCTGACACCGACGGTGATCAGGTTGGCGATGGCGAGGAAATTGCCAGCGGCTCCAGCCCGACAGACGCTTCGGTGACCCGTGTCAATCCGGAACTGGAAGACTATTTCATGACTGTGCCCGCAATCGACACCGAGGCCCCGATTGTGTTCATAGACTCCCGCGATGAAACAGCTATTTACGAAGGTTTGAAATCTGGTTATGTACACTATGCTAAAACCGCCCTGCCGGGAGAGAATGGTGATGGCGTCTACTTCTGTCACTCCTCAACCCGCCACGGCTCCAGTGGTGACTACGACACCTTGTGTGCTAATTTGGATAAATTAGAGCGTGGTGACGAAATCATCATCAGCAGCGAGACTACTAAACTGCGCTATGTCGTCACTTCCCGCAAGAATGATTATGACCCCAGTGACCCGAAAATTTTCCGCAAAACCCAGCGCCCGACGATGGAAATCATATCTTGCTGGCCAGTAGGCACCAATCGGTATAGGATAGTAGTGCGAGCCGAATTAGTTTCTCTATAAATTTCTTAATTTACACAATTTTATGAGAGAAAGTGAACGCGTTTCCCGCGCCCGGGAAGCCTACGAAAGCGCTAAATCAGAAGAAGGTCTGCCGGGCCCGCCGGGTATAGAATACGAAGGTGTTCCCGATGAAATGGCCGGCAGCGGTTACGAGAAAGGTGCCGGTGTTCATCGCGGTGAATTTGTGCCGCCTGAGGAAAGAGATCGCCAGCCAAGTGTAGCGGAAGCCGCTGCGGAAAGATTGGATATCTGGGACCCGGAGACAGAAACTATTGATGCGGACATGGCTCACGCTGTGATTTTGGACATCGAAGACCCGGAGCAAAGGAAAGCTGCCTTGAAAGCCCTCGCCGAGTACGAGGAAACCCAGCTGCAAAAAGTTGATCATCCCGAGATTGTTCCCGGTGTCACTACTCAAAAAGAGGTTGTTACAGCAGTAGCTAAATCTCCGGCAGCCAAACCAAGAGGTGAAAAGCGTGGGCCTCGGAAACCGAGAATGACTGAGTACGAACGCAAGATGCAAAAGTTCTCGGTTCAAGATGCTAACTCTCTACGCGGCTGGTTTAAGGAGAAGACTGAGAACCCAGGTTCCCGCCGCTGGCTTTTTATGGACGCCCGTTCCTGGGAGGAAATTGATACTATTCAAAATGCCCTGGATGAAATGCGTTCTGAAATAAACGCAATTGAGTGGGACAGGGATAGAGACAAGATGCGCCGTCTGTGGGTTACCGCCGTCGATAAACTAGAGCATAACAAAATAGCCCTGCGTAAAAAGGGGGTTCGCGATACCCGCCCGAAAGTCGAGGAAAAAGCCCCCGTGGCACGCAAGAAAAAGATGCGAAAGCCACGGCCAAAGACCCCGCGCCCGGAAGCGAAGCCAAAGCTTGAAGTAAAGGGCGGCAGAATTCGCGTTAATAATGAGGAGGAATTAAACCAATGGGTAGATAGGCAGCGACAGATGCTTGAAAAAGGCGAAAAAGATGAAGCTAAACTTGTCATCATGGCTACCTCCGAAGATGGTCTGAGAGTCCTGAAAGAAATTGTCGGAAATATGAGAGATCGCTGGGAAAAGATGCCGGAAGAACACCCAAAGAAAGAGAGAGAGCGCCAGATTCTACGCAAAGTACAGGGAGCTTATCGCTCAGCGCGCTGGTTTGTCCGCAGCCGAGACGCCAAAGAGGCTAAACCGGCCACCTTGGCAGACAAGAAGAAAAAGTGGCAGCAAAAAGGCAAAACCACTCAACCAAAACAAATACCTAAACGAGAAGAAGGCGAAGCTCGTGAAGATGTCGTTTAAATAAAAAACAGGGGCCGGACAACTCCGGACCCTGTTTTTATTTCTCCAACAAAGTCGCTCCCGAGCCAATTCCAACGTATTCCGATTCGCCCTCAGCTCCCGCAACCGCACCCCGTTTTACCAACCCGTCGCGAACTATTATGGAACCTTTGCTGATACAAAGGATATCATCGCGGGGAATCTGCAATTGAGTAGTTAGTGCGCGAAAAAGAACTCGATCGGAAACAAATATGCGTTCTATCTGCCAAGAAACATCATCAAACTCAAAATCTGTAACACGCCCTAAGTAGTGGCCGCTTTCGGTTTCAACCTTGCTCTTGATTACAAACATCTTCTCGCGCAAGCTATCAGCAACCTCTCCCTGGCTGGCACTATCTATCGGAGAAGTTGTCATGACTAATTTAGAACCCTTTTTTTCTATTTGCTTTATCAAAAAAGCCCCGGACTTGCTAATTCCGCCCAGTATACGGCCGTTATCCGGGTGAACTATGAAGTGTTGGAACTTATCTGTCTGGTTATTTTTTGACCCAGCCAAAACCGGTTTTCCCAGGAGCTGGGTTGCCTTAAAAAGTGGCATAAAATAGAATTAGTTTGTTTTTGGTTTTACGATGATCCGCCTCTCTCGCTCTTCACCTAAGCTTTCTGTCAAAACCCGGTCGTCTGCCGCCAGCGCCAGGTGAACTAAGCGACGCTCAAACGCATTCATCGGCTTCAAGACAACTAGGCGGTTTTCCGTACTCACCCGATCGGCTGTTTCTTTAGCTAGCTCCCTTAGATATTCCCGTCTTTCCTGTCTGTATCCGTTTATATCCAGAAGGAAGCGAGGGGACGGGTATTGAGTTTGTCGCCGCCAAATCACTCTAATCAAATGCTGCAGCGCTACCAGGTTATTACCATCAGTTCCTATCAAAGCACTCCCGTCAGAAACCTCCACATTAACTTCAATCGTCTTATCATCCAGATCTTCCGGGGTAGAGAAACTTACCTTTGGTTTTTGTCCGTAAAAAGAACAGATTCCGGTAATGATATCTTTAATTTTTGCCTGAGTTTCCTTTTCCATGTTTGACTTTTTGCGCGATTAAGTTTTCTTCCCGATCGAGCTGTTCCTTTTTCTTTAGAATAAACCATTGCTGGCCGATTGCAAATAGGGAAGTGATTATCCAGTAGAAAGCAAGTCCGCTCGGTAGGCTCATTGAGATGAATACAGTAATAATCGGCATGAAATAAACCATCTGTTTCGTCATATTCGAAGCCGCATCGGCAAAATCCTTCTTCTTTTTCTTTTTCTGTTGGCGTTTACGCTCTTCTTCTTCCTGCAGCTCTTTTTTGGTCTTCATTTTCAGCAGCGTCCAGCTTTGGAAAAACTGGGCCGCCCCGGCCAGAATAGCCAAGAAGATGCTCGGTACCGCGAAATCTATGATTCCCAGAAAGTTTGCTTCCAGGTGGCCGGGATTCTGAATAAACGGGTAAAGGCTATTAGTAAGCTCGTTAGGATCAGTTATTCCCTTGCGGAAAACCCAGTATAAGGCTATTAGTATCGGCAACTGGATTAACAAAGGGAGACAAGATGAGAATGGGTTTATCTTATTCTCTTTGTAGAACTTCATCATCTCCCGGCTCTGTTTTTCCTTGTCGTTCTTGTACTTTTCCTTGATCTCATTCAGACGCGGCTGCATCTTTTGCATGTCACGCTGGGCAATAATTGACTTCGAGGACATTGAATACAAAGCCATCTTGATTATCAGGGTCAGGATAATAATGGCGAAGCCGAGGGCTAGATATTCCCAGGGAATAAGGTCGTATAGAAAAACCAGCGCATTGAAAAGCGGTTTGTATAATACCTCCGTATAAATTACCATTATGAAATTCATTGTCGCAGTTTATTTAGTGGGGACTTCATCGACTCCGCCGGTTGACATCGGGTTACATCTAAGCACTCTCTTTGTCGCTAACCAACCACCCTTCAAGGTGCCAAACCGGGAAATAGCCTGACAAGCATAATCAGAGCAGGTAGGATAAAACTTGCAGCAACCATGGGGATATAAATGGGAAAAAAAGATTCCGTGATCTGGAGAAAGAGTTTTCTGGTAGAATCTTATTGAACCAACTAATATTTTTGAGGCAATATTCATCTGCTTAGATAGTTACCTCGCTGGAAGGCCTTGATAAATTCCTTTTCCAGCTCTTTTTGGGTAAGCTTCAGTGCTGGTGGGAACATATTAACGGCAAAATCGTAGGCAGGTTTGGTCTCAGGCAGTATTTTTCGAATCGCTTCCCGGGCTCGACGTTTCAGGCGATTTCTATCCACGGCTTTTTTGGAAACTTTCAGTGAAACAATGAAGGCAAAGCGATTATGCTGACCGCGTCGACGTTTCAAGGCTGATACTTTGAAATACCGGGTTCCTAGCCGACGCCCCCGGCGCAAAGCCTTTTTTACGGACCAGTCGGATTGCAGGCGATTTTGCTTAGGCAGCATACAAAAGTGATTTTTTGCTTAAATAAGCGAAAAAAGCTAATTAAAGCGCCGTTCTTTTCCGCTTCTTAGCCCGTCTGCGGGCTAAAACCTTCCGCCCCCCTTTAGTACGCATCCGCGCTCGGAAACCATGCTCGCGCACTTTCTTCCGCTTTTTCGGTTGATAGGTTCGCTTAGTTCCTCTTCCCATATAAAAATAGCTAATTAAGTAAAGTCAGAGTAGAGTATAGCTCTTTTTTTAATCTTCGTCAATTAATGCTGGTCTGCCTTTTTTGGTGATATTTTACCCGAAAGAAAGCAAAGAGGGCGCGCTGTGCGTGCCCTCGGTCATTCCTTCCCTGTCCTCTAACCGGATCAGTGAACGAATGAAATGGCCCAGGTGAAGAGAGTTACCCAGGCAAATGAGATACCAGCCCAGTACAGCAAACGTCTTTTCTTCTCCGCGAAGATCCCCCAAAGAATCAACGGGGAGGCGTAGATGCAGACTGTGCCGAATATGAATCCTCCGATGTTTACCCCCTCGCCCCAGACGGACCACCCGATCAAGCCGCTACCGCCGCAGAATAGGATGGAGAACCAGGTCAGCGCGAAGATACAGGCCGCGACATGCTCCGGCTTCGGCTTCGTCCGGTTAATATCCCATTCTACCCATTCGTCCTTGAAACCACACGCTCCCACTGTACACCTCCTGTCTTAACTGCGCCGTGATTAGCCTCTCATGATACCCGCGAATTTATTTTTTGTCAATCGTAATTCATTTTTCAAAATTTAAGTCAATATTTTTTTACCCACAATTAGTCAACAACTTTTAAACAATTCTTGACGCCTATATTTCAGCTCGCTATGCTATAATTGCGTAAGAAAACAAAACGAAGTTTCTTTTTTAAACCAAAAACACAAGTTATCCCCCCTCACTTGAGCGTTTGATCTTCAAATTTTCAAGTGAGGGGGGTCGTTTTTCCGCTTATGATAGCTCTATACGACTAAACTTGTGTTTTAAAAACCAACTTTTAACAAAAATGGACACCACCCAAATTTGGCAAGCTGTGCTAGGAGAACTGGAGCTCGCTGTCAGTAAAGCAAAATTTAACACTTGGTTTAAAGGAACTGGAATTATGTCTTCCGAAAACGGTGAATTTGTGATCGGTGTCCCGCACGGTTTTGCCAAAGAGTGGTTGGAAAACAAGTTAAATAAACAAATTTTTGCGGCCCTACAAAGAGTCACCGATAACAAAGTGAAGCGGCTACGATATGAAATTGGTAGCGTTCCCCAAGAGAACCAAGTAAAGCTACCGCCGGCCAAGGCCCTTCCTAAACAAGAAGACTCTGTACCGGTTGTTGAAGAAGTCGACAGTAAAACCAATCTCAATCCCCGTTATACTTTTGATACTTTTGTAGTCGGCCCCAGTAACGAGCTGGTGCATGCGGCTTGTCAGTCTGTCGGTAAAAGCCCTGGGACCGAATACAACCCGCTCTTTATTTACGGCGGTGTCGGCCTGGGAAAAACCCACCTTTTACACGCAGTTGGTAATCATATCAACTCCAATTTTCCGGAAAAGAGTATTCTTTTCACAACCAGCGAAAGATTTACCAGCGGCCTGGTAAATGCCATCAAAAATAACTCGGTCGATAAATTCAAGGACATGTATATGCAATACGACGTCCTGGTTATCGATGATATTCAGTTCCTCTCCGGTAAAGAAAAGACCCAAGAGGAACTTTTTCATATCTTTAACGCTCTTTATAACGCCAATAAACAGACCGTTTTTAGTTCCGATCGACCCCCAAAGGCAATTCCGACCATCGAAGATCGCCTGCGCTCCCGTTTTGAAGGGGGAATGATAGCTGATATCGGTCAGCCTGAATTTGAGACTAGAAAGGCTATTTTATCACAAAAAAGCCGGGAAAAAGGCTTCAATATTTCGGATGAAGTTATTGATTACATTGCCAATAATATCCAGCACAACATCCGCGAACTAGAAGGCGCCCTAAACAGAGTTCTAGCACATGCCCAGCTGAATGACCGCGTGCCCGATATGGATATGGCTAAGAATGTTCTGGCTAACATCATTGCTAATCCGAAAAAGAAATCGGTTACTTTGAAGCAAATTGTAGAGACAGTTACTAATTTTTACGATTTAGACAATGAAGATTTGCGCGGCTCCAGTCGAAAAAAGGAAATAGTCAACCCGCGCCAAATCGCGATGTACCTCATGCGGGAAGAGATTAATGCCAGTTTCCCTTCTATTGGAGATGAGTTGGGTGGTCGCGATCACACCACAGCTATGCACGCTTGTGAAAAAATAAAACAGACTGTAGACAAAGACGAGCAACTCCGGCAAGAAGTTGATCTGATTAGGCAGCGTCTGTACATGCCCTAGTGTCCGGACAAGTTGTGCACAAGTGTGAAGAGGGTATGGATAAGCTAGGAATAAAATTGAGGATAAAGAATTAAGTTACCAACAGTTTCCACAGCAGTAACTAGATGTAGGAAAGTAATCAACACTGTTCAGAAATTTTCCCCATCAGGTTTCTTTAAAAGTTGTTGCTTAAACAAGAGATTCGGATAGCTTTTCAACAGAATCCACAGTATAAGTAAGTAAGAAATAAAGTTTAAATAAATACTTAACAACTAGAACTATTTATATGAAAGTAACTTGCACCCAGGAAAATTTAAGTAGGGCTCTTTCCATTGCTAGCCAAGCGGTCGGCACTGACACCACCTTACCGGTTTTGGCTAATGTTTTGCTCCAGACCGAAAACGGGCGCCTCAAGCTTTCCGCCACAGATTTAGAGACCGGGATCAGCGTTCTAATCGGCGGCAAGGTTGAAGCGGAAGGCACAGTGACTGTTCCAGCCAAGCTTTTGGCGGAATATGTCCGGTCTCTCTCTACCGAAAATGTAAAACTTGAATCCAAAGAGAATAAATTGCACCTCAAGGCCGGCTCCTATACCGCGAGTCTGAATGGCATTGATCCGGATGAGTTCCCCCTTATTCCCAAAATCAAGGATAAGGAAATCTGTGTGGTTGATGCCCAAAGCTTTGCTACCGGTGTTGAAAGAACAGCCTTTGCAGCTGCCAGCGATGAATCTCGCCCGGAACTGGCGGGTGTTTACATAACTTTGGGTAAAAATTCAATTACAATGGCTGCTACCGACAGCTACCGCTTGGCAGAAAGCGTTGTCGAGGGAGTGGAAATGAAGGCCAGTAAGCAACAAAGTGTTATTGTACCGGCAAAAACCCTGGCAGAACTAACTCATATTATCGGTGAGGAATCCAACGGTAAACTAAAAATTTCGCTATCCGAAAACCAGATGATGTTCCAGTACAACGATGCCAGCTTGGTTACGCGGTTAGTCGAGGGACAATTTCCTGATTATAAAGCAATTATTCCTGATTCCTTCCAAACAGAGGCTGGATTTAAACGAGACGAGTTGCTGCAGAATATCAAAGTAACCGGACTTTTCTCCCGGGAAGGTGCCAATGATATTCGCTTTGAGTTTAATCTCCCGGCCAAGGAAACTTCGCTTTACGCAGCCTCTTCTCAGGTCGGCAAGAACAGCTCTAAATTGAAGGGAAAACTAAAAGGTGAAACATCACAGTCTGTGTTCAATTATCGATATCTGATTGACGGCTTAGCCGGTATCAAGTCGGAAGAAGTAAGATTTGACACCAACGGTTCTTCTGGGCCGGGTGTGTTGCGCCCGAGTGGCAGTAAGGAGTATACTTACGTTGTAATGCCGATCAAACAGTAGAAAACAAAAAGTGCGAAAATTTTATCTAGTTTTAGCAATTGTTTTAGCTATTGTCGGGGTAGCCCTGCTTTTGAGTAGTGCCGCCTTTGCTGTAAATAAATATTTGTTAGGAGACGTGGTAACCACTAAAGAGCAGAAGGTGGAAACTGATAAGGTTGATACTAAAATGGATACGGACAAAGACGGTATTCCTGATATCAAAGAGGTTGAAGAGTATGGGACCAACCCAAATTCAGCTGATACTGATAATGACGGTTATTCCGACAAAGTCGAAATTGACGGTGGGTATGATCCGTTAACCCCGGCTA
>Ga0180431_10003132_pt1 | contig 21498 bp, 20 predicted proteins | sample SS_ome_11_FD_132459 | JGI IMG/M metagenome (GOLD analysis project Ga0180431, IMG submission 132459) | Hypersaline lake sediment archaeal communities from the Salton Sea, California, USA - SS_1_MS_1 metaG | ecosystem: Environmental > Aquatic > Non-marine Saline and Alkaline > Hypersaline >...
TTGAGAAGGACAATGATCAAGAAGCCATGATGAACAAGAAAAAACAAGATTATTTCAAGAAGATACTCTCTGAACGGCTGGATGAACTTTTGCAGGAAGCCAACAAGACAGTGAGTGGAATGACGGACTTGCGGGAGCATTTTCCTGACCCGACCGACAGGGCCTCTATGGAGTCGGACAGAAATTTCACCTTACGCATCCGCGACAGGGAGCGGAAACTGATCGGTAAGATCAGGGAGGCCCTGGAAAGGCTGGAAAATGGAACCTTCGGGATCTGCGAGGAATGCGGCGAGGAGATCTCAGAGAAGAGATTGAAGGCCCGCCCTGTAACCACTTTGTGCATTGATTGCAAGAAAAAACAGGAAAACGAGGAAAAGGTCAGAGGGCTCTAGCTGATCCGCCCCTAAGAGTTTTCCCTGCAGAGAACGCCGCAGCCGGTGCAGTTTTATGCCCGGCTTTTTTCTTTTTTCCAGGCCCTCGCCCCCTCTTAAGGGGACCGGCCATGCAGGCGCAGCCCTTACCTGATAAAGGGCTTTCGTATTCATGGCCGCAGAACCTTTTTGGGGGATGCCATTATTCCAGGTGCCTTGCAATGTCAAAGCAGGAAGGCGACAAGCACAAAAAAAGGACTCACCCCGAAAGGGTCCACGAAGAGGTGATCACCACCCATATCAACGCCGATTTCGACGCCTTGGCCTCCATGATCGCGGCCAGGAAACTTTACCCCCGGGCAACCATGGTCTTTCCAGGGGCCCAAGAAAAAAACCTACGGAACTTCTTCCTCCATTCCACCTCATACCTCTTTAATTTTGCCAAGGTCAAACATATCGACTTCGACCGGGTAAAAAGGCTGATTCTTGTAGACACCCGCCAGAGAGGACGTATTGGGAAGTTTGCCCGACTGGCGGACAGGCCCGACGTGGAGGTGCACATCTATGACCACCACCCCGACTCTGAAGAAGACATTCGCGGACAGGTGGAACTGGTGGAAAAGATAGGCTCAACCACCGCCCTGTTGACCCGTCTTATCCGGGAAAAAGGCCTGTCCCTTACCCCGGACGAGGCCACCATTATGTGCCTGGGGATCCATGAGGACACCGGCTCCTTCACCTTTTCTTCCACCACCACCGAGGATTACGAGGCGGCCGCATGGTTGACCGAGATGGGCGCCGACCACAATATCATTGCGGACATGCTCACCAGGGAACTGACCGCTGAACAGATTTGGCTCCTCAACGACCTCACCCAGGCGGCCACCACCCGGGTTGTCAATGGTGTGGAGGTGGTCCTCACCAAGGTGATCAGCGATGAATACGTGGGCGATTTTGCGGTCCTTGTCCATAAGTTTATGGAAATGGAAAACCTGAACGTGGTTTTTGCACTGGCCCAGATGGAAGACCGCATTTACCTGGTGGCCCGCAGTCGGATAGACGAGGTCAATGCGGCGGAGATCGCCCTGGCCCTGGGAGGGGGAGGTCACCCTCAGGCGGCCTCAGCCACCATCAAAAACAAGACCCTCATTCAGGTGGAGCGATCCCTCCAGGCCCTTCTCAGGAGTCGGATTAACCCCACAAAAGAAGCCAAGGACATGATGGCCTCCCCTGCCATATCCGTCACCCCCGAGGCCAGGGTCAAAGAGGCGGCCGACCTCATGACCCGTTATAATATCAATGTGCTTTTGGTTATAGACCGGTCAGGAACCCTTAAAGGATATGTCACCAGACAGGTGGTGGAAAAGGCGGTGTTCTTCAACCTCGAGGACATCAAGGTCAGGGAATACATGAACATCGAGTTCTCCACGGCCACAAAGGACACCTCTCTCAAAAAGGTACAAGATCTCATCATCAGGAACAAATTGAGAATCCTCCCCGTGGTGGAAGACGGCCACGTGCTGGGGGTAATTACCAGGACGGATCTGCTCAACATCCTGCTCGGCGATCCCTTGATCCCGGAATTCCTCTATGACGCCAGACATGCCTCCCATTTTGTGAGAAAAAAGAACATGGCCGCCCTGCTCAAGGAGCGGCTCCCCCGGAAAATCATCGCCCGACTCAAGGACCTGGGCCATGTGGCCGACCTGCTCGGATACAATGCCTATCTGGTGGGCGGGCTGGTCCGGGATGTCTTCCTCAAGCGGGAAAACCTGGATGTGGACACCGTCATAGAGGGGGACGGGATTCACTTTGCCCACGAATTCGCCAGGCATTACGAGGCGAGGGTCAGAAGCCACCGCAAGTTCGGAACGGCCGTACTTATCTTTCCGGATGACTTCAAGGTAGACGTGGCCACGGCCAGAATGGAGTATTACGAAGCCCCGGGCGCCCCCCCTATTGTGGAGACGAGTTCCTTGAAAATGGATCTCTATCGGCGTGACTTTACCATCAATACCCTGGCCGTAAAACTGAACAAAAGACACTACGGAACCCTCATCGATTATTTCGGGGCTCAAAAGGATATCAAAGAAAAAGTGATTCGTGTCCTCCACAACCTGAGCTTTATAGAGGACCCCACCCGGGCGCTCCGGGCCGTAAGATTTGAGAAAAGGTTCGGATTCAAGATCGGTAAACTGACCGCCTCACTGATAAAAAACGCGGCCAAGGTGCACTCCTCAAAAGAGGTATCCGGAAGGCGGTTTTTTCTCGAATTAAAATTGATCCTGCAGGAAGAGGACCCCCTTAAGGCCATTGAAAGAATGGCTGAGTTTAATCTGCTCCAGTTTATTTCACCGGATATAAGGCTTACGGAAGAAATCCGGGAAATGCTGGAAGAAATCCAGAAGGTCATCGCCTGGTATAACCTCCTCTACCTGGAAGAAGAATTTGAGGCCTGGAAGGTCTACTGGCACGGACTGACATCCTCGCTCACGCCGAAGGCCTTAAGGGACCTTGCCGAGAGAATGGGTATGGTCGATACGGAGACCCGGAGGATGATATCCCAGAGAGAAGAAGTGGGCAGCCTCCTGGACACGCTCTATAGATCCGACGGGGATAATTATGCCCTCTATACATTGCTTCTCCCTTATGATACAGATTTCTTGCTCTACCTCATGGCCAAGGCCAATAGCGAAAAGATTAGACGATTCATTTCCAATTATTTCACCAAGCTAAAGGATACAAAAACGCAACTCCGCGGGAAAGATCTCCTGGCCCTGGGCCTGGAACCCGGGCCCATCTTTAAAGAGATCTTTGATCGTCTCTTGGAGGCCCGTCTCAATAACCTGGTCAAATCCAAGGACGATGAAATTCAATTTGTAAAAGAGCATTTTTTGCCCTCTTCCACCCCTCAAGGGGGCGCCGCACAGGGGCGGGATCACACTTGATTTACGAGGACCTGATAGATGAACAAAAAAAGGATTGTAAGCGGAATGAGACCCACGGGGAAAATCCACCTGGGTCATTTGCACGGGGCCTTGCTCAACTGGAAAAAACTGCAAGAAGAATATGACTGTTTCTACTTTATCGCCGACTGGCATGCCCTCACCAGCGAGTATGCGCAGCCCCGGATCATTCGAGAAACCACTTACGACATCCTTATAGACTGGATGGCCGTGGGCCTCGACCCGGAGGTTTCCACCTTTTTTATCCAGTCCGAGATCAAGGAACATGCGGAACTACACTTGATCTTCTCCATGATCACCCCCCTGCCCTGGCTGGAAAGAAACCCCACTTACAAAGAGCAACTCCGTGAACTTTCACAAAAAAATTTGTATACTTACGGATTTTTGGGCTATCCTGTCCTCCAGGCCGCAGATATTCTTATGTACAAGGCAAATGGAGTGCCCGTGGGTGAGGACCAGGCCCCTCACGTGGAACTGACCCGGGAAATCGCCAGGCGCTTCAACCACCTCTACGGCGATGTCTTTCCCGTTCCCGAGGTCCTTCTGACACCCATGTCCAAACTCCTGGGTATCGACAGGCGCAAGATGAGCAAGAGCTATGACAATGCCATCTATCTCACAGCTTCGGATCAGGAAATCGACCGTAAGGTGTCCCAGATGATCACCGATCCCCAGAGGGCCAGGAAAACCGATCCCGGCGACCCCGATATATGTAATGTCTTCTCCTTTCACGAGATATACACGGACACTGAAACGGTTCGAGGGATCGACCAGGATTGCAGGGCCGCCCGGATAGGCTGTGTGGAGTGCAAAAAGGAAATGGCTGAGAGCCTGAAAAAAGGCCTCCGGCCCATCAGGGCCAGGAGAGAAGAACTCGCCTCTGATCTCAATAAAGTCAAGGAAATGATGGTCGAAAGTAACAGTCGGGCAAGGGCCATTGCCAGACAAACCCTTGCGGAGGTGAGGCAAAGCGTAAAGATCTAGGGAGGCACCCTCCGGCCGCGACGGATATTCCATGACGGACTACGAAGTCAAACTTGAGCTTTTTGAGGGACCCCTGGATCTCTTGCTCCACCTTATCCATAAGAATGAAGTGGATATCTTCGATATTCCTATAGCCACCATCACGGATCAGTATCTGGAATACCTGGACATGATGAAGGCCCTTAATATCAATGTGGCAGGGGATTTTCTCGTCATGGCCTCCACCCTTGTACACATCAAATCAAAAATGTTACTCCCCGACCTCAAGGAAGAAGAAGGGGAAGAGGACCCGCGTGTTGAGATCACCCGGCCCCTTCTCGAGTACATGCGTTTTAAGGAGCTTTCCGAAGAGCTTTCCAAACGGGATCTCCTGGACCGAGACGTATTCTCCCGGCAAATAGGATCACAATTCCAGGCCCGGTTAAAAGAGGAGGAGTCCCAGCTGGATGTCAACCTCTTCCAGCTCATGGATGCCTTCAAGCGGATGGTGGAGCAGAAGCTGCCGGGGACGCAGCTCAAACTCCAGCTTGAGCAATGGTCTGTCAAGGATAAAACGGAATTGATCATTGCCCGTATAAAAGAAAAGGGGCCCATGTTCTTCCTGGAGCTCTTTGATGAAGATCGAACTGTTTCAGAACTGGTCGTGACCTTTCTTGCCCTTCTTGAACTGGTGCACCTGGGTCTTATCAAAGTGTTTCAGCCCTCTCTGGAAAGTGACATTCGACTGGCGCCTTCTTTTGATGAGAATGGGGGAAACGGGAATGGATAGACCGCTCAAGCTGGTTGTGGAGGCCCTCTTGTTTGCGTCGGAAAGGCCGGTCAGCATCCGCCAAATCAGCGGGGTACTCCCGGAGGCCACCACTCCGGATATCAAAAAGGCCCTGGAAGACCTAGAAAACGATTACGAGACCATGGAGAGAAGCTTTGTCCTCAAAGAGGTGGCCGAGGGGTACCAGTTCAGGACGAGATCGGGCTATGCCCCTTATGTCCTTCAAATGCTCAAGTCCGCGCCTTCGAGACTTTCCCGGGCGGCCATGGAAACCCTGGCGATTGTCGCCTATAAACAGCCTATCATGCGGCAAGAAATAGAAAGGCTGAGAGGGGTGGATGTGGGCGGTATCCTGAAGACTCTCCTCGAAAAGGACCTGATCAAGATCATGGGACGAAAAAACCTCCCCGGCAGACCGCTCATCTATGGGACCACCAAGAAATTTCTCGAAGTGTTTGAACTCAAGAACCTGGAATCTCTCCCAAAACTTAAAGAAATCAAAGACTTTTTCTCCGAGGAAGGGGCTAAGGAACAACCCCCCGAAGCCAGTCAGGAAGGCCAGTGAGAGAACGCCTTAGGCTTAATCAGATCCTATCGTCGGCCGGGCTGACCTCAAGGCGCAAGGCGGACGAATGGATCAAGCGAGGCCGGGTGGTGGTGAATGGTCAGGTCGTCACCGAGCCCGGCACCCGTGCGCTCTGGGGCCAGGACCAGATCCAGGTGGACGGTCGCCCTGTCCCCGGTCCCCCTGAAAAGGTCTATCTCCTTCTCAACAAGCCCTTCGGCTATATATGCGCCCTCAGCGACCCTCAGGGTCGGCCCGTGGTGATCGATCTCCTGAAGGGGGTCTCTCAGAGGGTCTACCCCGTGGGACGGCTTGATTTCGACACCCTTGGGCTCCTATTGCTCACCAACGATGGTGAATGGGCCCATCGATTCACCCACCCCCGATACAGGGTCCCCCGCACCTACAAGGCCACCGTGAGGGGAAACATGGATGATGACGCCATCCATTTCTTGAGAAAGGGGATCTCCTTGGGGCGGGTTAAAACCCTTACCGCCAAGGTGGTGGTGGTCAGCCGGAACCAAAAGGAGACCCTTTTAAGAATAACCATTACAGAGGGGAGATCCCGCCAGGTGAGACGCATGGTGGAGTCCGTGGGTTACCGGGTGGTTCATCTCATACGGACAAGCTTCGGCAGGGTCGCCTTGGGTGACCTCAAGGTCGGCGCCTGTCGGCACCTGACCAGGGAGGAGGTCCAATCCATGAAGAGACTGGTTGGCATGGACTGATTTTTTTGTTTACAAAGCCCTCCCTCCTGTAGTAACCATGCATGAAGAACGGGCGGTTAACTCAGCGGGAGAGTGCCATCCTCACACGGTGGAAGTCGCGAGTTCAAATCTCGCACCGCCCACCATCAAGCCTTTAACCGGTCCTATACCCGGGAAAGCCCTCTTTGGGGGCTTTTTTTCGGCCTTTCACGCCCCTCCAGGGAAAAAAGCCGTTCAGATTCTTTTGTTTTTTCGTTAGAACTATGTTAAAATTTCATTGATTTTGGGTTAAGAAAAAGTCCGGTTTATGCCCTTCCTTTTCGGGGATTCAGTTTGCTTTTCATAATTTTCCAGGAGGGGGGTGATAGAAAGGCATGGGTTGCAGATTTTATAATCCGATAATGGAAATATCGAATAGCAAAGGAGAATGACTATGAGAACACAGATAAAAGTCCTGCTTGCCTTGATCCTTGCCCTTTCTCTCATAGGCTGTGGAACCGCCCTCTTGACCGAAGATATGCGCCTGGCAAACCAGGGGTATGATGAGCTTCTCAAGGGCAATTATAGCGACGCCGAAGGATACCTGGAGCAGGCCCTGGCCAAGAATCCGGACAATCCCTACGCAATGTTGAATTTGGGGGTGGTTTACGAGAATACCGGCCGCACCGACCAGGCCCGGGAGATGTATAAAAAACTCATCGCCCTGAACCCCAAGGCCAGGGCTTCTGTAACCAGTGAGGGAACCGGTGGCAAACCCCTGGTTGAAATCGCCCAGGAAAACCTCCAGCGGCTTCAATGAAATTTTAGGGCCACGAGGAAAAATTTCAGGCGGGGCCCTTTTGCCCCGCCCTTTTTTTACTATTCCCAGCGGTTGTCGCCCCTGTTTTTCAATTCCATGTAATCCACCCGCTTTAACCTGCCCTCTTTAAACACAAAGGCACTCAAAATCCAGTTGACCAAGCTGATGACCAGAGAGCCTACGACGGCCGACCAGAAGCCATGGACCTCAAAGCCCGAAATCACGCCCGAGGCCATCTTGAGGAGCAGGGCGTTGATCACCAGGGTAAAGAGACCCAGGGTCATGATATTAAGGGGAAGGGTAAGAATGATCAGGATGGGGCGGAAAAAGGCATTGAGAAGGCCGAGGGCGGCCGTCGCAAAGAACGCAGAGAAGATGCTATCCACCCGGATGCCGTCTATCACGTAAGCGGCAAAGGCAACGGCCCCGGTCAGGATAAGCCAGCGTATTATGAGTCCCTTCATACCCATGATGTGTCCCCACCCTCCAATTTTTGTATCCCAGGGCTTTAACTATGGCATAATCTTGAACCATGGATCAATCTCTTTGTATCCCCTTCCCCGGGAGTTCTTTGAAGGTCTCTATTCCTCTGAAGTGATCCGTACCGGCATCCACGCGACAAGGTGTACAGGGATTGACCTGATACTTCCTTTGAGTTAGTTAAAAAAAAAGAGGGCCAGAAACCCATAAAGCACAACACATAGGGGGAGCCATGGATCCTTTAATCGCACAGGGTGGCGAAATGATCGGCACAGCCAGGAAGATTTTGGTCTTTTCAGGGGCCGGTCTGAGCACGGAATCCGGCATTCCGGACTTCAGGAGTCCGGGCGGCATCTGGGACAAGTATGATCCCTCGGATTTCTACTTCCAGACCTTTGTCGCCAATGAGAAGGCACGGGAAAAGTACTGGAAAATGAGCACCGAGTTTTACGATGGCATGAAGGACGCCCTTCCCAATCAGGCCCACCTCGCCATCAAGCGCCTGGAGGACAAGGGCAGGCTCCTGGCCATTGTGACGCAGAATGTGGACGCCCTGCACCACAAGGCGGGCAATACTCCTGATAAGATCATTGAAATACATGGCACTGTCTTCACCGTCTCCTGTCTGAGTTGCGGCAAAGAATACGACCGCAATGAGATCCAGGTCCGCCTGGCCTCCGGGGTGAAGGTGCCCTATTGCGACCAATGCTCCGGGATTTTGAAGCCCAAGACCATTTCCTTTGGCCAGGCCATGCCCGAGGATAAGATGGCCCAGGCCTTTAGATACGCCCAGGAATGCGATCTCTGCCTGGTTTTGGGGTCTTCCTTGGTGGTCTACCCTGCCGCCTCTATACCCGCCCACGCCCGTCAACGGGGGGCCAAGCTCATTATCATCAACCGCGACGAGACACCCCTTGATTCCGAGGCCGATTTGGTTATCCATGAATCCGTTTCAATGGCGCTGGGGCGGATGGTGGAGGCCTGACGTTTTTCCTTGAAGTTTCACCATTTTTTGCTTAGAGATTTGAATTTCCAATCTACTCCCAGGAGGGAATCATGTTGCGTATCGGTTTTGTAGGATGGCGGGGGATGGTGGGATCCGTCCTCATGGGCCGGATGAGGGAAGAAAAGGATTTCAAAGGCTTTGAACCCCTCTTCTTTACCACCTCAAATGTGGGAGGACAGGGGCCGGATGTGGGGCTGGATATCCCTCCTCTCAAGGACGCCTATGATACGGATCTCCTCTCTTCACTGGACATTGTCCTTTCCTGCCAGGGCGGGGATTACACCAAAAAGGTCTATCCTGAGTTAAGGGCCAGGGGATGGAAGGGCTACTGGATTGATTCCGCCTCCACCATCCGCCTTGATGAAGAGAGTATTATCGTACTTGACCCGGTGAACCGATCCGTCATCGATGAAGGGCTTTCAGGGGGCATTCGCACCTATGTGGGAGGAAACTGCACCGTCAGCCTCATGCTTATGGCCCTATCAGGGCTTTTCGCGGCCGGGGTGGTGGAGTGGATTTCTTCGATGACCTATCAGGCCGCTTCAGGGGCCGGGGCCAAGCACATGAAAGAGCTCATCGCCCAGATTCGGGTCGTAGGGGCCGCTACTCACGTCCTTATGGAAGACCCCGCATCCACGGCCATTGCCATTGACCGGGTGGTGACCGAAACACTGAGAAGCGATGCCCTTCCTGTTGAGAACTTCGGGGCCCCTCTGGCCGGGAGCCTGATACCCTGGATCGATGCCGCCATGGAATCGGGACAGACCAAGGAAGAGTGGAAGGGCTTTGTTGAGACCAACAAGATCCTAAAGACAAAAGAGCCTATTCCCATAGACGGCGTCTGTGTCCGGGTGGGTGCCATGCGGTGCCACAGCCAGGCCCTGACCATCAAGCTCACCCGCGACATTCCCCTTGAGGAGGTCTCTGACATTGTCAGCGAGGGTAATCCATGGGTGCGCCTGGTCCCCAATGACAAGGAATCCAGCCTCCGGTTATTGACCCCGGCGGCGGTGAACGGTACCCTCACTGTTCCGGTGGGCAGGATGCGCAAGATGATTCTGGGGCCTGAGTATTTTGCCGCCTTTACCGTGGGCGATCAACTTCTATGGGGGGCTGCGGAGCCCATTCGGAGGATTCTGGGCATCATCATCGAACACCTGGCCTAGGGGGCAGGCGTTAAAACCCGGCTTGATTTCCGGAATGGATAGGGGCCCGATGGTTGAACATATCCATGCGGATATTGACAAGGGCCCCGTCTATACCTAAGATGATACTTGAGATCTCACTTTTTTGCGGAAGTGGAAAGCTCACTGGTGGGGCTCCCGGACTTCAAATCCGGTGCGCCGGGCTAAAACCCTGGCGGGTGGGTTCGATTCCCATGCACTTCCGCCATTAATCATTTCAAGGGGGCTGGCCACCGAGGCTAAGACGAAAGAAAAGAAAGATCGCGTGGAAGATGCCCTGAACGCCACCCGCGCTGCAGCGGAAGAAGGCATTGTGGCCGGTGGTGGGGTGGCCTATATTCGCGCTCAAAAGTCCCTGGAGAAGGCCAAGTTCAAGGGATACGAGCAGCTGGGCGTTAAGCTGATTCAACGGGCCTTGGAAGAACCGGTTCGGCAAATTGCCAATAATGCGGGATTTGAAGGGTCCATTGTGGTGAAGCGCGTCATGCAAGGGGAAGGAAGCTTCGGGCTTAATGCAGAGACAGGGACCCATGGAGATCTCATGAAGGCCGGCATTGTGGAGCCGACCGAAGTGACCCGTTTTGCACTTCAAAATGCCGCCTCGGTGGCAGGTCTTCTCATGACCACTGAGGCCATGGTGGCCGACAAATCCAAAAAGAAGAAGCAAGCCATGCCGGGTATGCCACCGGATGTTGAGGCCAGCCAAAATCATTAAAGATAAACTATGAACCAACGGTAGATTTCGAGAATTGTTGCCCTGTCCGGCCCAAGAAGGAGAAGGAGATGAGCAGACACAACGGGGTGCACGTAGGCTTCATGGTGTTGGTTTTCATCCTCCTTCCAACAATGGCAGCCCTTGGGGCAGAAAGGAAATCCTTCGTCAGGCAGCAGTACCTATTCAAACAAGTATTGACCGCAATGGGGTTTACCATCCAAGAGGGAGTGGTGGATTTTCCCGATGTCCTGGACATGGGCTGCAAGTGCCAGTTGCCCAGTTGTTTCGGTAATAACCCTTCCAGTCCCTACGGGATTTTTGTCCTCCCTCCTGCACCCAACCAGGAAGCCACTGTGCCGAATCCTTACTCCGAATGGTTCACCGAGGACAAAACCTATCCAGAAGGGTGGAGTTGGTTCTGGAGGCTGAGAGCGGATGAGGCAGTAGTATTTCTCGGAACAACTCCCCCTGAGATGGATTACTTTGGTTTCACGGCCTATCTCTTCGACTGCCACCGAGCAGGAATCAACCCACCCAAATGCATTTCTTAAACCCGGCCGCCCCGGCCCCCCCCTGCATCCGCCATAGATCGGTTTCCTCTGTTCGCAAGCTTGGGAGATACGATCAACAACCAGGTGATCCATGTCTCGGGTAACGAAGGAAACTCCTTTCTCAAGGATGTGGTCTTTGTACTGGCTGCCCACCAAAATGTTGAGCGTCAGGTCAGGGTGGCGCTATACCTGGCCGGTTACCCCGACAAGATGATCAATACCTATGTAATATCACCGAACCTCGTCCGCCTTGGCGTGGAATCCGAAAAGGACACGCTCACCTTTGTCCTGCGAATGGCATCGGAGATGACACCGGCCCTCCAGAAGTACATTCTCTCCGCCAAGAGCCTGTTCCGTATTAGTCCAACGAATCCCATTCCCCCTTCAGATTTTCGTCCCCTGCGACTGCCAGACTTACGCGTGAGGGGAACGGGGCGTACCGAGGTGGCCTTTCTGCCTTTAGTGGATCTGCTAGGTCAGGCCATTATTGATGCTTACCCCGGGTACGACGCCCACCCCATTTTCACTGTCAACTGGTACGAGGGATACAACTGCATCGAGAACGGACAGAACTGCTTTGGAGACAATAGAGATACTCCATATATAATACCCAGTTTCGACCCGGTGACGTGCAAACCCAACCAGGATCTTACCCTCAGTGAAGGGGAGTTCTACGTAGCTTATGGGGTCAACCACACGGCATCCGGGAAGGCAACCTACTCTAATATTTCAGTTATCGGTTGGGACAAGAAGTCCAGTCCTCTGGTGATAGACAATAAGGGTATGGTCGGAAGCGCCAGCTACTATCTGGGGTTAAGTCCTTTTAACCCAATCGCCAACAAGCTGTACGCGGTTGTTTTTGCACGCCCTGGAAACTGTGTCGGGCCTCCGAATCATTGCTTGGAGGTTGGTTACGACTGCGTCAACGGAGTCGGAGCTGACGAGCCAATGGTCTTGGCTTTTCGCGCCTACTTGGAGCCAGAGACAAACGTCGGCCCCGCTTACTCCGAGATTGTCATAGACAGAATTATCAAGTTTAAGCCGAAACATTAGGGGTTCATTACTAAGAGAGCCCTGTTTAAAGCCTTCAACCAATTGTCTGTCCTTTTTATGACTACCTAATGGTGCCTGTCATATCCTATCTTGATAGAGGAAAACTGTGGAATCCCCATTATAGTCGCTGAATCCATACGATCCGCTTGGACATCCAGGGTCATGGGATCCCCGGACCTGGGATTCCGCCCTTCCCTCTTCTTCTTATCCTTCACACAGAATTTCCCGAACCGGCTGATCATCACATCCTCGCCCTCTTCCAGGGTCCTCTTCACGATCTCAAAAAGCGAATCCACGACACTGGCCGCCTTGTCCTTGGAAAGCCCATTTTTCATGTGGATGGAATTGATGATGTGCGCTTTGGTGATCGTCATATGTGGATGTCAAAGATTTGTAAGAAATCGGTTCTTCAGCGAACGCGCCTTTTTTCAGTCCGCTTTAAGATCATTTTTAGGGACACAGACCTCGCATTATGAAAAAAGTCCAAATTGCCGAGACGGGCCACCCCAAGAAAGAAATCAAACCCATTCCAAAGGTGCCGATTTTTAGATCCAAAAATCCAAAAACAAGTCCACCGATTAGACTTCCGGGCACAAATAGTACCAAGGTGAAATACCAGGGTACCCGAATAAAATAGTAAACTAAAAGGCCGAGGCAGACCGAGCTGCCAAGGACCACGGAAGCCTGAAGGGCAAGTAGATATCCCTGTGATCCTCTATGAAAAGCCATGACATGGCGTTGATGGGTGTTTAAAAAACCGAAAAACAACAGCCAGGATATTATGAGCGCTAATGGCATTGAGCTATTCATATAGACACCCTCATAAAATCACCTTGGCCGGCATGGCATTACGGTGTTCGTCCACAAAGTGTCGGTTGGATCATTTCAAACAGGGCTTTGACCCATAAATTTTGTGAACCCTCAGGGCACGGATGTCAATACTGGGAAATTGGCCCAAAATACTGGGTAAAACCCAGTATTCTGTTTTAAAAGGGTTTTAACTTCAATGAGTTATACGGCCAGTGTTTTTGAGAAAAAACGAAGTGAAAACATGCGGAAAAATTTGACATGGGCCTCAATTGACAATATGTTTAGCCCGCGATGGCGCCATTGTAGAAAGGGCCGTTCCAGGCCTCCCCAGAGAAAAGAGGCATGGACATGAAAAGGAGGTAAGGTGATGCGTACCATGAGGTTCCCCCTGGTGTTGATAATAGCGGTCATTTGCCTTTCAGGGCTCCCCTTTTCTGCATCCGGTGCTGACAATGAGGTCACCCGCCAATCCCTCCGCCGAGTGCCGGGGATCTATGTGTCCGTGGAAAGGCTGGATCCGGAAATCAGAAAGCACGTCCTCACCGAGGCCCTTCTCAAGAAAAAGGTGGAGACCCGGCTGCGGAGGGCAGGCATAAAGGTGATATCCAAGGAGGAATGGTACGGCCTAGAGGGAAACCCCTATCTCTATATCAATGTCCACGTCTTAAGGACCCCGGCCGCCCAAGAGTATATTTATTCAGTTTATATCGCCTTCCGGCAGGATGTCTACCCCGTGAGGGAACCTATAGAAATCCCCGGGGGAACCACGTGGACCACGGGCGGCATTGTAGGCCTGACTTACAAACCCGAGAGCATTTTCGCCTCCGTTAAGCAGCAAGTGGATACCTTTATCGCCGCATACCTGTCCGTGAATCCCAAATAGGTTATCCCCTTTCTATCACAGGATTTTCTGCTCATAAGGAACAGGGCCGTCACGCCTGACAGGGGAAATAAGTTTTTGACTATCCCCTGGATCTTCACTATATTATCGGGCCGAGAGGCTTCGGATACATGGAAAAACAGCACGGTTCCAAACTGTTTCTAATTTTCTTGATCGGGTCCGCCATTCTGCTCGTAAGTCTCTTCTGGACCTATGTTTCCGCCATCGTGCTGGGCCTTCTCATCGCCAGCGTGTCCTATCCCATGTATTTCTGGATCAAAAGGGTTTTTAGGGGACACGAAATCCCGGCCTCCTTGTTTATGAGCATTTCCATCCTCATCATCTTGATCATCCCCATCGGGTGGTTCGTGGGCACCCTGTCCAACGAAGCCTATGACTTTTATACGCGCACCCGGAGTGCTGTTTCCCTCAAAAAAATACAGGAGGCCCTGAAAGGCGACTCCATTTGGGCGATTCGGGTCAGGAAACTGGGAAAATTGACGGGGATGGACCTCTCACCTGAGGCCGTGGAAAAGGTGGCCGGAAACGTGGGGAAATGGGTGGGACTCTTCCTCTATAAACAGATCAGGTCGATTGCCTCCAATTTTTTCAACGTATTGCTCCATTTCTTTCTGATGATCCTCATCATCTATTACATGTTCAGGGACGGAGGGCGCCTCAAGGACTACCTGATTCAACTCATTCCGGTCCCCAGGGAACAGCTGGAGAAGGTGGCCAGCAAATTTCAGGAGATGGGCCGGGCCGTCATCTTCGGAAACGGCATGTCCGGGATCATCCAGGGCACCCTGGGGGGGTTTGGGTTTTATCTCTTTGACCATCCCTCCCCCTTTCTCTGGGGCACGGTCCTGACGTTCATGGCCTTTCTGCCCATTGTGGGCGCTTCCATCGTGTTTGTGCCGGCCACGGTCATCATTTTTGTCCAGGGGAAGATCGCCACCGGCGTCGCCTTCCTGGCCTACAACCTCCTCTACAGTTCCATTACCGAATATCTGGTCAAACCCCGTGTGATCGGTAAGGGGATGCAAATGAATTCCCTCCTGGTGTTCATAGGAATCCTGGGAGGATTAAAACTTTTCGGGATCTTGGGCATTATTTACGGCCCCCTGATTATCACTATATTTTTGACCCTTGCGGAGATATACAGGCTGGAATACAAAGAACAAGCCTTCTAGGCATTTTACCGCCACCCCATGTTAAAGGAGGTATTGACCATGGACCCTGATAAAATACTCAAAGGAAAAAGGGTCTTAATCGTCGACGATGAAGAAGACATCCTTGATTTCCTGGCCGAGGTTCTGGACAAGTGCAAGATAGACAGGGCCTCCACCTATGAACAGGCCAGGGAGCTGCTGGAGAACAATTACTACCACGTGGCCGTGCTGGATATTATGGGGGTGAGAGGATATGAACTCCTCGATATCGCCCGGAAAAAAAATATCCCGGCCCTGATGCTCACGGCCCATGCCATCTCAAAGGAGAGCCTCAAGAAATCCTTTGAAAAGGGGGCCTCCTATTATGTACCCAAGGACGAAATCGGAAAAATCGATATCTATGTGGCCGATATCCTGGAGGCCATGGAAAAGAAAAAAAACGTGATCCTCAAATGGTATGAAAGGCTCAGTGGTTTTTGCGATAGAAGGTTCGGTCCCAACTGGAAGGAGGAAGACCCGGAATTCTGGGATTCCCTCCTCAAATACTAAGGCCCTGGCCTCTCCTGCAGCCCCATTCGACCGGGAAGCAAACACGGGGGAGAATAAGGTCCCTCGGGCTTCCAGGCCAAGCCTTTGTAACCCAGTTTTTGAAGGGAGGTTCAAAAATGAAAAAACAAGGCGTTGGAACCACCATCACCCAGCACATCCTGAATCAGCAACGGGAAAATCCCGGTGCCACCGGTGCCTTTACCACCCTGCTTAATGAATTGATTGTTGCGGCCAAGGTGATTTCCAGGGAGGTGAACAAGGCCGGCCTTGTGGATATATTGGGGCCGACGGGCAGGATCAATGTGCAGGAAGAACAGGTCCAGAAACTGGACATCTTCGCCAACCAGATCATCATTGAGCGCATGCAGCATATCGGTCAATTGTGGTGCATGGGTTCAGAGGAAGACCCGGATCTGATCGATATCCCCTCTAAATACCCCAAGGGCGATTACATCCTCCTCTTCGATCCCTTGGATGGGTCTTCCAATATTGATGTGAACGTCAGTATAGGGACCATTTTCGGCATATTCAGGAGAAAGAGCAATGGATCGAGTTCCGAGCCGCTCCTCAACGATGTGCTCCAACCGGGGATGGCCCAGGTGGCGGCCGGGTATTTCATCTACGGCTCCAGCACGATTATGGTCTACACCACGGGAAACGGGACCGGGGTCCATGGGTTCACCCTGTTTCCCAGTGTGGGCGAATTCCTCCTTTCCCACGAATACATTCGCATCCCTGAAAAAGGAAAAATCTACAGTGTCAATGAGGGCAATTACCCCTACTGGGATGAAAACACCACCGCCCTCATTAACTACTTCAAGACCCCGGACCGCGAAACCGGGAGGCCTTATACATCCAGGTACGTAGGCAGCCTTGTGGCCGATTTTCACCGAAACCTCCTCAAAGGGGGCATTTTTATGTACCCTGCAGACAAAAAGGACCCCAAAAAGCCCACAGGCAAGCTACGCCTCATGGTGGAGGCCAATCCCCTGGCCCTGGTGGCCAAGGAAGCGGGCGGCTATGCCAGTGACGGTCACCGGCCCATCCTGGAGATAGAGCCCACCGAGCTCCACCAGCGGGTACCCCTATACATCGGGAGCAAACAGGACGTGGAGTTGGCGGAAGGATTCATCAGCGGTAAGCGATCGTAGGGTTTACCCCGTTGTTGCAAAAAAGGCGCTTTAAATTTCTGTTATTACTGATTTTATATGTCTAGGAGCCCGATGCGTTTGCAAAAACGGGGTTTAAGTCCGAAGCATTTCCACAAAGGTTTCAATGCGAAGGGCCGTCCGGGTATCGATGGCCCCGGGCCTGTCGCCCTCCAGGGTGAGGACCGGGACGGGCAGGCTCTCCCTGAGCACAATATCGTAGATCTGCCTGTAACAAAAGGTCTGGGTGTAATGGATAAGACCTTTTAGCCCCCGCTCGCGCACAGCCCCTTCAATATCCCTGAGCCTTCCGTCGATGTCATAAGGGTAGGTATAGGCCAGATACTGATCCACAATATCCTCGCATTCAAAAGGCATGCTGAACTGTCTCTGGACCTCGTTAAAGACCACCCTGGCGCCCAGGGACTCAATGTGCTCATAGAATTGGCTGAATATGGGAGGCACCCCCAGATAGCCCAGGCGGACGGCGTCCTTCCGGGGTTTTCGCTTCTCCGCCCCGGCCATGAAGGCGTCCAGGTCTGCCTCAAAGACCCCGGGATCCCCGTTAAAATCCGAACTGGAGACCATGTAGAGGTGGTTCTCCAGGCCGGTGACCACGTCTTCCTGGTAGGTCAACTCATCCAGGCGCCTTAGCTTATCCCTCACCGGCCTGAGTCGGGCCCTTGCCTGGTCTATGGCGGCCCACGATGTGGAAAGGGCCTTGCGCAGTTGGTCCATCTGGGAGTGGAGGGCCTCCCGGTTCCGGTTCAGGGGGTATTCAAAGGAGAGGACCTCCACCCCCTTTCTGCTCAGGATTTCCCCCAGGGCGATGGTGTTGCTGCAGTCTCCACCGGTGACGGCCACCACCTTTTTGATGTTATGGTTAATGACCGAGGCGTAAATCCCCTTGATCCAGGCGCAGATGGTATGTGAAAAGCCCGCCGCCTCGGCCTGACCCACCAGGCTTCTGGGTTGCGGGGAGGTGATAAAGAGGTTGTTTAAATCCACAGGTCTGAGGCCTGCGGCAAAGATGATCTCGACTGGAACAGTGGCTGTGATCCCTATCAAATAATCAGGCCTCTACCGAATGGAACTTCAGGGATGGCAGCTCCAGGCAGGTCAATTTGTTTCCGTAAACCGCCCCCGTGTCCACGCCGATCTTATTCTTCATGACCAGGGGCTCTTCAAAGGGGGTGTGGCCGAAAATAACCCTCTTTCCAAAGTCATAATCCGAATAGATAAAAGGCTCTCTGATCCAGACCATGTCCTCCAGCACCTGGGCCTCCATGGGCACACCCGGCCTGAATCCGGCATGGACCACATAATAGTCCTCCAATTCCACATAGGTCTTGAGGGACTTGTAGAAGTCCATGTGCTCCGGCGGAATCAGGGAATTAAGATCTGCCCCGCCCCGGCTCCCGTAACTCTCCACTGTGCTCCACCCCCCGTTAATCAAGAAAAGGCCGTGGTCCTTGTTTTCAAGGTAATCCATTAAGATGGCCTCGTGGTTTCCCAGGAGGCAGTCCACTTTGGCGGAGCACCGGGAAATGGCCACAATATAGTCGACCACACCCCTGGCGTTCTCACCCCGGTCAATGTAGTCGCCCAGAAAAATAAGGCGGTCCTGACTTGGACGCCAAGGGATCCGGTCCATGAGCCTTTTGAAAGGGTCAAGGCACCCGTGAATATCTCCGACTATAAATATCCGTTGGTCGTTCATAAGAGCCTGAAGAAGAGGCGGCGCTTTTCTCTGGGATCGAGGCGACTCAGCCCTGCCCTGCGGGCGGAATCCACGGCGTTTCTATATTCCTCGGCACTAAGCCGCCGATTAATAAACTCATCCTTATCAGCGGTACCGCAAGGATGGTATTGATCCATCACATTCACATAGGTATTGGAAGATACTTCACGGGCAATGAATTCCATAATCTCTTCGGTTCCGGCCACCCCGTTGGGCATGACCAGATGCCTCACCAGCAAACCCTTCAAGGCGATGCCGTCCTGATCCATGGTGAGGTCTCCTGTCTGCCGGTACATTTCCTTGATCGCCTCCACAGCAACCTCCCGGTAATCCGGGGCGTTACAATACCTCTCGGACCATTTGCTGTCCCAGAACTTAAAATCCGGCATATAGATGTCAAAGACGCCGTCCAGAAGCTCCAGGGTTTCTTTTCGATCATAACCACTTGAATTATATACCAATGGAACGTTTAATCCCTCCTCTACGGCCGGGATCAGGGCCTCCAGAATCTGAGGGATCAGGTGGGTGGGTGTCACAAAATTGATATTATGGCAGCCCCTCTCAGCCAGATGGGCCATCATGGCGGCCATCTGCTCAGGCTCTACCTCCACCCCTTCGGCCTGGTGACTGATATCATAATTCTGGCAAAAGCAACAGAGCAGATTGCAGGAGCTCAAAAAAATGGTCCCGGAACCGTTTCGACCCACCAAGGGCTCCTCCTCCCCAAAGTGGGCGTTATAGCTGGCAACCTTGGCCTTTCTCCCGATCCCGCAATAACCGGTCTCCCCTTCCAGCCTTGCCACGCCGCATTGACGGGGACACAGGGTGCAGGCGTCCATGAGGCCCTGTAACTTCTGCACCCGCTCCTGCAGGCGGCCTTCACGGTAAAGCTTGAGGTAGGAGGGTTCCATTCTTGCGTCCCCTTCTTGGCGCACGATCCCCCTGGAAGGACAAGAACCCAGGCAGCGGAATAAGGATGAGCCTTTGAGTGTTTTTGCAGGCTTTGTCTGTTATTCCCTGCTCTGTCCGAATATCCTAAGAAGCATCAAAAAGAGGTTGATGAAGTCAAGATACAGCGAAAGGGCCCCGAGAATCGCTCCTTTTCGCACCACGGCTCCATCAAGGCCGGCGGGCTGGGAAAGGGCCATGTTCTTTAATTTCTGGGTATCATAGGCCGTAAGGCCGACAAAGACAAATACCCCGATATAGCTTATCACCATGCTCATGGCACTGCTTCGAATGAACATATTGACCAGGGAGGCGATGATGATACCAATAAGCCCCATGGTCAAAAACCCGCCCCAGGAGGTCAAATCCTTCTTGGTCACCCAGCCGTAGATGCTGCATGCCACAAAGGTGCCTGCACAAATAAAGAAGGTGCTCACAATGGAGGTGCGGGTGTATAGGAGGAAGATAAAAGACAGGGTCACCCCATTGAGTCCGGCGTAAAGGATAAAAAGGGAAGTCGCGGTCCCGGCGCTCATCCTGGCGACCATACCGCTGATGGCAAAGACCAGACCCAATTCAATAAGAATCAGGAAGAAAAACACAAAGGGGTTTCCGAAGATAAGGTCCAAAATGGTCTTACTGGTGGATACATATAGGGCCACAAACCCGGTGAGGGCCAGCCCCCCCGCCATCCAGTTATAAACACTCCTTACAAATCCGTTGACCAGGACCTGGGTTCTTTCGCTTGTTGAAAGGGAAGCCTGCTGCATTTTTCTTCCTCCAGTAAAGTCCAGTGCTCTAATTTGCGCCAATTATAGTGCCTTTTGGAAAAAATGCAAGCCTATCCGGCGGGCCTTTTTGTATTGCATTTTTGGCTCCCCCCGATAAGATTCAGCCCATGAAACCGAACAAGCTCTACATTGCCATGGTAGGCCTTCCCGCCAGGGGGAAATCGACCCTCGCCACCAAGCTCAAAGACAGTTTCCTCATGGACCAGCGGAAGGCAAGGATTTTTAACAACGGTGACCTCAGGAGGAGGCTCTCCCGGAGAGACACCCACTCAGCCGAGTTTTATGACCCCAAGAACAAAGAAGGGGCGGCCTTGAGGGAGAAGATCGCCGTCACCAATATTAAACGGGCCAAGGCCTACCTCAGGCGCGGGGGACATGTAGCCATTCTGGATGCCACGAATGTGAGCCAAAACCGCAGGCAGACGATCATTCGCTCCCTGGATGATCATCCCATCCTTTTCATAGAATGCATCAACTACGACAGAGCCATCCTGGAGGCGAGTATCCTGAGAAAAACGGACCAGGACGAATTCAAACACCTGGACAAAGAGGCGGCCGTTAAAAGCTTTGAACGCCGGATCCGCTACTACGAGAGCATCTACACCCCTCTCAAGAGGGAAAAGAACTTCATCAAATTGGACTCCCTCAACAACCGAATCTTCCAGGAAGATATTGGAGGAGATATCCCCTTTTACGACCGGATCCGTGACTTCCTGGTGACCGATACGGTCAAGAATCTCTTTTTGATCCGTCACGGGGAGACCTACTTCAACCTGGAAAACAGGATCGGGGGGGACTCTCCTCTTACAGAACAAGGCAAGGCCCAGGCTTGGGCCTTGGCCGAATACTTCAAGAAAAGAACGGTTCCCGTCATCTTCACCAGCAATAAACGACGCACCATCGAGACGGCGAGGCCCATTTCCGCAATGCAAAAGCATTGCACCATCATTCCCCTGGACGAATTCAATGAGATCGACAGCGGCGTTTGTGAATGCATGAGTTATGAAGAGATCAGGGAGACCATGCCCCAGGTCTACAGGGCAAGAAAGGAAGACAAATACAACTATATCTACCCGGAGGGAGAGGGATATGTGTCCATGAAGGACAGGGTGGACCGGGGGATTAAGAAATCACTGTACCTGAGTGATTCGTCCCAGAACATCATGATCATCGGGCACAGAGCCACCAACAGGATGATCCTCTCTCATTTTCTCTACCGCCGTCAGGAGGACGTCCCTTACATCTACGTACCCCAGGACAGGTTCTACCATATAGTGGCCACCCAGGATAAGAAACTCTTTCAATTAAA
>Ga0180431_10003134_pt1 | contig 21495 bp, 17 predicted proteins | sample SS_ome_11_FD_132459 | JGI IMG/M metagenome (GOLD analysis project Ga0180431, IMG submission 132459) | Hypersaline lake sediment archaeal communities from the Salton Sea, California, USA - SS_1_MS_1 metaG | ecosystem: Environmental > Aquatic > Non-marine Saline and Alkaline > Hypersaline >...
ACCTCGGTCATACCTGTCTGCACTGAGACCCCCAAGACCAGAGTCAATGCCAGACGTCTGCGCTGATGTCTCACTACCAGCAGCAAAGCAAGCACCAATAATGTGCCCCCGACGCGTCCGCCGGCCGTGGTTCCAATGTGTGACAGGGCTGACACTGCCGGGAGCGCCTCAACCTTCTCGTCAATGTGCTCGAATGCGCTGTCAGCGAAGTTCAGGCAGAACACTATGGCCGCGACAAAGAACAGAAAAAGCACGTGGGACACTGATAGTGACTGGCGCAGACTTCTGACCCACGCGCTGACGTCAGTTGTGCGTTTCCTCGACACTTTGCGCAACTCCGGTGGAATGAGGTTCAACTGAAGCGGGGCGATGCAGCATTAGACGGGCGGCAAGCCGAAGAGTTCCATCATTGCCAAGACCACGAGACACAAAAAAACTCCCCTCGCGTTCGATGGGAGTTGAGCAGCCGATTCACAGACGCCATCATTCAACTGACGGCGCCGCTACCGGAACAGCGCGCTGACTGACTCCCCCGTATGGATCGCGCAGATTGCCGAAGCCAGCAGCTTCGCCACTGACACCTGCACGATTTTCGGGTGCTGCTTCTCCGGCGGCAGTGGCAGGCTGTCGGTCACCACGACCTGCTCGAGGTCAGCTTCGGCGATGCGCTGGATCGCTCTGCCAACTAGTAATCCGTGCGCTGCGCCGGCATAGATCTTGCCCACGTTGTACTTCTCTCTAAGGCACTTGATCAACTCCATCATCGAGCTGGCCGTCGCGATCTCGTCGTCGAAGATGATGATATTCCTGCCCTCCACCTCGCCGACGACGTGGTCAATGCTAACATCATGGCCCGCGCTGCCGGTCCGCCGTTTGTCCCCGATTGCCAACGGCAGCTGGAGCCGTTCCGCGTAGCTGCCTGCTCGTTTGGCGCTACCTGCATCGGGTGAGACCACTACGTAGTTATTATCTTCCAATCTCTCGGCGAAGTAATCGCACAGCAGCGGGACGGCGGTCAGGTGATCCGCCGGCACCTGGAAGAAGCCCTGTATCTGTTCCGAGTGCAGGTTCATCGTCAGCAACCGGTCGGTACCCGCCGCCTCCAGCAGATCGGCTACGAGCCGCGCGGCCACCGATATCCGCGGCGCGTCCTTCTTGTCGGACCGCACGTAGGCATAGTAGGGCATCACCGCCGTCACTCGCCGCGCCGAGGCATGTTTCAGCGCATCAATCATCAAGAACAGTTCCATCAGGTGCTCAGACACCGGCGGCGACGCCGTCTGCACTACGAAGACATCCTTCTCACGCACGTTTTCCTTAATCTGAACGTAGATATTGTCAGTCGCAAACCGGTCTATCAGTGTCTCGCCGAGCGGGATGTCGAGCCAACCACAGATATCTTCAGCCAATTGCGGGTGCGACGACCCGCAGAACACCTTCAGGCCGTTCTCAATGTCATCAGGCAGGTTGTCAAGCGTTTCCTTAGCCATTATCTGGATCTCCGATGCGAGGCGTCAAAACAGACGAGCCTGTGGCACAATTCGGCACCACATGCCGACTCCCCGCTATGGTAGCACCACCGCTCTACTGCTGTCAAACGACCCTGCCCGACCCCGAACTCGCCACTCAAACCCCGCAGCATTCCCTGAATTCACAGCATCTATTTCGGCCCGCACACTCTCCTCAGCAGGCTATTGCATACGAGATGGCGAATATCTATAGCGCCCGCAGTGTGAGCCTGATACACAGCGACGGAGGCAACGCGATGAACGTTGATTGGACTTCACGGAAAGCGCTAGCCATTGAAAGCGACGACTGGGGAATATGCTCATGGTGCCCGGACCTTCAGACTTTCACGGAAGTTAGGCAGCTCGACGTGGTGCACGATTACTTCGACCGCCTCGGTGGCTGGGTCGCCGGCGGCCTCGAGACACCTGAAGACATGGAGCGGCTCTTCAGCTTCCTCGAAGGCTATCGCGGTCGCGACGGCCGCCCGGCAGTCTTCACCCCATGCTACGCGGTCGCCAACCCGGACTATGACAGGATTATCGAGAGTGACCTGGCTGAGTATCATGACATCTTTCTCGATGAGGGCGTGCCCGGCCGCTGGCAATATACCGACATTCTCGCCAAGGCCCGAGAGGGCATGAGACGCGGGGTCTGGCTCCCGGAGTTCCACACCCGCCTCCACCATGCCCAGCCGTACAAATGGCTCCAGGCGGTCCGTGAGGGCTCTCCGCAGGCGGCGGCCTTGTTCGAGCGCCAAATCTTCCAGTGTGAGGAGCGCCAGCCCGAATACGAGGACATGACCCCCAGGCAGCAGGCCGACTGGATCGTCCCGGCTATCCGCCGCATGGACAAGCTTTTCGGTCGCCTGCCCAGATGCGGCGTCAACAGCGATGCCGGCCCCGAGACCGAAAAGATCTGGGCCGCACAGGGCCTGCGCGTCCGCATGAACCGGGGCAGTGTTTCCAATGCTCAATCCGCCGACCCACCGCAGCTACCGGTCATGGGGACATATCGCGCCGACATTGACATGACCTACCTGAGCCGCAACTGCTTCCTCGAGCCCCTCGGCTCCGGCGATCTCAATCACCCCAGCGGCGCTATCCCGGCCGCACAGACCGCCATCAACAACTGGCAACACCGCCTGCCCACTGTCTGCAGCTCACACCGCAAAAATTTCCTCTCCTTCATCGAGCAGGAAACCGAGAACGGTTACGACCAGGCCGAGCGCTTCTTCGATAAGCTCACCTCCGACCACCCCGACATCTACTTCCTAACAAGCTGGGAGGTGGCCCAGATGTACCGACAGGCCGCCTCGCTCGAGTTCTTCGGCGACCACATCATCGCCCGCAACTGGGGCACCGATGAGACGCAGGCGACCGGCCAGTTGCCCGCCCCCCTCCGGCCCCGCAAGGCGCAAACGATGACCACAGGACGCGTGCTCGACATGGATTCCGCCGACGGCTGGATTACCGTAACTATGCAGCCGGGCGACTACCACATCCAGCTCCACTAGTGCCGCCTTCACATCAACCAGCTCCGGAGCGCACTATGGATACAGACCACGACACCGTACGCCCGAGCGAAAAGCAGCTTGCCTGGGCCGACCTCGAGTTCGGCATGTTCTGCCATTTCGGGCCCAATACGTTCCTCGACCAGGAGTGGGGAGAAGGCACCGAGTCTCCCGCCGTAGTCAACCCGGACGCCTGCGACCCTCGCCAGTGGGCCGCAACCGCACGCGATGCCGGCATGAAGTATCTCGTCTTCACCGCCAAGCACCACGACGGCTTCTGCAACTGGCCCACCGATACTACCGACCACTGCATCCGCTCCAGTCCTTGGCGCAGCGGACGCGGCGACATGGTCGAGATGGTAGCACACGCCTGCGCCGACGAAGGACTCCAGTTCGGCCTCTATTGCTCGCCCTGGGATCGCCACGAGCCCTGCTACGAAGATGCGCCTGCCTATGACCGGCTATATATCCGCCAGTGGACCGAGCTGCTCACCCGCTACGGCGACCTGGTCTGTGTCTGGCTCGATGGTGCCGGCTCCGCTGGACACGTGTATGACTGGCAGGCCCTCATGGACACCATCCACGAGCTGCAACCGGCAGCCTCCGTCTTCAGCATCGGCGAGCCGGATTACCGCTGGGTCGGCAACGAAGACGGTCTCGCTCCCGACCCCTGCTACAATATCATCGCGGCTGATGACGACTTCTGCCACGAGCACTTCACCACCGCATACCGCGCCGGCTTCCCGCACTGGTGCCCGGCCGAGTGCGACGCCCGCCTCCGCGCAAACTGGTTCTGGCACCCCGGTGACTTGCCCAGTCTCAAAAGCCTCGACCGCCTCGTGGATATCTATTGCTGCTCGGTTGGCCGCGGAGCCAACCTCCTACTCAATGTCGGCCCTGATAGCCACGGCCTTCTGCCCGCTACCGATGTCACGCGACTTGAAGAGCTCGGTGCCGAGTTACACCGCCTTTTCGGCACCCCTGTCGGTCAGGCACACGGCCCCGCCGACCGCCTGGAAGTGAGGCTCGACCAGCCGACGGCCGTCAACTGCACAATATGCTCTGAGCACATCGCCGCCGGTGAGCGCATCCGCAAGTACCGGATCCGCGCACTGTTGGGGGGCCGCTGGGAAGCTCTCGCCATCGGCACCGCCATTGGGCATAAGAAGATTGACACTTTCCCCACCGTCATCACCGATGCAATGGAAGTTGTCGCGGACCGCTCCGATGGTGTCCCGATATTCGAAAACCTACAGGTATTCTCCGCATAAATGACCAATATACACACTGGAATTGCCCAAGTATGCTATAGTGAACAAGTCATACTGATAACACTCGCGCTTCCATGTGGATTGCCGGCGAGTGGGGGTGCAGACTGGGGGAAATAGCCGTCACCTTTTCCACCCAGCCACCGATTTACATGGGGGTAGGACACTATGACACCGACCAGCGCTAGCGCAGGCAAACGGGTCCTTGTTGTGGACGATCTCAAAGATGTGCGCCAGTTGCTGACCCTGCTCCTCCGCAAGGCCGGACACGAGGTCACCGGAGCCGAAAATGGGGCCGAGGCGCTGGCTGCATTGGCTGAGCAACGTTTCGACGTCGCTCTCCTCGACATTCGCCTCCCCGACATTGACGGAATGGAACTGGCCCGCAGAATCAGGGCCGACGAGTCAGCGGCCGGAATCAAGCTGATTGCCATCAGTGGTGACCAGGGAGTAGCCATGGACCTCAGCCGCGACATGGGTGATTTCGACGACTACATCATTAAACCGTTCGCGCCGGGCGACCTCATTGAGAAGATAGCCGGCCCCTGAAGCGGCTCTGGTAGAGTCGCGCCCGGCGAGCCGGTGAAGCAGGCGTTGACCCTCGCCAGGATGCCCGGCCACCTGGAGACAGTGAACATGGAGCAACACCCTCTGACCGGTATCCGGGCTGTCGCGCCTTCCGTATTGCAGGTTGGCGAGACCTTTGCCCTCAAGCTCAAGTGCCTTACAACCCCTCACTACCAGCCCGCCACATGCTGCTCCAGCTATCCGCGGATACGCGGGCCCTTCAACCTCTCGCCCCGCGGCATCAACTATATGGACAATGTCGCTGACCGCTGGTCGGGCCCGCTGGTGTTCACCTCCACAGGCGAGTTGTCCGGCCCGCCGGAGATCACCTGCGACCGCCTCGCCGGCGCGTTCCCCGGCGATACGCGCGCCCTCGGCTGCGTGCCCGGATTCTCATTCCGCGAGCCCGGCACCTATACCATCCGCGTGACCGACCCGCGCACCGGCATCACCACCGAAAGCAACCCCGTCGAGGTCACCGCCGATGACCCCCCATTCCATCTCTTCTGGGGTGACCTCCACAGCCAGACCTACTTCAGTGACGGCCTCCGCGTTCCCGAAGAGCTCTATCACTTCGCCCATCACGAGGGCTTTCTCGACATCTTTGCGCTCGCCGACCACTCCGAATTCCTGACCGGCGCCCAGTGGGAGTACTTCACGCGCGTCACCAATGACTTCTATCGCCCAGGCCGCTATGTCACCTTCGTCGGCCTCGAATGGACAAATAGCGCCATCGGCCATCGCAACGTCTATTATCCCGGCGACCACGGGCCGATATTGCGCTACAACGATGAAACCGGCGACAACCTCCAGAAACTCTATGCCGCAGCATCTCGCCACGGGGGCCTGGTCATCCCTCACCACAGCGCCAATGTCACGATGGGAGTGGACTGGGACACGCTGCACGACCCGGAACATGTGCGGCTCGTCGAGATCTACTCGGTCTGGGGCAACAGCGAACGCCCTGCGACAGCGGGCAACACCCGTCCCATCCGCACGCTTGGCGGCGAGGAGGAGGGCCGCCACGTCCTTGATGCCCTCGCCCGAGGCTACACGCTCGGCTTCGTTGGCGGCGGAGACATCCACGACGGCCGCCCCGGCGATGAACTCCACACACTCCAGGACAGGCCCGCAGGATACCGGCAACTCCATCGCCAGGGAATCATGGGAGTCTGGGCCCGCGAGCTCACCCGCGAGGCCATCTGGGAGGCGCTCTGGAACCGCCGCGTCTTTGCCACAACAAATGTCCGCATCATCCTGCGCTTCGAAGTGTGCGGCGCGCCGATGGGGCAGACCACCACCGCGGCTGGACCCCGGCGCATCACTCTCCACGCGGCCACGCAAATGCCCATCGAGAAAGTCGAGATAGTCAAGAACGGTCGCGACCTCTTCACGGCGACCCCCGGGACGGCCGTCGCTGACCTCGATTTCGAGGACGCTGCCGCCGACACCTCGGACTACTACTACGCGCGTGTCACCCGCAGCGACGGCGAGATGGCATGGTCAAGTCCGGTATGGGTAGTGCCTGCGTCGGTAACTTAGCCCGAATAACCCCTGACTGGGTGGCTCGGCCTGAGCTTCCCCACCGTTCGGCTCTCTTCCTTGGGTGGCTCGGCCTGACCTGTGCGAAGCGCAGCTTCCAGCCCTGGTCGCCTTGCAGGTATCGGCCCTCCGCCGGCGAAATTGCCCCTCAGCGTCACTTTATCCACTCCTCAGAATTGAGGCTCAGTGTCATGTCTGTCCGTTGGTTTGATGCCTGTGTCCGTCTCGGACGCACCTGTGCCCGCCCGCACTACGAAATGGAGGGCAGCGTGGAGAATATCCTCGCCGCCCTCGACCGTTTCAGCATTGCCGAGGCACTTGTCTATCATGCCTCCGGCGACGAGACCCATCCCTCCGTCGGGAATCGCCTCTTGCTTGAAGAGACCGCCGGGCAGCCGCGCCTCCACCCCTGTGTGACACTCCTGCCGCCGGCTACCGAGGAATTCCCGCCGCCCGACCAATACCTGCCCGAACTCCTCCAACAGGGCGTCCGCGCCGTCCGCATGTCACCCGGCAGCCACGCCTACAGCTTCACTGCGGGAACCTGTGGCGAGCTCTTCGAGGTCCTGGCCGAGATCCACATGCCGCTGTTCATAGACATCGGTACCTTCGCCGATTGGACGACTATAGACGACGTTGCCGCCGATTTCCCGCAACTCCGCCTGGTGCTGACCAGTTTCAGCTACGGGCATACACGCAAGGCCTATCCGGTACTCCGCCGCCGCGAGCATATCTACCTCGAAATCCACACCTATGAACTTCACAACGGCCTCGAGCATTTCATTCCGCGCTTCGGCGTCGGCAAGTTGCTCTTCGGCAGCGGGATGCCCGTATTCACGCCCGCCTCAACGATGACGATGCTCGCCTGCGCCTCCATCAGCCCCGCAGACAAGCAAATGATCGCCCGTGATAATCTCGTCGGCCTGCTCGAAGGGTGCAATCAACATGCCGCCACTTGATTTCTCCAAAGTCACAGCCGCCGTCGCCGACCTCGCATCCGTCAAGTCCTATCTCGACGACATCCTCGTCATAGACTGCCACGCGCATATCGGCCCCCACAGCCGCTACTTCGTACCCGAGGACGACATTGACCACATCATCGCGGCCATGGACTCCATCGGCGTGGATCGAGTCGGTATCAACGCACTCGCCGCCCTCGAGGGCGACTATGAAAGCGGCAATGACGTGACCGCCGAGGCCATCCGCCGCTATCCTGACCGCGTCATCGGCCATTGCTGCGTCAATCCCAACTACCCCGATGCGGTTGCGGCCGAGACCATTCGCTGCTTCGAGCAGTTGGGCTGCAAAATGCTCAAGTTCCATGGCGGCTGGCACCAGATCGAGCCCGGACACGCCAACTACCGACCGGCCATCGAGTACTGCGCAGCCCGCAAAATCCCGCTACTCACGCACCTCCCCGACTACATCAAGTCCCTCCCCGGATACGTCGCTGTCGCCCGCGAGTACCCCGACATGCCCTTCATTATCGCCCATGCCACATGCCCTACCGCCATTGATGAAATCATCGAACACTGCGCGCATGTAGAGAATATTTTCTTCGACACCACCGGCTATCCGAAGTACTATTCCAGTATCGAGCGCATCGTCAACGGCGGTGGCGAGGACCGTGTGCTCTTCGGCTCCGACATCGCCTGGCTGAACCTGGCGCATGAAATCGGCCCGATTGTGTTTGCCGACCTCTCTGATACCGCCAAAGAGAAGATCCTCGGTTTCAACTTCAATAAGATCATGCAGGAGATCACAATCTAATGTCCAAAGACGTGACCAGACTCATTGCCACGATGATCGGTGCTCTCACTGGCGGCGCTCTTGGCCTCTACGGACTGCTGGCCACCTTCAGATACTACGAGGACTTGGTCTCCGCCGGCGGGGCAGCTCCCATCATCGCCGTCGTCCTATTCTGCGGTGGCGGACTCGTCGGTGGTGGCTATCTCGCCCTCTCACTGCATTTGTGGCGAGAGCGCGTCGCGCGGAGGAAGAAGGATGCCCAGAAAACCAAGTACGGCCGTAAGAGCAAGCGCAAGCGCTAGACTTGCGCCGCCCACAATGCTGGCACTAATCGCGATTCTGACATCTCCGGCACTCGCGGACACACCGGCCTCTACACCTGCGGACACCCAGACCCGGGCACTGTCCGCCCTCCGCGCCGCCATCCGCGACTATTCCAGCCTCGTCCAGGAGATCAGCCCCGATGACCTCCCCGGCGAGATGACCGGCTATGCCGAGGCCACCGAGCGCCTCTCCAAGCTCGGTGAGCGCCTCGAGATGCTCTCGCGGGAAGCGGCGCAGGCGGAGAAGCTCGGCGACAGTGGCTGGACGCTACTCAGCCGCAACACCGCCGAATTCAGCGCCGACCTGGCAGACCTGCGCGGCTTCTCGGCTCCGCTACGCGCCTATTCACACTGCCGCCGCCTCGGCATTAAACAGCCCGCGTGGGATGTCACCCAGGTGGATGCTGCCCGCTTCGTGGACCCGTCCCTGCGCCTCTTCACCGGAAACTTCTCCAGCCGCGTCAACCTCGCCGCGAGCCCCGGCGAAACACTCCACTTCCAGCTCGTTGCCGCCCCCATCAGCCGGACCATCTCTCACGCCACTGTCACATTGCCAGAGCTCCTCTCAGGGCCCGGACGTCTCGGCAATCTCAGCATCGCCTGTTTCCTCGCCGCCACCCGCTCCTCACCCGTACCACCCGACGACCGCGACATACTCATCTGCCCCTACCGCCTCCGTCCCCATGCCCATGCCCACAACCTCGACGCCGATTTCGTTCAGCCCTACTGGTTCACGCTGGGGATACCCGCCGATGCGGCCGAGGGATTGTACCGGGGAACGATCAAATTCCGAGCCGCCAAAGTTCACGGCCTCGATATGGACTTATACCTGACAATTAAGCCGAACGTGTCTGACTGAAGCACCACTTCGTACAACCGGTTCAGCAAGCTCGCATTCAGCAGCGCATAGAACGCCAGTGGCCAGTACCAGTAGTGCGTCCCGATGCGGTTGACCACCGGCACGCAGACGGCTATCACCGCAACCACCAGCGCCACCGACACCCCCCGGTCGCGCACCAGCACCAGCAGCAAAACGCCCCCCCAGAATATCCCCACCTGCACTAACTTCACCATCGGCTCCAGCAGCGAGAACATCGCGAAGTTCCCGCCGAACAGTTGCCCCGCAGCCAACAGCCACAGCAGCGCGGCCAGGCCCGTCCAGACCCACTCGACCCGCTTCCACACCATCACCAGCACAATCACCAGCAGCCCCAGGGAGCCCAGCACCGGAAACCATTCATCCGTCAGCACCAGTGCCGATAATTGATTGACCGCATAGAAGGCCAGCTTCATCAGGCTACGTGCGCCCTGATATTCCAGCCCCGAGGCACCCGGTGATGCCAGCGTTCTCACCACATAGAATACACCTGCAACCCCGAAGTATAGCGCGCTCACTCCCAAGACCTTATCCCGCCGCCGATACAGCACCAGCAGCGGCACCAGCAGCGGCAGGCACAACGCCATCTCCTTGAACAGCAGCGCCGCCACAAAGCTGACCAGCGCCCCCACCAGGTACTTATTCCTTCCCATCACCAGATATCTGTCCAGCAGCAACAGCGACAGCACCCCGAAAAGCATCGAGAATATATCGGTCTGCACCGGCCACCACGGCATCACGCTCCATGTCACTCGTGCCGCCGGCGCGGTCGGGTTTCCGATCCCCTGGCATATCTCCGGGTGCCGGGCCAGCAGAAACAGGAGCCCTGTCAGCCCGCCGATGACCAGCCGTACCTTCCGCGACCCCCGCGCCAGCGAAGCCCCCAACAGAAAAAGCAGCACAACATTCACCGCATTTGCTATCCATGAGACGATGCAGTAACGCTGGAAATCCATGCCGAAGAGCTGCCCCTCGGCGAAAAACAGCATGCTCGACAGCGGCCGGTAGTACATCTCATGCTGAATCCACGGCCCGCGCCACCACTCGCCGACGTCGCTCCACTGCGCGGCCATGGCGCGCTCGGCTATCGCGATGCTGTCGGCGTTGGTGGCGAAGAACTCCTGTGTGCGGGCGTCGAAGACTTGTTCCGCCGTCAGCCCCAGCGATACAGCCGCCAGCGCGATGGCAACACACAGATACGGCCATCTCCTCGGCCCAGAGCTTCCGCCCTTGTTGGATGTCTCTTCCGTTGTATTCACGTCTCTCTTCTCGCCCTGCTTATAGTCCTCGCAAAACACACACATTGCCCCTGTGTCTTTGGTCAGCCGGGCCGCCGATTCCTGCAACAGGAAGGAATCTCACCCTCCGACGTTGAATACAGATACCGAGCAGGAGAACGACGAGTTGACACTTGGCGAGACATCAGGAGGCGAACCAAATGGCTTTCCAACCGGCGTTGGCTAAATTCCTCGATTTCGATGATGCTGCGGAATGTGCCCGCGTCCGCGCCATCAAGAAAGAGGACATCACCAAACATGACAATCCCGACTTCAAGGTCCGCGTCATCGAGGAGCTCGAAATATTCTACGCCGAATTCGCCCTCGACATTGTCTCGCGGATTGTGACTGCTGCCGAGGAGGGCCGCAAGTGTGTCCTGATTCTGCCGGTCGGCCCGGTGCCGCAGTATGCCATTGCCGCAGGGATCATCAACACCATGCGCATTGACTGCAGCCACCTGGTCACTTTCAACATGGATGAGTACGCCGACGAGAACGGCCAGACCGCCCCGCCGACGTGGGAAGGCTCCTTCGCCACTGCCATGTGGGGCAACCTCTTCGGCCGCATTGACGAAGACCTGCGCCCACCCGAGGAGAACATCAACTTCCCGGACAGCGACAACATTGACCGCTACTCCGACATGATCGCCGAGGCGGGCGGCGCCGATTGTTGCTACGGCGGAATCGGCTGGTGCGGTCACATCGCCTTCTGGGAGAGCAGCCTCGGCGCGGAGTTTGACAGCGACGAGCAATGGCGTCAGGCCAAGGCCCGCATCGTCGAACTGACCCCCTTGACCATCGTCCAGAACTGTCTGCATTCTTTCGGCGGCGACTGGTCCTGGGTGCCGCCCAAGGCCGCCACCATCGGCCCGGTTGATATCCTCAGCGCCAGGCATCGCAGCTTCTGGCTCGACGGCATGTGCGGCGTAGCCACCAACATGTCCTGGCAGCGCTTCATCGCCCGCCTCGCCGCGCACGGCCCGGTAACCCGCTTCATCCCCGGAACCTGCCTGCAGACCTGCCGCACCGACTACACAATCCTCGGCGGCGTCGCTGACAATGTCGAGATAGACATGTCCTAACAACCGCCGCAAGACGCTTGCCTCCGGGAGCTCAGCAACCCGGCCCGACAGCTCAGGCCGGGCAGAGTGTCCCGATTCAGCAGCGCGGGGCCCGGCCATTGTCACCGGACCCCGTCGCATTATGCAACTGGCGTTCTGCAGAACCTGGGAGTGTCCCGCCTCAGTACATCCTCCGTGCGCCTGCATAGCGCGGCGCATAGTAGCTTGAATTCAGGCTGTCGGTCACCACCCCGCGCCGGCTATTGCTGGCATGGATAAACGTATCGCCCTCGACATAGATCCCCACATGCGAGATGCCCTGCTTGTAGGTATTGCGGAAGAACACGACATCCCCCGGCTCCAGCGAGCCCCGCGACACCGGCTGCCCGTTGCGCATCTGTGTCGCGCTTGAGCGCGGCAGACGGATCCCATGCTGTTTCATCACATAGTGTACGAACCCCGAGCAATCGAAGCCTCTGCCCGGACTGGCGGACCCCCGCACATACCTGTGCCCCAGGTACTGCATCGCGGTGTTGACGAATGTCGCACCTTTGCCGCTGTGCGCACTGGTAGTCGGCGATGGAAAGGCCGTGTCACTACCGCTTGCATCCCCCGCCGCGTCGCCGGCATTTCTGCGCGCCAGTCGCTGCCCCCGAGTGTCTATCAGCCACGACGCCATCCACCCCACTTCCCCGTTGTCCATCGCAACCTTGTACCAGTTACCTTCCTGGCCGACGATGATCACCCGCGTACTCAATTCCGCCTCCCCGATACGTGGGGAGTCCTCACTCGGCCCGGAGCGCAGGTTCACCTTCGGCCGCGCCACCCAGCCCACATGCACGTTAACTGTCTCGCTGCCTTCCTTCGCAGTGATCCCTTCACCCGGCGGCACGAAGTTTACTACCCATGCCGCCGCCCAGCCCATCTTGCCCTCCGCTGTCTTCACCTTCACCCAGTGGCCGTCAAGCTCCGTCGCGGTAACCTTCGTCCCGCGCTCGAGTTGGAACGCCACATCATTGTCCTTGTTGGGCCCGACACGCACATTGGCTACCTCTTCGCACACCCAGGCCGGCATCGCCTTGAACTTGCCCACAGGGGGCCCTGAACTACCCGCTTGGGAGCCCGACGAGCCCTCCTCACTACCCAGCTTCACCAGCCATTTCGCGATCCACCCGCTATTTCCGCCGTGGATAGTCGCCTTGTACCAGTCGCCCTTCGTCTCCGTGATGTACAGTGTCTGTCCCTGCACAACCATGGCAAGCTTGTCGTAGCTGGTCCCGGGACCCTTGCGCAGGTTCACTGTCTGCCCGATGACGAAGCCCTTGGCTGTAGTGGGCTGCGAACTGGCTTCCCCCGAACCATCGTCGGTCTTCACCAGCCACTTCGCGATCCACCCGCTATTGCCGCCATGCACGGTCGCCTTGCACCAATCCCCCTTCGTCTCCGTGATGTACACCGTCTGCCCCTCGACCACCTTGGCGACCTTGTCGTAACTGGTGCCGGGGCCCTTGCGCAGGTTCACCTCTTTCGCCGCCACAAAGCCCTTCGTCGTGTTGCTGCTGGCACTACCCCCCGAACTCGTTGTCGCGGGCCCTGATGACGCCAGCTTGCGACCACGCGAGACATCGTACTCCAGCAGCTCCCCCAGTATCCACGCATAGCCGTTGCCGGTGCTCACCTTGCACCAGTCGCCCTTGCGGTCGGTCACATAGACCTTGCGGCCCTTCTGGAAGGTGGCATGTTTCTCATACCCTAAGCCCGGGCCCGATCTGACATTGACCGCATCTTCCTTGATCCAGGCGGGTATCGTCTTCGTCGTCCCTCCACTGTTACTCGACGCCGCCGCTTCCTCGGCCATGGCCCGGCCCTTATCAGCAGAAAACTGTAGCAGCCACTCCGCGATCCAGCCCCACGACCCGTCAGGCAGCTTCGACCAGCACCAGTTGTTGGCAAACGCGGTGACATGGACCTTCGTTCCGCGCGTCAGCGTGCCGATCTTCTCCCGATCGGTACCGGGGCCTGAACGAACATTCAGTGTTTCGGGAATTACCCAGCCGGGGCGTGCCTTGGCTGCAGGCACTGACGAGGGGATCAACGCGCTGGCGGCGATGATTGCGAATAGTGCGAAGTTAGCTGCGATTGGCCTATTCATATGCTCTTGCGCCCGTATCCAATACCTCCAAGATGATAACTGAGCAGCCGCCAACAAGTCAAAGCTAATCCACCCGCGCGATGCCCTTACAGGACGCACATCCCTACCCTTCCGTTCACTATCTCGCGCTTGAAACTCCCTAAAATGCCCCAAATGCAGGGATTCGTGTTTTCCCGTAGAATACTCAGCTCGAGCAACCAAAACTCAACTCAAAGCTTGCTCAACATCACTCTGACTGCAACTTCCGCACCGCACAATGGCCCGGGAGGTCCCGATGAACGAACAGGAGTCTTGGCATGCACCTGACTGGTCATGCCGTCAACCTGTGCTCATTGACAACTCCGCCGGCAGCACTGATCTTACCGATTATCAGGTCAAGGTAACTCTTACTGCACCCGACTTTGACTTTGCTGCGGCCGCCGCTGATGGCGCCGACCTCAGGTTCACGGACACCGACGGGGCCACGCTTCTCGACTGCTGGATTGAGAGCTTCAGCAAGCCCGAGTGCAGCGCCGTCGTCTGGGTGAAGGTGCCGCACATCCCCGCCGCCTCGACCAAGACCATCCACCTCTTCTCCGGCAATACCCGGGTCGCCTCAGCCTCCGACGGAGAGCGCACTTTCGAGTTCTTTGATGATTGCGAGACCGGCTCAGCGGACGACCGGTGGGAGGTCGCACTAGGCAGCCCCACTTTCTCCTATGTCAACTGCGAAGAGGAGTTCAGCCCGATCAGCGGCATCTGGCATATTAGCGATTGCACCCGCCGGCTATCTCCTACCGCCGCCACCGTCTATGGCGGTGCCCATGCCACCTACTGCGCCTGGACCCGACCCATGGCCGTATATGCCCCGGACGTGGACAAAACCTTCTTCGCCTTCGGAGACCGCTTCAACTCGCCCGCAGTCTCTTTCTACGATCACCGCACTTGCACGCTCGGCCCTGCCACAGTCATTGACGCCAACACTGACATAGACGCCCACAGGAACCCTCACATACTCATTGACGAGCACGGATATGTCTACCTCTTCTATGGCTCACACTGCACCCCCACGCTGGTCAAAAAGTCCCTCCGCCCCTGGGACTGCTCCGAGTTCCAGGACATGGCAACCATCACCAATGACTCCTCGTATCCGCAGCCCTGGCAGCTCCGGCCCGGCGAAATCACCGTACTCTACAGAGCTAGGCAAACTCACGACGCCGCCCAGAGTTCCATCAAGTCCAGCGACGGCGGCCAATCATGGCAACAAGCCGTTGATATCGTCACCCCCCGGCCCGAAAATGGCGTTTATGCAGTCAGCATCGCCGAAAACGGGCCATATCCGCGCAAAGTCCATATGGCCTGGTCGCTCACCAGGGGCGACTGGTGGCAGCGCTATCACATCTTCTATGCCTATTCCGATGACGGGGCCGTCACCTGGCGCAACAGCGATGGCACCCCCTGCGAGCTGCCGATCACCGAGTCGACCAGTGAGATGATCTTCGAATCCGACATCCCCGACCGCGGCGTGTGGCTCAATGACATCCAACTCGATCCCCAGGGCAACCCCTGCATCCTTTTCATTGACGGCCACACCGTCACCTACGGCTGCATCTGGAACTTTGCCAGGCACACCCCCGACGGCTGGAGCATCCACGAAATCGCCCGCAGCGATCACATGTTTGACGGCGGCAGTATCGTCATACTTGCTGACGACGATTTCCGCGTCTATGCCCCGACTACCATCTCCCAGCCCTACGAGGACGGCGGCGAGATCGAGGAATGGCAATCAACCGACGGCGGGCAGACGTGGACCAATACCAAACACGTAACCACCGGCTCCACCTACTCCCATAATCACGTCAAGACCGTCTTCAACCATGCTAGCGGCGACTTCCGCGTCTTCTGGAGTTACGGTGACGCCAAGAACCCCCCTGAGACCCGCCATGTGGACCTCTACTACTATGGCGAAGACCAGCCACAACCTCAGAAGATGGACTTGCACGCCGCATCCATTGAGCGTACCGGACGGTGCCTCAAGCTCACCCAGGACGAGACCATTCCCAGCGCCATCAAAATCAGCGGCCTGCAACTCCACGACGTGGCCCTCTCTGCGCGCGTCAGAACCGGCGTCCGCTACATTTATCCGCCGATGGTCTGCCTCGGCATCAATGACGCCGGGCATTTCTACGGTGTCGGCATGACCTGGCGTGGGATTACCGAAATCTGCAGGTGCACCGATGAATGCCAGGTCATGGCCGCCGGTGCCCCCAAAACATCGGCCACCTGGCGCGACTGGAGCTTCCAGGCCTCTGCCGAAACTCTCAGGCTGGTCGTGGATGGCGAAGAGCTGGTCTCTGCCACCGAGCCTGACCTGCCCGCAGGTGGCATCGGCGCGCACGTCTCCTGCGCCAACCTCTACCTCGACGACATCCGCGTGCGCAAGTGTGCTACTCCCGAACCCACCGCCAACCTGCAGCCGCCCTCGCCGAGCTGAGCTGCCATCACTCACCCTACAGACAGCCAATCCCGGACCGGAGGTAATCAGATGAGAGCTATCACTCACGTGGCAATCGCACTGCTTACGGCGGGCTTGCCGGTCACTACCGCCGCTCAGGATCTCAATCCGTTGACGCTCGAGCAGTTCGACGCGAAATACCTGCCTGAATTCGCCACTGACTTCACATGGCCCGACCGTGACGACAAAGGCTACGGGCCGACGCTCGCCTGGAGTGCTTCCTATCACCTGATGGCGCTTGCTGGCCTCTACGAGGTAACCGGCGATGCGGAGTATCTCGAAGAGGCCCTCGCACTCATCGAGGCCGCCTTCACCAGGCGCGATTCGGATCTGGCGGCGAAGTATCCGCAGCGCAGTTATGTGGACTACTTCAAGCACCGCCCGCTCCGGAGCTGGGGCAAGTTCCGACCCGAGTGCGGCAACAGCTACATGGCCTTCATCTGCAACGTGGGCATGCCCCTGTACGGGATGGCCAGGTGCGTGCGACTCATCCGCGAGGGCGGCGAGGCAACTGCCCCCTACCTGCAGCGAGCCAACGCACTCGTGCCCATGATGGAAGCGGCGATTGCAGAGTTCGATGTTGACGGGCGCGAAGGCCCTGCCGAGGGCATGGGCTACTACGTCATGACCCACTACCAGGTCGCACCCAACAACATCAGCAACAGTGTCGGCCGCGCTCTCTTTGCGCTCTACGACATCACCGACAAGCCCGAGTATCTCATTAGAGCCACCAAGCTGGCCACCTTCTTCAAGAGCAAGCTCACCCATGTCGAGGATGGCGACTACTACCAGTGGGCTTACGAGCAACACACTCCTGACGGCCCGCCGGGCACGGGTGAGGACATCTCACACGCCGGCATCAACGCCCACTTTATGTATGTCGCCTGGGAGCACGGTGCCGCCTTCGACGACACCGACATGCAGCGCCTGGCAAGCACCTTCACCCATGCCTTCCAGCCCGATGCCACGGGCGGCTTCTCCTGGGACCTGGGGAAGCCCGACAGGCGCAACCTTTCCCAGTCCGCCCGCTGGCTGTTCCTGGCCCGCTTCGATCCGGCTATCGAGCAGAGCTACCTGGAGTTCGTGGCCTCGCGCGGCGATGTCGGCCCGGCCAGCCCAACTCTCGCCGCCCTGGCCTACAGCTACCTCCTCCGCGCCCGCAAGTTGCGGGCACAGGACCAGGCCGCCGACTAGCCCCACGACACACAGCACACCGCAAGTACCCTGGGGCATCAACCCCAAATTGGAGGCGCGTCAGATGCAAACCACCAGCCACATCGCAGTCGCAGTGGCGGCCCTCGTCTTCCTCAGCAGTTGCACCGCTCAGCAGAATACCGCGCCCACCCTCGAAGAGCTCGGCGGGACCTATGTGCAGGGCTTCCTTGGCGCCGTGGCCATGCCGAAGGCTGACGACACCGGCTATGGCAGCCCGCTGGCATGGGGCACGTCATACGCCATGATGACCCTCAACCTGCTCTACGAGGCCACTGGCGACACCCAGTGCCTCGACAAGCAGCTTGACTTCATCGGCCAGATATTCACCAAACGCGACTGCGACCTGGCCGCCAAGTACAACGACCCGGACAAGTACAAAGACTACCAGCGCAGCCGCGTCATGAAGAACTGGGGCACCGGCGCCTACTCCAAGGGCGAGTACACCTGCTGGGCCGTCCATACCGGCATGATCCTCTACCCGATGGCCGAATTCGTCCGCATCGTCCGTGCCGGCGGCGACGCCACGGCCACATACGCCCAGCAGGTCGAGCAGTACGTCCCGCTCATGGAGCAAGCCATCAAGGAGTACGACTCCGAATGGCGCGACGGACCCGAAGCAGGCCAGGGCTACTACCTCTTCCCGGAGAGCACCAGCTCACTCAGCGGCAAGCTCCTCCCTCTCAACCAGATGAATGCACCCGGACGCGCGCTCTTCGCTCTGCACGACATCACCGGCAAAGACGAATACAAAGACAAAGCCGAGAAGCTCGCCGCCTTCACCAAAAGCAAGCTCACCCACATCGAAGACGGCGACTACTACGTCTGGGCATACTGGGCCAACCCAGCCACCGCCCCTCCAAGCAGCGGCGAGGACGTCTCCCACGCCGCCATCAATGCCCACTTCATGTACCTGGCCTGGGAGCATGGCGCGACCTTCGATAACACTGACATGGCTCGCCTGACGCGCACTTTCACCACCGGACTCTATCTCGGCGACGGGCAGTTCTCCTCCACTGTCGGCGGCCGCAAGTCCAACGACAAGTACACTCCCCAGCTTACTCGCTGGACTTTCCTGGCCCGCTTCGACCCCGCCGTCGAGGATTACATGCTCGCATACATCGGCGCGCACCCGCAGGGCCAGCCCGGCGCGCTGGGTACCGTCAACGCTGCCATGGCCTATGCCTACCTCCTCCGCGCCCGCAACCTGTGTCAATAGCAGCCGCTCCCGGAATCCGCCCGCCGGTTGCCTCCACAGGCAACAGGTGGTATCCTGTGAGGCATGCTCATGTCCGCCGCGATTCAGAAAAGGTGACCTACCATGTGCAATACTGCCGCTTATGTCGGCTCACAGCCCGCTGCACCTATCCTGCTCGACCTCATCGAGGCTGAAGAAGGCCTCTGGGGCGGCCATTACACCGGCCTCGCCACCATCCATGAGGGCAAGATCTACTACGACAAGGTCATCGGCGATGCCGCCCATCTGCGCCGCACCACCGCTGCCGAGACCTTTCCCGGCACCATCGGCATCGTCCACAGCCGCACTCCCAGCGGCGGCGATCGCGAATGGGGCCAGCCGTTCCTTGACTCCGACCAGGCCCTCGCCTACCTCGCCCAGGGCTCGATGGGCTACTGGGCCGAGAGGACCGACACCGCGCTCATGGCCGGGCAGCTTGCCGAGGCCGGTCACACCTTCCGTTCCAGTTCCGACATCTCCATCGGCGCTTACCCACAGCTTCCCGACGGCACCTGGACCCACACCAGCGAGGTCATGGCCCACTGGATAGCCGTGCATCTGGCTGAGACTGGCGAGCCCGAGCAGGCCATCCGCAGGGCCTTCACCGACTGGCCCGGCGAGATCATGGGCCTCTTCGTTTCTCTCTCGCACCCGGATACGCTCTATGGCGCGCGCTTCAATCAGCCGATATGCGTGGGCCGCGACAATGCCGGGACCTATCTCGCAAGCAGCCCGATGGCCTTCCCGCGCGATTTCGCCTGGCAGACATGGGTCCCGCCGTGGTCGGTCATCGCCGTGGCCGCTGACGCCCTGAGGATCACGCCGCTCTGCCCGCCGGACGAGGCTCTCGCTGATGACATAGATAGGGGACAGGCCCGCGAGGCAATTCTCCAGCACTTGGCCGACGGGGAGTCCCGGACGGCACCGGAGCTCTGTGGCGCAGTCTCGGCCCTCTCGCAGCGCGAGGATCGCATCGTCAGTTGCGACCCGCTCTATCAGGTCCTCACCGACTTGGAGAACGAGGGGGTCATCTCACACGAGGTCGCTCGCGTACAGGGCTCAGCAGAGGGCCTCACCGCCCCCCAATTCCGCTTCCACGTGCTTCCCTGAACCAGCCCAACCATTGCTCCTCTGCCTCCTCCCTCTCCGCCTTTCGCCTTTACCGTTTGCCTTCGCTGTTCTTCACGCTCCGCGCAGCGGAGCGGCGGGGTCTGGGGTTTCTGACCCCAGCGGGGAGTGGGGCAGCGCCCCACGACGTTGCCTTTGTCGTTGCCTTCTGCCTCTGCCTTCCCTTCTCTCCGCCTTTTGCCTTTGCCGTTTGCCGTTCGCCTTTCACTTCACATACTGCTCCAGCCACGTTTTCAGCGATTCCGCGCCACCAACCCATTGGTACCGCGCCACAACCTTCCCGTCATCGAACAGGATCACGGTCGGCAGAACGCGCACCATATACGTCCCTGACGTCTCCACACAGTCGTGCAGCTTGCCCTCCATGAACTTGACGCGGCCCTTGTACTCGCGTCCCACGGCCTTGAACACCGGACTGAGCGCCTTGCATCTCCCGGATGCCGCCGACATGAACGCCACCAGCACCGGCCCCTCTGCCTGCAGCACCTCCGAGGCGAAGTTCTCATCACTCAGCACTACCTTCGGCGTCACAACCAGGCCCTCAGGCTCAGCCAACCCCTTCGGGTTCAGGTCCGGGATCTCCGCAAGCCACTTCGCATGTCCGTCGGCATACGCATAGCAGTTACCGCCCTCATGCCGCCCCGGATCGCACACTGCCTCCCGGCCGCCGGTCGCATTTCTTGTCCCCACATGCGAGTCGAAAAACAGCACCATTTCCGACGGTCTCTGCAGTTCCTTGATATTCACTCCGCTCAGCACCGCATTCATGGCATACCCATACTCCAGATCCGGCGCCGACGGGCACTTGAATATCGCTTCATTCTTGATGTACGGCATCAACTCATCCACCCACTTGTCCGCATCCGGCAGCTTGCCGTCATGGTCATCCACCCACATCATCGCGCCCAGCGCCAGTTGCTTCAGGTTGCTCAGGCACGCCGACTGACGCGCAGCAGGCCTTTGTGTGGCCGCCGCCTGCCCTATCTTGTCCATAAAGTCGCGGAACCGCGCGGGCATCCGCTCAACAGTGGACTTCAGGTCCACCTTCCATTTCCCGTCCTGCCGCCGCATCGTCAGCGGGAACGCTTCCGGCTCAAACAGCACTTCTGCATCGTCCCCTTCGAGCTTCTGTGGCTTTTCCGGGGTCTCCGCAAGCATCGTCAGGAACACCAGGATCGTCTGCGCCATCCGCATCCGGTGTTTCTCCTGCGGGTCATCGGGCATTATAATGAACTCCGTAATTGCCTCCTCCGGGTTCCTCCCCTGAGTATTGCCACTCATCATATCCTCAAAGAACTGCTGCATCCGCACCACCGTCTGCACCGGGCCCTCAACCTCAACTGGCGCGGGCAGCGCTTCGGCTGGCGGGGCGTCCGCAGGCGGCGGGGGCGGCGCGCCAGGCGGCATGGGCGGCGCGTCAGGCGGCATGGGCGGTGGGGGCGGCGGGGGCTGCGCAACACCAGCCGCCACCAGCAGGCATACCATCGCCAGACTCAGCACCGCAATCAGTAGCGATTTCATCATCTTCCCTCTTCTGGATCCATTCGGCATCTATCCATCCAATCGTACTGTCTTCCTTATGTGTATCA
>Ga0180431_10003135_pt1 | contig 21493 bp, 27 predicted proteins | sample SS_ome_11_FD_132459 | JGI IMG/M metagenome (GOLD analysis project Ga0180431, IMG submission 132459) | Hypersaline lake sediment archaeal communities from the Salton Sea, California, USA - SS_1_MS_1 metaG | ecosystem: Environmental > Aquatic > Non-marine Saline and Alkaline > Hypersaline >...
CGAACTGGGGCGCAAGTACGGGCTCCACGTCAGCCTGAACTTCCACCGCGGCCCGGGCTACTGCGTCAACAAGCCTCAGCGCGAGCCGTTTTCGCTCTGGACCGACAAGCGCGCCCAGGACGCCTTCGTGCACCACTGGGAGGTGTTCGCCAAGCGCTACAAGGGCATCGACTCAAAGCACGTGAGCTTCAATCTCATCAACGAGGCCCCCAGGCCCAAAAAGGGCGGCATGTCGCGCGAGCAGTACGTCAGCGTGATGACCCGTACGGTAGAGGCCATCCGCAAGATCAGCCCCCGCCGCACGATCATCATCGACGGGCTGGCCTACGGGAACCTGGTCGTGCATGAGATGATTCCCACGAAGGTCGCCCAGAGCGTTCACGGCTACACGCCGGCCCAGATCAGCCACTACCGGGCAAGTTGGGTCGACCGCAAGTCGAGCTTCCCCAAGCCGACCTGGCCGCTGAAGCGGAAGGACGGCACGATCTGGCACAGTCGCTCCACGCTCGAGAAGCACTACGCCCCGTGGGCCGAGCTGGCCCGTAAGGGCATCGGCGTCCACTGCGGCGAGGCCGGGGGATACAACCGCCCCCCCCACCAGGTCTTCCTGGCGTGGATGACCGACGTGATGGAGATCCTGGCGTCGCACGGCATAGGCTACGCGCTGTGGAACCTCCGCGGGACGTTCGGCGTGGTCGACTCCGGACGAAAAGACGTCGCGTACGAGGACTTCCACGGCCACAAGCTCGACCGCAAACTCCTGGACCTGCTGCGGCGGCATTGAGGGGAGACGACCATGGAAATGTTCGGGGTGTTGTTCATTTACGTCTTGATTGCCGTGACGGCGATTGCAGCGGTCTTGTTCATCGACTACAGCATATGCGAACTGTCCCGCAGGGCATTTGTCGCGGGGCTTGTCTTGGCTTTGATCGCAGCGTTCCTGATCTACGGAGTCTGCACAGCCGACCCGAGGGACGACGAACTCGATAGCTCTCGCTATCAGCGGGCATGCCCCCACGCTGCGTGTGGGAGCATGGCACCGCCGCCCTGTTGAACCGCTCGAACGTTTGCGGTATCGTTCCCGCAAGCGTCTTTCTGAAAGGACCCGGACAATCAGCGATCACTTGGCCATGAGAAATGACGTCATCGAGCGGCTGCGGGAGCAGCCGGAGATCTCGGTGCTGGTCGTGGGGGCGGGCATCAACGGGGCGGCGGTGTTCCGCGAGCTGGCCCTGCACGACGTGGACGCCGTGCTGATAGACCGCGGGGACTTTTCGTGCGGCACGTCGGCGGCGCCGTCGCGAATGGTCCACGCGGGGCTGCGCTACCTCGAGTTTGGGGAGCGCAAGCTGGTCCGGGAGGGCGTGCACGAGCGAAACCTGCTGCTCCAGAACGCCCCCCACTACATCTTCCCGCTGCCGACCACCATCGTGCTGCGCTCGCGTTGGGCCGGCACGTGGGGCGTGATCGCCAAGGCCCTGCACCTGCCGACGGGCAAGCGCCCCCCCTACCGCGGGGCGTGGATGGTCAAGCTCGGTCTGAAGGCGTACGACCGCTTCGCCGAGCAGAACCGGCAGATGCCGACGCATCATTTCACCTCGCGGGCCGAGGCCCTCAATCGCCGCCCGGCACTGCACCCCGGCACGATCGGCACGGCGACGTACTACGACGGGTGGGTCAGCTATCCGGAGCGGCTGTGCATGGAGCTTGCCTTCGACGCCGAGGCGATGAGCGCCAAGGCCCGGGCACTGAACTACGTCTCGCTCCAGGCTACCGCCGACGACGCCGTCACGCTGCGCGACGAGCTGACCGGCGAACAGTTCACCGTCCGCCCCAAGGCCGTCGTCAACGCCGCCGGCGCGTGGATCGACTCGGCCAACAGCCGACTCGGCCACGACAGCATGCTGATCGCCGGCACGAAGGGCGGGCACCTCCTGCTCGACAACGACGAACTGCTCGAAGCCCTCGACGGGGAGATGCTCTTCTACGAAACCCCCGAGGGCCGCGCCGTGATCGCCCTGCCCTGGCTGGGAAAGCCGCTGATCGGCTCGACCGACATCCGCATCGAAGACCCCGACACCACCTACTGCGACGAAGACGAGATCGACTACATTATCGGCTGCGTCAAGCACGTGCTGCCGGATATCACGATCGATCGATCGCAGATCCTCAGCACGTTCTCGGGCGTGCGTCCCCTGCGGGCCATGACCGCCGCCACCACCGGGCAGATGAGCCGTTCGCACTACTGCGACGTGTCCGGTCCCGCGCCGGGGGCGAACTTCTGCGTCTACTCGATGATCGGGGGCAAGTGGACGCCCTTCCGGGCGTTCGGCGAGCAGGCGATGGACAAGCTGCTGGCCCAGTTCAACATGACCCGCAAGGGCAGCACCGAGTCGATGCCCATCGGGGGCGGCAAGGACTTCCCCCGGACAGACCAGGCCCGTGCGCAGTGGATCGCCCGGGTGGCCGAGTCGAGCGGCCTGGCTCCCGAGCGAATCGACACGCTGCTGTTTCGCTACGGCACGCGGGCCGAGCAGGTCGCGGCGTTCTGCGCCGAGCGGGGCGATGAGCCGCTGGAGCACCACGAATCGTACACCGCGCCGGAAGTCGATTTCATCGTCCGCAACGAACGCGTCTGCCACCTGGACGACCTGGTGCTGCGGCGTACGGCGATTGCCCTGCTGGGCGAGCTTCAGGCCGACCGACAGCTCCTGGACGAACTCCTGGCGATTGCCGCCGGCGTGCACGACTGGACGGACGAGCAGGCGGCGGACGAGCGGGCCCGGACCGTCGAGATCCTTCGCGAGAAGCACCGGATCAGTCTCGAGTAGTCCAGCCGCGCGTCCGGGACGTGGCACGCACGACAACATGGGGGGCCAAGCAGTGGCCGTGGACCCACGCGACGAACCGCGGCCCGTTGCGTGGCGTGCGGGGGCGTGATAGCCTGTCAGTGCCGCGCGCCTCGGGCGTGCGTCGACCGCGCCGTTGCAGACGATTCGGAGAACGGATAATGAGGGCAAAATTTGCTGTGTTTTTCGTGTGTGTGTCGGCCGCGTGCGCGTGCGACAGTGCGGGTGCGGCGGACTGGCCCGAATGGCGCGGCCCCAACCGTGACGGCATCTGCCGCGAAACGGGCCTGCTGAAGAGATGGCCCCCCGGGGGGCCGAAGCTGCTCTGGCAAATCCGCGGGATCGGGCAGGGCTACAGCGGTCCGGCCGTCGTGGGCAACGTGCTGTACACGATAGGTGACAGGAACGGCAAGGTCACGGTCCTGGCCCTGGATGTCGCCGCCGCCGGCAAGCGGGTCTGGGCCTCGGCCATCGCGCCGGTGACCTACAAGGGCCACTTTCCCGGCACCCGATGCACGCCGACCGTCGAGGGCGGGCGCGTCTACGCCCTGGGCGCCGGCGGGGTGCTGGCCTGCCTCGAGCAGGCGACCGGCATGAAGATCTGGTCGCTGAGCTACGTCAAGGACTTCGGCGGCGTCGTGCCGCGGTGGGGCTTTGCCGAGTCCGTGCTGATCGACGGCCCGTGGGCAATCTGCACGCCCGGCGGGCCGAAAGGTTCCATCGTCGCGCTCGACAAGACCACCGGAAGGGTCGTCTGGTCCGCCAAAATCGGAGACAAGGCGTCCTACTCGTCGATCGTGAAGGCCGAACTGGCCGGGGTGAAACAGTACGTGGCCTTCACGGCCGACAGGGTCGTCGGCGTCCGGGCGAACGACGGCAAGCTGCTCTGGCAGTTCAAGGACCCGGATCACACGGCCAACTGGGGCGACGTGAACGTCGTGACGCCCGTCGTCTCGGGCGATACCGTTTACGCCTCCAGCGACTACGGCGTCGGCGGCGGCCTGGCCAAGATCGTCCGCACAGCGGACGGCCTTCGCGCCCAGAAGACATGGTTCACCAAAGAACTGAAGAACCACCACGGGGGGGTGATCCTCCTAGACGGGGCGCTTTACGGCTGCGACAACCCCGGGGCGCTGACCTGCCTGGACCACAAGACCGGCAAGGTCCTCTGGAAGAGCAGGAAACCGGGCAAGTGCTCGGTGCTCTACGCCGACGGCATGCTCTACTGCCGAGACGAGAAAGGCCCGATCACACTCGTCAAGGCCACGCCCAAAGGGTACATCCAGGCCGGGCGGTTCGACCAGCCCCGGCGCAGCAAGGCCAAGGCTTGGCCGCACCCGGTCATCGCCAACGGCCGGCTCTACATCCGCGACCAGGATCTGCTGCTGTGCTACGACGTTCGCGCCGACAGCCGCGTGAGCAAGTAGCCGCCAGCCGATGATTCTCGTTGGCGGGAGACCGAACCGGTGAAGAGACCCCTGAAGATCGGCCTGATCGTTGTTGCGGTGATCCTTGGCGTCGGGTTGTGGTTCTGGCATGAGTACACCACCAGACCCATCAAGCCCGACCTCGAGGCCAAACTGAATAAGCTCGTCCGCAAGTTCCCTGAACTCAAGCCGATGCACGAGAAAGCGAAGAGTGACGGCGTGATCACCCTGCGCGAAGCAAAGGAAATGGTCGACCGCGTGAAGCACAAGGTCAAGAAGCCCGGCTAGCTTGGCCTCGGCGCTGACAACCGGCCCGGGGCGATGGCTGTGCGGAGAAAGGAGATCGACCGATGACACGTGCAAGGATGATCTGTCTGGCCACGGTGCTGCTGACTGTGGCGCGTGCCGGGGTTGCCCAGGCGCCCAAGCGGCTGCCGGCCTTTCCCGGGGCCGAGGGTTTCGGCGCCGTGGCCGCCGGGGGGCGCGGGGGTCGCGTCATCAAGGTGACCAACCTCAAGACGCGCGGGCCCGGCAGCCTCCAGGCCGCCTGCCAGGCCACCGGGACCAGGATCGTCGTCTTCGACGTCAGCGGGGTCATCCCCGGACCGGTCACCATCACCTCGGGCAGGCTGACCATCGCCGGGCAGACCGCGCCCGGGGCCGGGATCACCATCGAAGGCATTCTCGCCACGAAGTACCGCATCCAGCCGCCCTGCAACGACATCATCATCCGGCACCTTCGCGTCCGTCCGCGCCCGCTGCGGCGAAAGGCCGCCACCGGCGACTGCCTGCAGATCACCAACGTCAATCGGCTGATGATCGACCACGTCTCGTGCTCGTGGGGCTCGGACGAGAACGTGGACCTGTGCCACTCCAGCGAGGTCAGCGTGCAGTGGTGCGCGATCGAGGAGTCCGACCCGCGCGGGCACGTCAAGGGACAGCACAACTACGGGATGATTATCGGCTACAGCGGCTACGACGTGACGGTGCACCACAATCTCTTCGCCCACCACCAGAAGCGGGCGCCCCTGATCGGGTGCGACGTCGTCGACCATCGCAACAACGTCATCTACAACATGCTCCTGCCTTTCATCTTCCACCCCACCAGCATGAACCGCCGCAATCCCGGCAAGCCCTTCAGGTTCAATCTCATCGCCAACACGTTCCAGTCCGGCCCGAACGTGCATGGCCATATGAAAGGCCGCACCTTCGACAAGCTCATCTGGAACCGCCCCAACACGCACCTGCACGCCTCGGGCAACACCTGCTCCTGGCTGCCCGCCGACAAGGCCACCTCCACCGCCCGGCCGCTGGCCGAGAGGCCCTGGCCCGCCCCGCCGGTCAAGACCCAGACCGCCAAGGCCTCCTGCGATCTCGTCCTGGCCCGGGCCGGGTGCTTCCCCAGAGACGCCGTCTCGAAGCGCACGATTGAAGAAGTCCGCGCCGGCACAGGCTCCTGGGGCCGCCACGAACCGTCCGGCGGCCTCATGACCGGCCTGAGACCCGCCAAGCCCCCCAAGGACACCGACGCCGACGGCATCCCCGACACCTGGGAACGCGCCCATAGCCTCGACCCCGCCGACGCCTCCGACGCCGGGAAGACCGTCCCCGCCGGTGCATCAGTGAAGGACCGCCACAAAGGCTACACCTGGATCGAGTACTACATCAACGACCTCGCCGACAAGCTCGTCGCGAGCTGACACCTTGAACCATGGCTGGGTTGGCGGGGATCAGAAGTTGGTCCGGCGGGTGGGGTACTTCTGGCGGGCGGTTTCGATGGAGGCGGCGAAGTCCCGACAAAAGGCGGACAGGGGAAAGTGCTCGATGACGGTCTGCCGGGCGGCCTGGCCCATGCGGGCGGCCAGGTCGGCGTCGGCGAGGAGGCGCTCGGCGCAGCGGCGAAGCTCGGCCGAGTCGTCGCTGAGATAACCGCTGACGGCGTCGACAACCGGCGAGGTCGGATGGCGGTTGCCCAGGACGGGCAGGCCGGCGGCCATCGCCTCGAGCGTGGCCATGTTGTATCCGTCCTCGTAGTCGGTCCGGGCGGTGTGGATGTAGAAGCGGTGCCGGCTGAGGATGCCCTTGAGGTCGTCCCAGTTCTCAGCGGCGCTGACGCCGGGCATGGCGGGGTTGTGCCCCACCAGGCGGACGGGCAGGCCCGCGAATGCCGACTCATGGAAGTCCCACATCAGGATGTGCCTGCGGTCGGTGATGTGGTTGGATATCCGCAACCCGGCGGCGACGTCGCCGACGTGCGGCGGATAGTCGTCGGCGTCCACGGCGAACGGGACGATGTCGTCGGTCAGGCCCCAACTGGCGCCCTTGAGCGCCGAGCACGCCACCGCGTGGGCCCCCGTCAGGGCCAGGTAATGCGCGAGCATGGCGCTGAGCTTCTCGGGAGGCAGCGTGGCGTTCTCCTCTCGGGCGCGGCCTTCGAGGGTCGAGTGGATGACCACCAGCCGCGGGCCCGGCAGGTGCTTGACGTCAAGCATGTCGGAGATGTTGTGCGCGATGATGCAATAGTACGGCTCGCGCGAGGGCAGGACGTCGTCCAGGGTGACCAGGCGTGCGTTGGGCGGGACGGGGCGCATCTGTTCGTCCCAGGTCTGCTTGTACCGCCCGGACAGGCCGACGATCACGTCCATCGGCCGGTCGAACCCGCCCAGTTGATAGACCCAGGCTTCGTGACAGTTGAAGACGAGGAGACGTTCGGCCCTACTCACTTGCGGATTGACCGAGGATGGCCTCGGCGGCGCGTGCGGCAGCTTCGGGCGTGTCCAGCAGTCCCTCGGCCAGAAGCCTCTTGGCCTCGGCCACGGCGGCGGGGTCGACCTCCTCGGCGGCCTGGGCCTTGTCGATGTAGGTCCTGGCCGATTCGGCGACCTCGACACCGGTATCGCCTGCGGGGCGTTCGGCCGCCTTGTCGGGCCGCTGACCGGCCGGACCTTTCCCCCCGGCCAGGCCGGGCGCTTCGTAACCGGATATACCGTCTATGTTCACCTTCCTGCTCCTATCCCGGGCGGATGGACCGGTCTCCCGTGAGTATCCTCGGCCATCTTGCCGGTATCCGGACAGGCTTTCTTGCAGAGCTTTTTCATCGTCTCGGCGTCTCTCGGCGTGTCGCGTCCGGCTGGGCCATGGTGTTGAGCCGTTGGCGCGGGGCCCCTACGGGCCCGGCGCGCGGGCGTCGGCCGGGGTCGGCAGCGTGGCGACGACCTCGTGGGCTATGAACTTCCGAAACGTCGCCGGACTCATTCGGGCCATGCGCCAGCTCGCCGGTTCGTATTCCCGGCGCATGGTCGTCTCGAACCACCGCTTCATCCTGTCCTCGGTCTGCTTCTCGGTGGTGTCCCATGTATAGTCGACGGCCCAGATGATCGTGCCTTTTCTCAGGTCCAGCAGCCTCAGCAGCAGGCCGGTCTCCAGTCTCGGGTGGGTGGTGAACTGCGTGACGGCCCCGAAGAGGACGGCGTCGGACTGGAGCTGCTCCTGCATGGTGCGGACCTCCTCGAACGACAGCGGCGTTCGCTTGTTCAACGCCAGGTCCCGCAGGGCCGGGTGCGTCTGCGGCAGCCTCTCGACGTGGAACACGTGCGAGCCCTGAAGGCCCTTGGCCAGCGCCTCGGTCATGCCGCCGGCGTTGGGCTCCCCGCCGCGGTCGGCCCGCAGGTCCACCAGGACCACCCTGCGGACGTTATCGAGGCAGCGGGAGGACTCGACGAAGTACCCGATGGGCGGCGCCGCGGCGCGCCCGCATCCCGCGCAGAGCACCGCGCCGCACAGGCACAACCCCGCCAGGACCTCACCCCGCCGCGCCATCAGGCACCTTGCCTTTCTGCCCGGTCTGGGCGCCCTTGGCGGCGGTCTTGTCGGGCGTCTGTTCGGCCGTCTCGCCGCCCAGAAGGCGGATGATGTCGACGAGCTTCTGCATCTCCAGCACGTGGGCATCGAGGGTCTCCTTGCGGAAGCCCAGCACGTTGTCCTTCCAGCGGGCCAGGTCGACCGTCAGTGCGGCCAACTCGGTGTTGGCGTCGGCCAACTCCTTCTTGACCTGCTCCAGATCCCGCTTGTCTTTGGCCGCCGCGTCGGCCAACACGCGGTTCTTGTCCCGAAGGGCCTCGTTGTCCTTCTGAAGCGTCATGCACTTGTCGGCCAGGGCCGCGTACTTCTCCGACAGCTCGTTGACCTTTTCCATGGCGCTCTTCTGTCCGGACGCGGCGGGGTCCAGGCCGCGGGCCGACCCGCGGTCGGGAGCCGGCGTGATGGCGGTCTGCCTCGGCGCGCAGCCGACCAGCATTACGCATGCGGCCGCCACAGCCAGCGTCGTCACGATTGTCTTCATAGCGGGATCTCCTCGGTATTCTCAGTGCGATTGTTTGTCAGTGTCCTTGTATTCCACGGGGTCCCGGGCAGCAGTCCGGCCGTGCACGTCGATCCGCTCACGGCTCCTGCGGCGCGGCGCACAGGCAGTTCAGGTAGAACGTGCTTCCGCAACTGCACGTGACCTCGACGATGGCCTGGGCGGCGTTCTGCTCGACGATCCGCGCCTGGGGTTCCGCCGTCTCAGTCCCGCCCGGTGCGGCGTCATGGCCGAGGCGGCAGGGCTGTGCGAGCTTGACCATTTGGCATTTCACGATACCCATGTTGTTCTCTTACCTCTCACCTCGCAGCCGCTAGGCCAGGTAGTCCACGGTGTGCCCGTCGCCGTCCTGGTCGTCGAGCGTCTCGTCATCGTTCTGGTCGACAGGCTCCGGTGGCGGGTCCGGCGGACGCTTGCGCTTGCGACGCTGCTGACGCTGGCGGTTCTTCTGGTCGTCGACGGCATGGGTGATCGCCGTCAGGTGCGAAACCTCCAGCCCGCCCTGGACGGTGTTTTCCGCTGCGGTGGTCATGACAGTCCCTTCAGTTTCATGGACAGCTTGAACAGCGCGCTGGCGTGCAGTTGGCTTACGCGCGACTCGGTAATCTCCAGCACCTGGGCCGTCTCCTTCATCGTCAGGTCGCGGTCGTAATACAGCAGGAGGATCTTGCGGTCCCGGTCGGGGAGCTCCCTGATCGCCTCGGCCAGTCGCCGAGACAGTTCGTTCCTTTCGGCCGTCACGTCCGGGCCGGGGCCCTGGTCCGGAGGCACCAGCGACCGCATGGGCGACCGACCGTCGCCCATGCCATGGATCGACAGGAAGTGCGCCCTGCGGGCCTCCTCGAACGTCTTGTAGAGCTTTTCGACGGGCAGGTCGGTCTCGGCGGCGAGTTCGGCGTCGGTGGGTTGACGGCCCATCTGCCCGGCCAGCCGCTGATGCGCCGCCTCGATCCGACGCAGCACGGCGAACATCGCCGCGGGGGTGAACGATCGGCTTCTGAGTTCATCGATGACCGCCCCGCGAATGCGAATGTAGGCGTACGTCTTGAACGCCACGTCCCGCCCGGGGTCGAAGCTTCGGGCGGCCTTGACCAGCCCGACGGTGCCGGCCGAAATCAGATCGTCGTAGTCCTCTCGGCTGCGGACCGAATCGGCGATCTTGTTGACGATGTGCTTGACGAGCGGAAGGTGCTGCAGGATCCACTGCTCCTGGGTGGCTTCCCGGCTCTGGCGGGCGTAGGCCTGGCTGACCCGCGCCTGGAGTATCTTCGCGGGGACCTTGCCGGCCGGAGGTTGGCGGGTCTGCACGGTCACGGCTGGGCATCCTTGTCCGGCCCGGGCTTGGGCGCACTGCTGACCACGGCGTCGACCATGATGTTCAAGGCGGTCTTTCCGGCGAAGCTGACCACGACGTAGAGCGCGGCGGCGGCAGCGAGGGCGCGCATGGCCGCGTCGAACGTCGGCACGCCGCACGCCAGGGCGATCCCGGCCAGGACCAGGAAGCCGAACAACGCTATCGTCAACGCCAGTCGTCGCATGCCTCGTTCCGTCAGTTCGTGTTTCGCTTACAGGACATATCGGTTATCCGGCCGTCACGAGTTCGGCCTGAGGCGGGGGCGCCTCGAGCGAGACGGTGGCCACGGCCTCGACGTCGGTGCCCATGACGATTTCGTCGTAGGCGATGACGGGCAGTTGGGGCATTTGCCTGGCGAGGATCCTGGCCAGGTGCGGGCGGACGCGGGAGTCGCACGCGAGCACGACCGTGTCGAAGCCCTTGTCCATCGCCGAGCGCCAGGCCTCGCCCACCTGGCGCCCGAGGTCCAGCATGCGCTCGGGAGCAACGTTCAGCCCCTCCCCGTCGGCGTCCTTTTGAATGCCGTCGCGCAACTCGTATTCCAGGGACGGGTCCATCACGATGGCCTTGATCTTCCCGTCGGATTCGTGCTGCTCGGTGATCGTCCTGACCAGGGCTTTTCTGCCCAGTTCGGTCAGGACCGCCGGGTCTTTGGTCCGGTGGGCGTGGTCGCCGAGGCTCTCGAGTATCTGCGTAAGGTCCCGCACCGGGATACCGTCCTTCAGCAGGCCCTGGAGAACGCGGTGAACCAGCCCTACCGGCACCACGTCGCCCACCACGCTGTTGACCAGGGCGGGCTGGCTCTCGCGGAGGCGGTCGACGAGCTGCTGCACGTCGTCGCGCCCGAGCAGTTCGTGCGCGTGGGTCCGCAAGATCTCCGACAGGTGGGTGATCAGCACCGATTCCGGATCCACGACCGTATAGCCGAGCATCTGGGCCTCGGCCTTCTGGCTCTCGGTGATCCACAGGGCCGGCAGGTCGAACACGGGCTCTCGGGCGGCCTGGCCGGATATCGGCTTCTGGACCGTGCCGGGGTCCATGGCCAGGTGCTTGTCCGGTTCGAGTTGCCCGCTGGCCACCACGTGGTTGTGCAGGCGGATCTGGTAGGTATTGGCCTCGAGCAGAGGATTGTCGCGCAGGCGGACCAGGGGCAGCACGATGCCCTGCTCCTGCGCGAACTTGCGCCGCAGCGGGGCGATGCGGTGGGACAGGCTGGTCTTGCGGCGAGGGTCGATGATCTTGATCAGGCGCGACCCGACCTGAACGGCGATCCTGTCCACGTCCAGCAGTTGCTCGACGGGCGCTTCGGCCGGCTCGGGCGGCGCCGCGGGAGCCTGCTTGCCCTCGGTGGCCGCCTCCTGATGCTTCAGGGACCGCGCCACCAGGCCGATGCCCACCGCCAGGACCACGAACGGAGCCTTCGGAAACCCCGGAACCAGGATCATGCCCGCCAGCACGAAGGCAGCGATCATCAGCGGTCGGCTCCGCCCGAGCATCTGACCGGCCAGGTCGTCGCTCAGGTTCCTGGCGCTGCTGGCCTTGGTGACGAGGAACCCGGCCGACGTCGAGATGATCAGTGCGGGGATCTGGCTGACGAGGCCGTCCCCGATGGCCAGTATACCATAGGCCCCGGCCGACTGTGACGCGTCCATGCCTCGGCTCATGCCGACGATGAACCCCCCGATGAGGTTAACGGCGGTGATGATGAGCCCGGCGATGGCGTCGCCGCGAATGAACTTGCTGGCCCCGTCCATGGCGCCGTAGAACTCGCTCTCGGAGACGATCTTCTTGCGGCGCTCGCGGGCCTGGTCCTCTCCGATCAGCCCGGCGTTCAGGTCCGCGTCGATGGCCATCTGCTTTCCCGGCATCGCGTCCAGGTTGAACCGGGCCGACACCTCGCTGATGCGCTCGGCGCCCTTGGTGATCACCACGAACTGGATGATCACCAGGATCAGGAACACCACCAGCCCGACCACCAGGTTGCCCCCCACCACGAAGTTGCCGAACGTCGCGATGATGGCCCCGGCGTCGCCGTTCAGGAGGATCAGGCGCGTCGACGCCACGTTCAGCGACAGGCGGAAAAGCGTCAGGAACAGCAGCAGCGAGGGAAACGCCGACAACTCGATCGACTCCCGGGCCGACAGGACGATGAGCATGGTGGCCAGGGCAATGGCGATCGAACAGCTCAACAGCATGTCGAGCAGGAAGGTGGGCAGCGGCAGGACGAGCGTGGCCAGCACGGTCGCCAGGCCGATCGCCAGCATGATATCGCTGTTGCGCGTTATCCTCGTCAGAAGACCCGCGCGGTTGCCGCCAGGTGCGGCCGGCAGGGATTGTCGGCTCGGCTCATCCATGGCTGTTCACGGTGCCGCGCTGTTTCTTGAGGCGGTAGATCATCGCCAGGACCTCTGCGACGGCGACGAAGAGTGTCTGGGGGATGGTCTGGCCGATGTCGACGGCCTTGTATACGGCCCGGGCCAGTTCGGGCCTGTGCACGACGGGCACGTTGTTCTCCTCGGCGATGTCCTTGATCTTCTGGGCCAGAAGGTCCGGGCCCTTGGCCACCACCATCGGGGCGTTCATCATCGACGCGTCGTACTTGACGGCCACCGCCACGTGGGTCGGGTTGGCCAGCACGACGTCCGCCTCGGCGACGTCCTGGAGCATCCGCCTGCGAGTCATCGCGATCTGCATCGCCCGCATACGGCCTTTCAGTTCGGGGGCCAGTTCGTAGCGCTTGCGCTCCTCCTTGACTTCCTGGCGGGTCATTCGCAGGCCTCGCTTGTACTGCCAGCGCTGGTAGAGCAGGTCCGCCAGGGCGACGACGGCCAGCCCGATCAGCACCCGCACCAGCACGCCGAAGACGATGCGGCCGCTCTCGGCGAGGATCCCGTCCAGCGGCGCGTGCCACAGCGCCAGGATCGCGTCCTTCTGGTCGGCCAGGTACACACCCGTGATCAGCAGGATCGCGGCCAGCTTGGCCAGAGAGACCAGCAGCTTGACCACGCTCCGCAGCGAGACGAGGTTCTTCAGCCCGTTGATCGGTGATATCCTGTCGAGCTTCGGCTTGACCGCCGTGGCCGACAGCGCCCACCCGCTGGAGACCAGCGAGGCCAGAACCGACGCCGCAGCGCCGGCTATCAGGAACGGCACGGCGGCCAGTATCGACCGCCCGAACGTGCTCTTGAGATGCCCGGCCATCTGGTCCACGTCCATCGGGCGGGCGATCTCGGCGCTGACCCCGGCCCGGACGGACGAGTAGACCCACTGGTAGAGTCCGGGTGCGGCCAGCGCCAGTGCCACGGCGAAGGCGGCCAACACCAGCACGGAGGGCACTTCCTGGCTGCTGGGGACCCTGCCTTCTCGGCGGGCCTTTCTCAACCGCTCTTCGGTCGGGGCTTCAGTGCGTTCTGAGGCGGGCTGGTCGGGCATGTCTCGATTGTCGATTCACGATTGATGATTGACGATTGCTGTGTCTATGCCATGAAGAACCGGCTCATCCAGTCAGCCAGTTCAAGGGTCAGGTCGTTCAGCAACGGCATCAGGGCCGCGGCCATCAGAAGCCCCAGGCCGATCCGCAAGGGGAAACTCAACACGAGTATGTTCATTTCGGGCAGGGTGCGCGCGATCACGCCGAGCAGGACCGACAGCACGACGAAGGCGGCGATCACCGGCCCGGCGAGTTTCATGCTGAACAGCATCATGGCGGTGCCGGCTTTGACCAAGGCGCTGACAAACATGCCCGTATCCGGCATGGATGCCAGGGGAAAGGCCTCGAAGCTGGCGTCGATGGTCAGCACGAGCAGGTGATGTCCCCTGGCGACCAGGAACAGCAGCATGAAGCAGGTCTCGAAGATCATGCCGACCGGCAGGGCCTGTTCGCCTGTCGTGGGGTCCACCACATTGGCAATGGCGAAGCCCATCTGCCGACCGGCGAACCGCGCACCGACCTGGACCGAGCGGTAGACCAGGTTGGCCGCCAACGCCAGGGCCAGCCCGCACAGGGCCTCGCTGATCATCATGACGATCGCGACGATGGGGGCCACGCGGACGGGTCCGAGGTCCGGCGGCGGGGTGGCCACGGCGAAGAAGATCGTCATCAGCAGGGCCATCGCCGCACGCACGCGCACCGGCAGCGCCCGCCAACTGAACAGTGGCAGCACGGCGAAGAACGCCGCCACACGCGACAGCACCAGCGCGAAAGGCAGGAATGTCGCTGTCCAGTCGCCCACGGCCCGTCACGCTCCCATCTCCCGCATGTGAGTGAACATCCGCATGGTGAACTCGACCGCCACGTTCATCATCCACCCGCCGAATACCAGGATCGAAATGCCCACGCAGAGGATCTTGACGATCACGCCCAGCGTCATGTCCCTGATGGACGTGACGGCCTGGAGCATGGCCACCAGCAGCCCGACCACCAGCGTCACCGCCAGGACCGGCCCGACCAGCATCAGGGCCGTCTCCATGGTGCTTCGACCGACGTACATGACAAAGTCGCTGTCCACGCCCTAGCCTCCCTGGAAACTCAGCACGAGTGTTTCGGCCAGCATCCGCCAGCCGTCCACAAGCACGAAGAGGATGATCTTGAACGGGAGCGAGATGATCGCCGGGGGCAGCATCATCATGCCGGCACTGAGCAGGATCGCTGAGATCACCAGGTCCACCAGCAGGAAAGGGATGAACAGCAGGCAGCCCATCTCGAAGGCCCGGCGGAACTCGCTGATGGCAAAGGCCGGCACGACCACGTGGGCCGAGACGTCCCCGGGCCTGTCCGGCAGTGGCGTCCCCGACATGTCCACGAAGAGCTTCAGGTCCTCCTTGCGCGTCTGCCGGAGCATGAAGTCCTTCAGAGCAGCCGTCGCCGTGTCCGCCGCCTCGGGAAACGTCTTCTGGTCGGCCAGGTAGGGCTTCAACGCCGTGTCGTTGATCGTCGCCAATGTCGGGGACATCGTGAACAGCGTCAGGAACAGCGCCAGCCCGATCAGCGCGATCGTTGGGGGGATGGCCTGCGTGCTCAGTGCCCGCCGGACGAACCCCAGCACGATGACGATCCGTGTGAACGAGGTCATCATGACCAGCGCGCTCGGCAGCAGGGCCAGGCCGAGGAAGACCACGGCCAGCTTGACCGGTGCGGACCAGTCCTCGTCGTCGGCGTCGGCCTCGGGGCGGGTGGCCTTGTTGACCGCTTCGAGGACCTGCCCGACCTCGGGCAGCGACCCGCCCGGGGCGGGGGCCGCCCCCGCGGGCGCTTCGTCCCCGCCGGCGGCGGGCTGGGCCAACGATACGCCGGGGCCAATCAGCACGGACAGCGCCAAACCGCAAGCGGTCAGGTACTTCACCGCCGAGATAGCGCGGCGCCCGTTCACGCGTCGTCCTCCGGTGCCTCGGCGGCATCGGCCCGGTCCATCTGCCGGGCAACTTCCGCGATATCGGGGAACGTCCCGCTCAACTCGGCCAGCATGCTCACCCGATCGCGGGTGGCCCCCAGCATGAACCGTCTCGAGGCCACCTCGACCAGGTGCACCGTGGTCCGCGGGCCCAGGTGGACCGTTTCCACGACGGTCATCTCGCGCCCCCCCGCCGAACGCAGCCGAGGCAGGAACTTCTTGGTCACGATCAGCGCCGCGGCCCCAAGGACCAGGATCACCACAACGTAGGCCAACAGCCGCCACAGCGTAGCCGAGGCGGTGTGTCCATTACCGCTGCGCCAGTACTCCCCGCTGGTCTTCGGACCCGGTGACGGTCTGCTGAAGGGCACAGCCGGCCTGCTCGTTGCCGGCCGGGTCGCCGGACGTGACGTGGCCGCCTGCGTGGCCGGATGCAACGTGGCCGGTCGGCTTCCGGGCGCCTGTGCGGAGGCAGCCCGATCGGTCGGTTGATCGTTCGCGGCCGCAGCCCGGCAGGGCCCGGCTACGACCAGAACCAACAGCGCCGCGACCGCAATCGCCCCTAACCCCGACGGTCTGATGCATCGTGAGACGGCGCGCGTGGAGATCATCATAACCGACGGTGATGCACACGGCGTGCCTCAAACGTAACTTACCTACGGAAATACTCTTAGATATACGGAGTTTCCCCTGCACCGGATGAAAAGCGCACGTCGCGTCGAAGAACTTGACGCCCCCGGTCCGGCCGACGACTCACGCGCCGCCCTCCGGGGCGCCCGGGGGGAGTATCTCGGTGATCCTCACGCCGAGGTGGTCCCCGACCACCACCAACTGTCCCGTGGCAAAGTGGACTCCGCTGAGATATAAGTCAATCGGCTCTCCGACCTTACGATCAAAGGCAATGATCGAGCCCCGCCCGGCCTGAAGCAGGTCGCGTATCTGCATCCTCGTCTTGCCGAGCGTGGCCGACACGAGCAGACTCGAATCCAGGAGGATGTCAATCTGGCCCTGTTCGCCCGAGGCGCCGGTGGGGGCGACTTCCGGCAGTTCGGCCTGTCTGACCTCGACGCCGTCCTGGGCGGGGGCTTCGGCTGTGGCTGCATCCGTCATGTTTGTAATCCCTTTGCTTTCAGGCGTTAATGTCATCCGACACGGAGCCGGCGTCCGCGGCGCCTTCTCGCATGACCTCGGTGAGGCACACCGCGTTGTATCCTTCGCAACTGGCCGGCGTGCCCCGGGCAACCCGCGTGCCCTGCACGAAGACATCCACTTCATCGCCGAGGCAGGTATCGAGCACCAGCACGTCTCCGACAGCCAGTGCCGCCGCTTCCCGAACGGTCGTCTCGGTCTGTCCCAGGCGAGCCCTCGCCGTCACGCTCACGCGCGACAGGTGCTCGATTATGCGCTTTCGCCTGTCAGCCGCACCGCGGGCATCGCTTTCGTCCGGCCCGGAAACGGCCCGGACAACCATGTCGCTTCGGACAGCTAACGTCACGATCGCCTGGGCATCGTTGTCCTCATCGATGCGGCTCATGTCGACCTCGATGAACTCGGCGGTGTCCTGGCCCAGCGGGACGATAGCGGGACTTACGCTTCGCCCGGGGGTGATGTCCACGTCGGCGGCCGTGCAGATCGGCTCGAGGATCGCCGCGGCCAGTGACGCCATCACGTCACCCAGCAGCGACAGCTCCAGCGCCGACATCTGCCTGGTCCCCTGTCCGGCCGAGCCGCCCAGAAGCCTGGCGACCCACCGGGCGGCATTGGCGTCTGACGTGCCGAGGAAACCGCACGGCTGCTCGTCGGCCGTCATGAGCGGGACGTAGAACGTCCCCTCGCTGGGGGCGGCTTCGCGCAAGGTTGACGCGTAGGCCTCTGTCAGGTCAGCCGCCCTGACGGTCAGGTCGTCCCGCACGACTCGCCCCAGCGCCGCCGACAGGGCCTCGGCGGCGCGGTCGAACAGGCCTTGGGCATCGAACAGAAGCCCCTGCGGGAGGGTGTGCGGTTGATGCCAGTCGTAGTCGGCGGCATCGGCGTAGTCGGGCGCGGTATTGCCGGGCCGGGCCGCCCGCGCCAACATCATTCGGATAATGTCCTGACTCGATGTCACGTCGGCCTCACTGGAGTATGAAGTCCCGGAGCAGCACGTGGCTGATCATGGGCTTGGCACTTGGCCAGAGGTATCCGTTGAACATGTCGTATATCTCGCTGATGATTCTGTTCTGGTTCTCTTTGCCCCGAACGTCGTCCAGGGTCTTTCCGGCCAAGTACACCCGCAGCCTGCTCTCCAGCTCGGGTATGTTCCGTTCGATCGTGTCCCTGACGGCGTCCTTGCCGTCGGTGTCTTCGATGGCCAGCGCCAGCGTCACTCGGAGGTAGCGGGCGAGGTTCTCGGTATCGAGATTGACCGTGACGGTCTTGAATTCGACGTACTCGAACTTGCCCTCGCGTCCTTGCGGTGCGGGCTGTTTCTCGGCGGTGATCTCCTCGGCCAACGTCGTGTCCGGGCCGCCCATCATGGACGCCACCCCGAAGCCCGCTCCGGCGCTGACCGCCACCACGCCCAGCAGCAACAGCACGGGCCGCAGCGTTTTGCGGCCGGGCGGAGCGTCTGTCTCGGCCTGGGTCTGATTCTGGTTTTCTTCCTCTGCCATGGTCCGGACTCCCGTCTGCGAGCGGTCGTCAGCCTACACGCCACCGACGACGCGCGCGACCACGATCGCCACGTGCGTTCCGGTGCGGCCGGCCCCGCCATACACTTCGATACCGTGTTTTCGACACCATTGCCCGCTTTGGGCGGCGCCCCAGGAGCGGATCTCCCATGCCCGGCCCTGCGCCGCCAGCAGGCGTTCGAGCGCCTGGTGAACCACCTCGGCGCGACGAGCCGAGCACAGCCAGCCGCTCTTTCCCTTCTCTTCATCGGCTGCCAGCCCGACCACGTACAGTCTGGTGGCGTCACGTCCGATGGTTCTCAGGTCGATGGCCAGGCGCTGGAGATAGCGTGTGGCGTTGTCGTCGAGGTCGTCCCGGCCGGGCTCGAAGACGATGGGCGTGGAGTATATCTGGACGATCTTCTCGTTCAGGGACGAGGCCTGGAGGTCCAGTTGGTCCTTCATCTTCTTGAACGCCTGGCGGATTTGCTCGTCGTTGTCGTCGATCACCCGGTCGATCGAGGGTTTCCTGGTTCTGTCCCTGGAGGGGTACTTCTTGCTTCGCCAGTCCCGCCTGGGAGACTCGAGCTGCCCGCGGAACATGGTGCTCAGCCCGCCCCCGGAGACGGCCCGTCTGAACGATCCCTGCCCGGCGAAGAACAACTCCGGGTCCTGCACGTGAGCGAACGTCTGCAGCAGCACGAAGAACGCCAACAGCAGCGTCACCATGTCGGAGAACGACACGATCCAGCAGGGAACCGACTGGCCTTCTTCCGGGGGTCTGTTGGGTTTGCTCACCTGTGCGCCCTCCCGCTGAGCATGACGATTTCGACGACCGGGCCCCGGCTCGCGCTGACCGGGCGGGCCTGCTGGAACGTCGAGATGCTGAAGCGTTCCCTGGCCAGGGGTGGGCCGGCGGGCCGGCGGGTGCCGGTCAGGTGGGCCACCACCGCCCACGCGCGGTTCAGTCCGGCCCGCCGACCTATCACCGTGCCCCCTTTGGTTGTCCAGCGCCGGGTGCTCTCGCTGACGATGACCCGGCAGGGCATTTCGGCCAGGAACTCGGCCACGACGTTCAGCGTGTTGCGTCCCCGGTCGCTCAGGTCGCTTCCCCGCACGAACAGGCGCGACGAGGGGATGTGGATGATCTTGCGGTCGCGGTAGGCGTCCTGCTCGGGCAGCCAGTGCGACTCGGGCGTCTCGCGGTCGGCAGGCCTGTGCGTGTTATCGTTGGGGAATTCGGCCCCGGTCATGCTCCGATCAATCCCTTCCGTGGGCTCGACGAGCGAGTCGTTGTGTCTGGGTTTGACTTCGATGCCGGGGCGGAGTTGGTCGCTGATGAACGCCCCACCGAAGCGTCGGAGCGACTCCTCGTCGAAGGACGAGAAGGTCAGCAGCAGGACGAAGAAGCACAGCAGCAGCGTCATGCAGTCGCTGAAGGTGACGATCCACTCGCCGGGTCCGGCGGGCGGCTCATCCTTGGGTGGTGCGTTTTCTTTGGCCATCTCACACGCTCGGTTTGACCTCTTCGCGCTGTTTTGCCGAGACGAACGCCTGCATGCGCTCGCGGACCTCGGTGGGGCTCTGGCCCTTGGCGATGCCTATGATGCCCTGGAGGATCATCTCGCGCATGAGCGTCTCGCGCTTCGAATGGATGCCGAGCTTGCCCGCCAGGGGAATGAAGATCAGGTTGGCCAGCACGGCCCCGTAGAACGTCGTGATCAGCGCGACGGCCATCCCGGCGCCGATCTGGTCGGGCGACTCGAGCGTGCCCATCATCTTGACCAGCCCGATCAGCGTCCCGATCATCCCGAAGGCCGGCGCGCTGGCGCCCATGAACTCGAGGATCTTCTTTCCGGTCTGGTGGCGTTCCTGAAGGTATTGGATCTCGATGCTCAACTGGTCTTCTATGGAACCCTCATCCTGCCCGTCGATGACCATCTGGAGGCCCTGGACGAGGAACGGTTCCTGCGCGTCGGGCAACTGCTTCTCGAGCGCCAGGGCCCCGTCTCGGCGGTTGATGGCGGAGTAGTTGACCATCTTCTGCATCAATTCCTGGTTTCCGGGCAGCTTGCAGAAGAGGGTCTTCTTGATGACACCCATGATGCGCATCACCTGGGCCAGCGAGAAGTGCATCAGCGTCGCCGAGACCATCCCCCCCACGACGATCAGCGCCGAGGGGACGTGGATGAAGGCCGCCCCACCTCCCCCCGTCATGATCGCGCTGACCACGCACAGGAAGCCGGCAAACATCCCTATCACTGTCGCGATATCCACGGGACTATCCTTTCTCCTGCTGTATCTTCGTGAACCGCTCCAGGAGCATCCCGGTCACCTTCGCGTCGGTGATGGCGGCCAGGAGCTTGGCCCTGTCCCGGTCGTTCATGTACCAGACGATCTTCGCGGCGTGGTCGATCCGTTCGTCGGCACACATGGAGGTGATGATGCCGCCGCTGGACTCGGGCGGCATCGCGGCGAAGGTCTTGGCCAGGGCCTTGAGCTTGGCGTCCTCGGACTGGGCGATCATCACGCGCGTCTTGTCGATGCCCTGCTTGAGTTCATTCAGGCGGACCAGGGGCGCGGCCAACTGGACCCGCAGCGTCTCCAGTTCGGCGGCCTCGGCCTTGAGCTGATTGATGGCCACCTGGATCCGCTTTTCGCGCTGCTCGAGGTTTCGCGTCCGCTGGTGGAGTTCGGCCCGTTTGCGTTTGAGTTCCTTGATCAGCTTCTCCAGTTCGATCTCGCGCGGCCCGAGCTTCAGCGTTTCCACCCCGGCCAGGGCGGCCCGATCGGCCTGCTCCTGCCTGATCATCTCTTCGGTCTTCCGGACCTCCGGCGCCGTCCGAAACATCTGCGTCAGCACGAAGGCCGTGGCAAAGCTCACCAGGCCCAGCACGCCCATGATCACCAGTAGTTTCTTGCCGCTCATCGTTCAGACTCCCGCTTTCCGGGCCGCCGTCTCATCGATCATCCGCCGGGCGAACGCGATCTGCGCCACCTCGTCGAACTGCTTCTGTTCCTGCCGAACCTCGTCACGCAGGTGCTCCCGAAACGCGTCTTCTCTGGCCCGTTCGAGCGTCCGGGTGGACTTGCGCAGCGTCATCAGTTCGGCGGTCTTGTCGGCGCGTTCGGCCGTCCATCGATCGATCTCGTTTTGGAGGCGCTGCGTGTGCCGCCGCTGGGCCGAGGCGCCCTCCATCACGACCTCCTGCAACTCGATGCGCCGGTCCATGCTCTGGCGCCCCATGTCGGCCAGGAGCATCCGGAGGACGGCCCGGCGGCGGATGATTTCCTGGCGGTTATGCAAGATGCGCCGCATCAGCGACATCAGCTCGGACCGCAGGGCCAACTCGCGCTGCACGTTGACGTCCAGGACACGCTGCAGTGGCCAGGTGAAGCGCCTCATCGCCGCACCTCACCTGTACGGGCCAGTTCGGCCGGCCGGCCGGAACCGCCGTCTGACTC